>ERZ857965.7-NODE-7-length-332873-cov-50.733767_pt1 | contig 332873 bp, 329 predicted proteins | sample MGYA00519758_ERZ857965 | MGnify/ENA primary metagenome ERZ857965 (study PRJEB31778, sample SAMEA3449381) | human gut metagenome | biome: human gut; feature: human-associated habitat; material: faeces | place: United Kingdom | collected 2010/2012 ...
CAGCAAAATATTTTTGTAAGAAATTAACTATTCTATTCATGACATTATTATAGCACGTATAATAATAATTAGTAAATGAATTAAATTTAAAAGATTTGATTTTTATTCAAAACTTATACCTGCAAGTAAATAATAGCTCTAGATAATCTAGTAGGGAATAAAAACTAACTATTTAAATAATCACTTTTATACTAAACAAAAAAGCACTATTTCTAGTGCTATTATTATATCTATCTTTGATTTTTTTATTGAAGTGGTGTACCTGGTGTTTGTGGTGTTTCAGAAACAGGTGCAGCAGGTATACTAGGTGTTTCTCCTATTACTGGTGTTACTGGAGTTTCAGGAACACTTGAAGCAACAGGTGCTACTTCAGGAGTAACAGTTGAAGTTTCAACTTGAGGTGCTACTGGTGTTGTACCAATACTTGGAGTTTCACCTATACTTGGAGTTTCGCCAATACTTGGTGTTTCTCCTATTGATGGAGTTTCACCAATTGGTGGAGCCATAACTTCAGGGCTTTGAACTGATGCCTCTGGTTGTACCATTGGTGCTGGTTCTTCAATCACTAAAGTTGGTTTCTCAGCTGTAGCTGACACTGGTGACTCCACAGCTGGAGTATTAAAAATACTTTCAACTGGTGCTTCAGTCGCAGGAGCTACTTGAGGTGTAACTGGTGTACTTGTATTTAAAGTAACATCGTTAGCAGTTGCTTCAAGACCACTTAAACTAGGTTCAGCTGGTACAGGTGCAGGAGCTACAGCAGGAGCTGGTATAACAGTATCAGCTTGTGGTGCTACTCCAGGATTTACCATGGCTGGCGCTGGTTGTGGTGGAACAGACGCTCCAGGAACAACTTCTCCTCCTTTTTGTTTTTTCTTTTTACCATCAACAATAAATCCAATTAATGCAAATAGTAATATTACAGCAACAATCATAAAAATCAAATAATTATCTGCTAAAAAATTTAATATATTATCTTTCATATGAGTATCATATCCTCCTTATTCTCATAGTACTATTTTAACATTTAATATTTAATATTTCAATATAAAATTTTGATATTAAGAAATATTTAATTTTTTACCTTTTGGTTGTATATGAATCCAAGTATTTCCATCATTTACTTTAAGTTCACTTCCATCTTCTAAAGTATAAATAGTTTTACTTGCTCTATCTTTTTTACTCCATTTTATCTTTATAGCTTCACCATTTGAAATATAATATCCTTCTCCAGTGCCTATATTATATAAATCTTGTCTACCTTTTCTATCACTCTGTATACTAGAATTTTGCACTTGATAAGTTATTATATTTTTAACAGTATATTGTTTTTTAGTGATAAGGTCAGTATGTTCTTTTCCTCCCATAAACATTTTATAATTCATATTCTCAGGATCATAAACATATTTTGTTGTTTGATATGATGAATATACTATTTCAACTATATTTGCTTCTTTTTTATTTTCAGTTTTATATTCTATTTTAATAGGACTATATTTGAGTAACTGTTCTTCAGTGGTATTTCTATATTTTTTTGATTTTATTAACTTATTAATTCTATCCATTGATGTAAATGCAGTATGTTCATATGCTCTATGAAGTGAAGTATCTCTAAAAAATCCTTTAGCATCATACATACCATTTATATTGTTAATCTTTAAACTTTTTATATCACTTAATGCTTGTGGTGAATGCCCATAATGAACAAATATAGCATCATTTTCAAGAACATAATCTAAAAAATAATGTCTTGCACTTCTAACAGAACCTATCTTTTTAGTTGCTTGGTCTTTAAAAAGTGCGATTATTCTTGTGATTCCACCTTCTGCGATAAGTTCGTATGCAAGATATGCATCCTGTAGTCCAGCATGTGGATAAGCATCATGATTGTTATTAATTGATACTGCAATAGGTCTAGTTTTAGAATCTTCATCAATTATCTTAACCTTAGGTTTAACCACATAAATATTACCAATATTGATTCCGTTTTCCATAGTATATTCTAATATCTTGTCATACACATTAAAATAATTAAATGCTATTACTGAAATACCAGCAAATATCACAAAAAATAATAAATTTCTTAACATTTTACTTTTTTTCTTTTTCATATACATTCTCCATCTAAATTATATCATATTGTTTTATATTGAATATTATTTATAGTAATTATATGTAAATTTTACATTAAAAATACCTAATCATATGACTAGGTATTACATTATTTAATTTTTTCTAACATTTTAGATTTTGCTTCAACTGGATTTGCTTTTCCTTTTGATTTTTTCATTACTTGACCAACTAGGTAATCTAACATATTAGTTCTTCCGTTATGATAATCTATAATTGCTTTTTCATTTTCACTTATTACTTCATCTACAAGTGAATCTATAAATGATGAATCTTCTATTACTTCCATATCATATTTTTTAACTATTTCTTTTGGAGTTAGTTTTTCTTCTAGCATTTTAGTAAACACTTTTTTAGCTTGATCTGATGATATTTTTTTATCATTTACAAGTGTTATTAATTCTACTATCATGTTTGGTCTTATAAATACATTGTCTATTGTTATGTCTTCACTCTTATTTATTTCACCAAGTAATCTTGTTGTTATCCAGTTACATGCCATTTTAGGATCACATTTATCTTTAATGCATTCTTCAAAGTAATCTGATACTTTTTTATTTTTAGTAAGTACGTTTGCATCATATTCTGAAAGTCCATACTCATTCATATATTTTTCTTTTCTTTCACTTGCAAGCATTGGTATTTGTGATTTGATTTCTTCTATTAATTCTTTTGATATTTTATATCTTGGAATATTTGGCTCTGTGAAGTATTTATAATCTATCGCATCAGCTTTACTTCTCATATGGATAGTAGTACCACTTTCATCATCCCATCTTCTTGTTTCTTGTACTACTTCATCATAACGTCCTGCATCTTTTAGTTCTGATTGTCTTTTAATTTCATATTCTATTGTTTTTCTAATCGCATCAAAACTATTTACGTTTTTAACTTCAACTTTTGTACCAAAGCAAGTATCATTTTCATTCATTATTGATACGTTTACATCGGCTCTTATTTGTCCTTTTTTAGTATCACATTCTGATATATCAGTATATTCATAAATACTTTTAACATGTTCTAAGAATGCTAGTGCTTCATCTGCACTATGTAAACATGGCTCTGTTACAAGTTCTAAAAGAGGTACACCTGCTCTATTATAATCTATTGTTGAAGTATTATAATAGTGATCAAGTGAAGCCGCATCTTCTTCTAAATGTATATCATGAATTAATACTTCTTTTTTAGTGCCTTTTACATCTATAGTTATTTTACCATTTACTCCAACTGGATTAAAGAATTGTGTTAGTTGATATCCCTTTGGAAGATCTGGATAATAATAGTTTTTTCTATCAAATTCCATATATTCAGGTATTTTACAATTCAATATTGAAGCCATCATTATTGCTTTTTTGACACATGTTTTATTAACAACTGGAAGTGTGCCTGGAAATGCCATATCAAGTGGTGCTACATTTGAATTAGCTCTTTTACTAAAACTATTGCTTGATGGTGAAAATACTTTTGTATTTGACTTCATTTCACAGTGAAATTCTAGTCCTATTACTGCCTTATATGACATTATAACACCTCCTTTGCAATTTGATTTTTATATTCCATATTACTTTCAAGAGCGTATGCAATATTTAAAACATTTATATCATCCTTAACTTTACCTGTTATATTTACTCCAACTGGAAGATTATTTATAAATCCATTTGGTATTGTTATTGATGGATATCCACCAAAGTTACCTATTTGTAAGTGATCTTCTAAAATATTATTTGAACTAGATAATTTATTTTTAGAGTCTTCTATAGGTTTAGCAGGACCACTACCTACAGGTAAAATAAGTCCATCATATTTACTAAATAATTCATTCATTTTGTTAACAATAAGTCTTCTTACTCTTTTAGCATTTATGAAATATTTTTCTTGGTTTTCTTTTTGAAGTACATAAGAACCAATTACAAATCTTCTTTTAATAAGTGGACTAAATCCTTTAGTTCTGTGATCTTTCATTATTTCAAATGGAGTTTCACCTTCACCTCTTGGACCAAAACTAATTCCAGTTAAGTTAGACATATTACTTGTTGCTTCTGCACAAGATAACACTACATAAACTGATGGAACTGCATCTAATAACTTTTTATCAACACTTTCTTCATATACTTCCATACCAAGTTTTTTACAAAGTTCTATTGTTTTATTAAAGTTTTCTAAATGGCTTTTTAATTCTTCACTAGGATTTTCATAATTATTTATATCTGTTATTTCTTTAATGTAGAATAACTTTTTACCTTTAACATCTTTATTTAAACTTTTATATAATTCAATATCACTTGAATCCCAAGATGTCATATCTTTAGGATCTTTTCCTTTCATAGCATCTACTGCGATAGCTGCATCTTCTACACTTCTTGATAATACGCCAACTGTATCAAGAGAACAAGCAAATGGGAAAAGTCCATATCTTGATATCATGCCATATGTAGGTTTATAACCAACTATTCCACAGTATGCAGCTGGTTTACGTATTGAGTCCCCTGTATCGCTACCAAGAGCGAATGGATAGCATCCACATGCGACAGATGCTGCACTTCCTGCTGAACTTCCTGCTGTCATTCTACTAGTATCCCAGGGATTATGTACAATGCCTGTATGTCCTGTAGTACCAGTTCCGCCCATTCCAAGTTCATCCATAACAGTTTTTGTAACTGGAACAGCACCTTTATTTTTAAGATTTAGTACTGCTGTCGCATCAAAGAATGGAACATAATCTTTTAATGTATTAGAACTTCCTGTTGATAAAATATCTTTAGTAGAAAAGTTATCTTTTACTCCAAAAGGTATACCACTTACAAGTTCTTCTGTTACTTCTCTTTCTTTCGCATCATCAATTATAGTTACAAATGAATTAGTTGCTTCCTGTATACTATGACACTTTTTTAATGATTCATCTACTAGTTCTTTTGAAGTAATTTTCTTATTTAATAAATCTTCATGTAATTCTTTAATATTTTTAGTTATCATTATCCCACCACCTTTGGTACTTCTACTTCTCTACCTTCATATTGGTCACAATTCTTAAGTAAATCTTCAATAGGTATTTCTTCCAGTACCTCATCATCACTTCTTAATTCTTCTATATAAGAATCATATGGATAACTAAGTGGTTCAGTGTCTTTAATATTTGGTATTTGATTTATTAAATCCATATTTTTTTCTATTTCATCAAATTCTTCTTGTATATTAGTTCTTTCTTCTTCTGTTAATCCTATAAGTAATTTATCAGCATAATCATCTATCATTTCTTTTGTGAAATTACTCATTATTATTCCTCCTTTATCTTAATACCGAGCTCCTCTAATTGCTTTGGTTCTAATGTACTAGGACTTCCCATCATAAGGTCTTGACCACTAGTACTTACTGGAAATGCTTGAACTTCTCTTAAATTTGATTCATCTTTTATTATCATAATAATTCTATCTATTCCAAGAGCCATACCTCCATGAGGTGGACATCCATATTTAAATGCGGTTATTAATGACTGAAATTTACGTTCAACTTCATCCCTTTTATAGCCTACTGCTTCAAATCCTTTTATAAGTGATTCAACATTACTATTTCTTATTGCTCCACTTGCCATCTCATTACCATTACATACAAAGTCATATTGATAAGCCAGTATTTCATCCATGTTATCTTTATTATACTCTATATTGCTTTCATGTGGAAGACTAAATGGGTTATGACAAAATTCATATTTTCTAAGTTTCACATCATATTCAAACATTGGAAAGTCATTAATAATACATAATTCTATTCTATTTTCATCTATTAAATTAAGTTTGTTTCCAAGATATGTTCTTATTTGACCTGAGAACTTTTGAGCTACTTTTTTATTCTTATTAGCAATAAAGAATACTACTGAATTTTCTTTCATAGATAAAAATTCTATTAAATCTTTTCTTTCTGTATCATTTAAGAATTTATCTATAGGCCCTTTAAATGTTTTATCTTTAGTAAGTGTTAAATATCCTATACCTGGCATTCCAATAGATGACGCATAATCCACTATTTCATTGAACCATGAGTTTGATTTATCTCCTATATCATCTACAACTATTGCTTTTATAATCGAACTTTTAAATGGACCAAATGTAGTATTTTCAAGTATCTTACTTATATTTTTTATTATAAGTGGGTTTCTTAAATCTGGCTTATCTGTTCCATACATTTCCATTGAATCATTGTGACTTATTCTTCTAAATGGTTTAGGTGAAACTTTTTTATCACTATACTTTGTGAATACTGAATGAAATATTTCTTCTCCAAGTAGAAGTACTTCTTCTTCAGTAACAAAGTTCATTTCAAGATCAAGTTGGTAAAACTCTAATGTTCTATCACTTCTAGCATCTTCATCTCTAAAGCAAGGTGCTACTTGAAAATATTTATCTATTCCACCTACCATTAACAATTCTTTATATATTTGTGGAGCTTGTGGTAAAGCATAGAATTTACCTTTAAAGTTTCTACTTGGAACAACAAAATCTCTTGCTCCTTCTGGACTAGATGCAGTAAGTATAGGTGTTTGTACTTCAGTAAAACTTAAATCATACATTTTATTTCTTAAGAAATGTAGTATTTCACTTCTAAGTAATATATTATCTTTTACTTTATCATTTCTCATATCTAAATATCTATATTTAAGTCTAACATCTTCACTTACTTGCTTACTAGACATTATTTCAAATGGTAATTCATGAAGTGACTCTCCAAGTACATCAAGTTCACTTATTAATAATTCCACTTCTCCACTTTTAATTTTTTTATTTATAGTATCTTCATCTCTTTTACGAAGTATACCTTTTAATCTTATAACTGTTTCTTTAGCTAGGCCTTTAAATATAGAGTCATCATTTGATACAGTTTGTAATACTCCACTTGTATCTCTTAAATCAAGGAATAAAACTCCACCATGATCTCTTATATTTTGTACCCAACCACTAACTATTATTTCTTTTCCTACCATATCGTTTTCTATATCACTAATCATGATTGTACGATATTTATTTGTTTTCACTGTTCCTCCTTTTAGTAGTCACAGTTATTAGGTGTTCTTGGATAAGGTATTACATCTCTTATGTTTTCAATACCTGTTAGATACATTATTAATCTTTCAAATCCAAGACCAAATCCTGCGTGATAGCAGCCTCCAAATCTTCTAAGATTTGTATACCAATCTAAGTTTTCTAGTGGTATATTCATTTCTTTCATTCTATTAATTAGTTTATCATAATCATCTTCTCTTTGACTTCCACCAATTAATTCTCCAGAACCTGGTACTTCTAAATCTACTGCAGCTACTGTTTTATTATCATCATTTAATTTCATATAAAACGCTTTAATATCTTTTGGCCAGTCTGTTATAAATACTGGACCATTAAAGTGTTCTGTAATATATTTTTCATGTTCTTTGGCAATATCTTCGCCATATTCTGGTTTAAATTCAAAGTCAACTTTTGCTTCTTTTAATAAAGTTATAGCATCATGATGAGTAATTCTTACGAATTTACTATTTAATACTTTATTTAATTTATCTTTAAGTCCTTTCTCTACAAATTTATCAAAGAAATCTATTTCAAGTGGACATCTTTCCATTACATACTTGATAATAAATTTCAACATTTCTTCTTCTATATCCATTATTCCATTCATATCACAAAATGCTATTTCAGGTTCAATCATCCAGAATTCATTAGCATGTGTTTTTGTATTTGAGTTTTCAGTTCTCATTGTTGGACCAAATGTATATATTTTTTTATATGCAAGAGCAAAAGTTTCTCCATGAAGTTGACCAGAGCCTGTTATATATGTTTGTTTACCAAACAAATCTTTCTTAAAATCAACTTTCTTATCTTCCCCTAAAGGAAGATTATTCATATCAAGAGTTGTTACTTTGAACATTTGTCCTGACCCTTCACAATCTGCTCCTGTTATAATTGGACTATGAAAATATACATAGTTATTACTTTGAAAATATTCATGTATAGCATGAGCAGCTACACTTCTTACTCTAAAAACTGCATTAAATAAGTTTGTTCTTGGTCTTAAGTATGCTAGTTCTCTTAAGAATTCTCTTGTATGTCTTTTTGGTTGAATTGGATAATCTTCAGGACAGTCTCCTAATATTTCAATATTTTTAACTTTCATTTCATGACTTTGTCCACTACCTTGTGATTTAATTATTGTTCCATTAACTCTTATAGCTGAACCTACTCTAATTTTACTAATCATATCAAAATTAGATAATTCTTTATCATATACAAGTTGTAAATTTTGAAAATATGTTCCATCATTAAAATCAATAAATCCAAAATTAGATTGATTTCTATTATTACGAACCCAACCTTCTAATACTACATCTTTATTTTCGTAGTCTTCTATTTTTCTAAATAAATCTTTAACATCCATATATTTCATCTTCCTTTCCTAAAATAAAAAGAGATGGTAAAAGGAGTCATAATGACGATTACCATCCCTTATTTAACTTAATTATTATAACGGTTTCCCGGGAATACTTACTACTAATTCAATATTCCACTCAGTGGTGTTATTCATATATATAGTTTATTAGTTTTCACCAATCACTAACTCTCTTTAAAACATCTATATATTACTTCTCCACATCAAAGATTTATGACCTAATTATACATTCATTAAATTAGTTTGTCAAATCTTATTTAATTATCATAAAATAATTAAATATATTCTATTCTAAAAGAAACACCATTTATTGAACGTGGCTCATTGTTTCAGTAATATATTTTTTGCTTTTATTAAAAATGTATCTTTCTTTGCTTGATTAAACATATTAAGTACATTTGAAAGTGCTATTCTCCACTAATGTAAATCCATTCTTTTTCATATCACACATCATTATTATATTTATATATTATACAATATAAGAAGTACTATTTTTATTACCTTTCTTATTGTCACATCATAAATAACAACATATTCTTTTTAGCTAAATAAAACATAACTTTATATAATATTGCTTACTATATCATAAAATTATTTATTATTTATTATTTATTATTTATTAAATTATCATTAAGTATTTTTTCTAAATCTTCTTTTTTAAATGGCTTAGAAATATAACCATCAAATCCATATTTTATATATTTGTCTTTAGATGAAGTAAGAGCATCAGCAGTAAAAGCTATGACCTTAGTATTAAAATTATTTATATTTTTTAATTCTTTTAATGTATCAACACCATTCATATCTTTCATCATTATATCCATAAATATAAGATCATATTTTTCATTATTATTTATTTTATTAATACATTCACTACCATTTTTACATGTCGATAATTTTATATTATATTTAGAAAGTAATCTAGATAAAACTTTATTATTAAGTTCATCATCATCAACAAGTAATATAGTTTTATTATCATATGTAATATTGTTATCATTAGAATTATTATCTACTACATTTGATATTTTTTGTGGTATTTCTATACTAAATACACTACCGCTGCCATAATAACTTCTTACATTAATAGTGCCATTCATTAAATATATTAAATCTTTTGATACTAATAATCCTATACCATCTCTATCAACATCACTGTTAATATCATTATCTATACCTTTTTTACTAAATATCTTATTTAAGTCTTCACTCTTAATACCTATTCCAGTATCTTTTACTTCTATTTGTAAATTACATATATTATTTTCAATAACACTATTTATTGTTAAAGTAATAGTTCCTTTATCAGTATATTTAAATGCATTAGTAAGTAAATTATTTATTATTTCTTTTATTTTAGTCTTATCTCCATATAAAACATTCGGAGTATTTTCAGATATTGAATATTTAAATACTACATCTTTTTTACTAGACATTTTCTTATTTAATAGTATTAATCTTTCTACTTCTTTTCTTATATCATAATTCTTTTCTTTTAATTCTAGTTCTTTATTTTCTATCTTATTTATATCTATAACATTACCAACTAAATCTAATAATGAAGAAGAGGCATCATTAAGATCATTTATACTTTCTTTTATCTCATTTGATAAATTATCAGTATGCATACTCATATATTCTATAGAATTAATTATTGATGTAAGTGGTGTTCTTAATTCATGAGATATATTACTTAAGAAATTAGTTTTATTCATATCTTTCTTTAATGCATTAACTCTTAATTCATTTATGATATTATATTCTTTTATAGAAGGACTTTCAATATACATATATATTAAATATGTTATGAATAACATTATAGTTGTTGGTACTAAAACACTAGTAAATTTAAATTGTAATATAGTTAATACAAATAATAATATTAATATAGAATAAATACTATTTGATTTAGTAACTTTTATTATTTTATGATTTAATATTACTTGTATCAATGAAACAAGATTTATAGTTAATATTGATATAGCAAGTACTAATATACTATTCTTAGATAATGTAATTATTATCGATAATATTATAAGTATGATACATTCTATTATATAAAGTAATTTAGTATTTTTAGTATTTGTTATAATGAATATATAAGTATTTAATATTAAATACCATGATATAGTAAATATATAGTATAAATTTTTATATATATCTATAATTATATTACTTGAACCAATAGTATTTGAAAGTAAATATATTACTATTTCTAAAATATATCCAATTAATATAAATAAAGATAAACAAAAGAATACATTTCCTGACTTTATTTTACTATTTCTTTTTAATTTAAAATTAATTAGTAATGATATTAAAAATATTATACCTGTTATTAAATATATTAGTTTCATATTAACCTCTCTATTATATAGTTATTATATCATATTTTGATAATTAAAAAAGGTGTACGAGACATCTTATAATGTTTTTGTTATTTGAGGAGATTTAATTATATTACCATCTATATATTCTCCATAATAATAATCTGGTGGCCATACTGTTACTGATTTATCAACTATTAATCCAAAATATATTTTCATACTATCTGTATTACAGAATTTTGCAATTTCATCTACAAATCTTAATCCTTCATTTATTACTCCATCATCATAAGTAAAATTATCTTTGTAAAACATTATATTTCCATTCATATAATAACCACGAGTTATTTTATTAAATTCTTCTCTTGTCATTCCTTTACTACTACAATATTCAAAATGTGACATACCATTATTTTTAATAAATTCTATTTTATTATCATATATAATAAAAGCTATTCTTTGTTTATGAAAATCTCTTGTTTCATCTTTTGTTTCATATCTATAATCCATAATATCACCTACCACAAATATTATACAAAAAAAGATATAGAAAATCTATATCTTAAATTCTTCAAAGAAATCACTCATAGTAAGTTGTTCTCTTGATTCTTTTTTAGGTGTTTCTTTTTTTTCTTCTTTTATTTCTTCTACTTGTGTTTCTTCTTTTGGCATTTCTATTTTAGTAATATCTTTAAGTCTACTAACAACAAATATATCTTCTATATTCTTTTTAGTAATTTGACTTCCTGTACTTAATTTATCCATGATATTTATATCACTTGATTTCATATATCCTATATCACCATCAAGAATTCCAAATATTGTTTTACTATTTGTGTTATAGCATCTAAATAAATTATATTGTTTAGTTTTTGGACTTTTAATAATTAATGAACCTTTTTTAGCTCTTGTTGTCTTTTGTATTTCATCTACTTTTATTCTTTTAGCAGTATTTCTATCTGTAAATACTGTTATATATTCTTTATTAGGATCTACATTAAATGAACTAATTACTTCATCATTACTTCCTAGATTTATTGATTTAACACCACTTGTTCTAAGACCAACTAATGGTATTTCACTAGTAGAATATTTTAATGCATAACCCTCTTTAGTAACAACAATTGTGTCTTCATACATTTTATTACTTACACTAATTACTTCATCATTGTCTTTTAATTTAAACATAGCAATAGGTTTAGAATATCTTGATACTTCAAAGTCTTTTAAAGTCATTCTTTTAACCATACCATTTTTAGTAAATGCAGTAATTATTGTTTTATCAAATTTAGATATTCCAAATGATTGAATTATTTTTTCTCCATCACTTACTTTAATATAATTAGATATATGACTACCTATATCTTTATATTTAGCTTCATTTATATCTCTTACTGGTAAATATAAATAGTTACCTAAATTAGTAAATAATAATACTGTATCAACATTATTAATCTTAAAGAATCCTGTTATATAATCATTTTCTCTTACTCCTGGATATTCATTAGGTGTTGCATTATATGATTTCATTGATACCTTTTTAACATATCCACTATTAGATATACATACGATAAAGTCTTCTTTACTTATCATATCAAGTGTATCTATCTTAATTTCACTTACTTCATCTTTAATAGTAGTACGTCTTGGATCAGCATATTCTTTCTTAATACTTCTAAGTTTATCTTTAATAACAGATAATAACTTTTCTTCACTAGAAAGTATTTCTCTAAAATATGCGATTTCTTTAGTAAGTTCTTCAAATTCATTTTTAAGTTCAGTTACATCAGTATTAGTTAATTTATATAACTGCATCATAACAATTGCTTCTGCTTGAGCACGAGTAAATTCATATTCATGCATTAAATTTTCTATCGCATCACTTTTATTTTTACTTTTACGAATTGTTTTAATAACTTCATCAAGTATATCAAGTGCTTTAATGAATCCTTCTATAATATGAATTTTCTTTAAATCAACATCTAAATCAAATTTAGTTCTCTTTATTACTACTTCTTTATTATGAGCAATGAATGCATCTAATATATCAAGTATTCCAAGCGTTTTTGGAGTTTTATTTACTATTGCGACCATATTATATGCATAGTTTACTTGTAAATCAGTATTCTTAAGTAAATAATTTATTATTAAATCTCTATTAGCATCCTTCTTAAGCTCTATAACTATACGAAGTTCATCATTTCTATCTGATTCATCTCTTACTTCAAGTATTCCATCTATTTTTTTATCAAGTCTTATTTCTTCTATTTTACTTATTATGTTTTTCTTGATAGTATCATATGGAATTTCTGTTATGATTATTTGATTTTTACCTTTTGTATTATCAAAGTCATATCTTGCTTTTACTACTACTTTTCCTTTACCAGTTGTATATGCTTTTATAAGAGCATCTTTTCCTTCAACTATACCACCCGTTGGAAAATCTGGGCCTTTTACTATATCCATTATTGTATCAATTCTACAATTAGGACTATCTATTCTTTTAATAGTTGCATCTATTACTTCACCTAAATTGTGTGGTGGGATATTAGTTGCATATCCAGCACTTATACCAGTTGAACCATTTACTAAAAGATTTGGAAAGTATGCTGGTAAAACTGTTGGTTCATAGCTATAATCATCAAATGTTAAAGCCATTTCAACTGAATCTTTATCTATATCTTCTAAAAGTACATTACTTATTTTAGCAAGTCTCGCTTCTGTATAACGCATTGCGGCTGGTCCATCTCCATCAATTGAACCATTATTTCCTTGCATATCTACAAGTATTACTCTTTGTTTCCATTTTTGACTAAGTCTTACCATCGCATCATAAACAGATGTATCTCCATGTGGATGATAATTACCTATAACATTACCTACTGTTTTAGCAGATTTTCTTGTTTCTTTATCATATGTATTTTTATCTTTATACATTGAATAAAGTATTCTTCTTTGAACAGGTTTTAGTCCATCACGTACGTCTGGTAGTGCCCTATCTTGAATAATATATTTGGCATATCTACCAAAACGTTCTCCCATGATTTCTTCAAGAGCAAAATCATTTATCTTTTCTATTATAGTTGTTTCTTTTTCTTTTGCCATTATTTTGCTCCTTTCGTATAATCATCTTCAAGAGTAAATTCTACGTTTTCTTCAATCCATTCTTTACGAATTTCAGAGTCATCTCCCATTAGAACTCCAACTCTTTTTTCAGCAAGTGCTTTATCATCTATTCTTACTTTTACAAGAGTTCTACTTGATGGATCCATTGTTGTTTCCCATAATTGATCTGCATTCATTTCACCAAGTCCCTTATAACGTTGAACTGTATATTTACCTTTAAATGTATTTTTAAATTCATTTAGTTCTTCATTTGTATTTATATATTTTTTATCTTTATTATATTTAACTAGATATAATGGTGGAACTGCTATATAAAGCATACCATGTTCAATTAAATCTCTCATCCATCTATAGAAAAATGTAAGAAGTAATGTTTGAATATGTGCTCCATCATCATCGGCATCGGTCATTATTATAACTTTACCATAGTTTGATTCAGTATAATCAAAATCAGCTCCTACTCCTGCACCTATTGCATGTACTATTGTATTTATTTCTTCATTTTTAAATAGGTCTGCAACTGTTGATTTTTCACAGTTAATTATTTTACCTCTTAATGGTAATATTGCTTGATGACGCTTATCTCTACCACTCTTAGCAGTACCACCGGCACTGTTTCCTTCAACTATGAATAGTTCATTTTTATGATATTCTTTACTTTGTGCAGGTGTTAGTTTACCAAGTAATACTTTTTCACTTTTACCTTTACCCTTTCCAGCTCTTGCTTCTGCTCTTGCTTTTCTAGCTGCTTCACGAGCAAGTTTACTCTTTAATGCTTTATCCATTATAGATGTAGCTGATTCTTTATTTTCTTCTAAATAGTAAGATAATTTTTCATATACTACACTTTCCACTACTGTTCTTGCTTGTGGCGTACCAAGTTTACCTTTAGTTTGTCCTTCAAATTGAAGTAAATTTTCAGGTATTTTTAAACTAATTATTGCTGTTAAGCCTTCTCTTGTATCACTACCATCAAGTCCTTCTTTACTCTTAAGTAGATTGTTTGCTCTAATATATTCATTAAATACTTTAGTAAGTGCTGTCTTAAATCCAACTTCATGACTACCACCATCAACAGTTTTAACATTGTTAACAAATGACATAATGTTTTCATTATATGAATCAGTATATTGCATTGCGATATCAACTTCTATACCATTCTTTTCTCCACTAAAGTTAATTACTTTTTGAAGTACATCTTTTCCTTCATTAACATATTCTACAAAAGATACAAGTCCATTATCATAACAATATGTATTATGTTTATCATCTTCTTCATCTATAACTTCCATAGTAAGACCATTTATAAGAAAAGCACTTTCTTGCATTCTTTCACATATTGTAGTGTAACTAAATCTTGCATTACCAAATATTTCTTCATCTGGGAAAAATTCTACAGTTGTACCTGTTTGTTTAGTTGTACCTATTTGTTTTAGTTCTTTATCTACGTGTCCACCATTCTTAAATGATATTTCACATATCTTGCCTTCTCTACAAATGGTAACTTTCATCCATTTAGATAATGCATTAACAACAGAAGAACCAACACCATGTAGTCCTCCTGATACCTTATATCCATCTGTTTCAAACTTTCCACCAGCATGTAATACTGTATAAATTACTTCTGGTGTTGACTTTCCTGAAGAATGTTTTCCAATTGGAACTCCACGTCCTTCATCACTCACTCTTACACTTCCTACTTTAGTAAGAGTAACTGTTATTTTTTTACCATATCCGTTTATGGCTTCATCTATCGCATTGTCAACGATTTCCCACACTAAATGATGTAGTCCTCTTTTATCAGTACTACCTATATACATACCAGGTCTTTTACGAACTGCTTCAAGACCTTCTAATATTTTTATTGATTTTTCATTATATTCTGCCATAATCACCTAATCTCCATAACTCATTATACAAAAAATTAAAAAAAGTGTAAAGAAAAGGTTTACACTTTCATTGTTAATATATTTACATATTTTTATAAGTCAACATATTCCATATCTTTCTTCTTATCAAGTTCAGTTGTAAACTTACTTGTACTTTCCACTGGTGCTTCACTATCTTCTTTTATAGGCTTTGGTGGTTCTTTTACTTCAATTGGTTCAAATATATTTTCTTCTTTAGACATAGCTTTTTCTTTTTCCATACCAAGCAAATCTATTTTAGCTGCTTTATATGGGGCAGGCTTTTCCATAAGTTGTAAATCACTTTTAAAAACTGAATCTACTATTGGACCTTCATCTACTATTTCATTATTTTCAGCATTAATTTCATCTTGTGTCATTAGATTTATACTTTCATCTTTAGCATTATCAAGTGCCTTAAAATATTCTTCATCACTTATTTTATATTGTTTATCGCTTATAAATAATAGTGGATAGAAACATATAGGTAAAAATACAAGTCCCATCTTAAATCCAAATGATGTATTAAATACAGTACCAAGCTTATAAGACATAATCATAAGTACAATTAAATTAACTCCAGGAACAAAGAACAATATTCCCCAAAAAATAGACATATCTACTATTTCTAACATAGTAAATAAATTTATAATTGGATAATATGCAGTTTTTTCTCCTTTATGTGCTTTCTTAAAGATATTTTTTCCACCCAACATTATAAGAATTGATCTTATAAATGTTATACCAAGCACTATAAAAACTACTGTTACAAGTGTATTTATTGTTGATGGTGACATAATTTTTCCTCCTATTTTCTATATATATCATACAATAATACGTATTTTTTTGCAATAATTTATAAAAAATATCATTTTTTTCAAAAAAATGGTTGCTTTTTTCTAAAAAATAGTATAATATTAAGTAGTCAGCTTTAATTGTGACTTAATTTCAAGTTAAATTTAAGCAGATGGGCTTGTAGCTCAGGCGGTTAGAGCGTTCGTCTGATAAGCGAAAGGTCGATGGTTCAAGTCCATCCAGGCCCACCATTTTATATAAATGGCCCGTTGGTGAAACGGTTAACACACACGCCTTTCACGCGTGCATTTATGGGTTCAAATCCCGTACGGGTCACCATATTTTGATACGAAATCCCTTATTTAGGGATTTTTTATTGCTTATTTTCCAAAAAAGTGGTATTTTTTTCATATTATCCACCTATTCTATGGAAATTCATTTTAAAATAAAAGATAACTATCTTAAATAGTTATCATAAATATACATCAATCACAAGTATAAGTTTTACTATGTTCTTTTATATCATCAATAGTAACCTCATCATTAAATTTATCATATGAAGCAGTAGTTTCAATATAAAATTCATCATTATATGCTTTAACAGATGTTATTACTCCATCTTTTACTTCAATACAATAATCTACACTAACTGCAAGTAAATCTAACTTTGGCCCTTTTACTGAATTAGCACCAGTAAATTTTTGATTTCTAATAGCAGCAGTATCCATTTCTTTCTTAGTTTCACTATAAAGTTTTCCAACTTCAATTATAAACGCTTCCTTCTTAGACTTAAAAAAATAATCAATTACTCTTGGAACGACTAAAGTTACAAGAATAGCTAAAATAGCTATAACAGCTAAAATTTCTACTAATGTAAATCCATCTTTTTTCATAACAATCAACCTATCTTTCAATATATATTTTATCACATTAAAATATTTAATCAAATAAAAGATGTAAAGAAGTATATTCTTTACATCTCTTTTATTTTTGAAACTATATCTTCTATTTTCACTAGTTCTTGATTACCTGTTACCATATCTTTTAATGTAACTGAATTATTCTTAAGTTCATCTTCACCTATTATGATAACTTTATCTATTTTTTCACGATTAGCATTATTCATTGCTTTCTTTAATTTTATATTATTAAGTTCTGTTAATACTTTTATATTGTTTTGTCTTAACATATTAGATATTTCAAATAAGTATTTATCATTATTAAATGAATAAACATACACGTCATACTTCTTTAATTCTTTTGATTCTCTTTCTTTAAGTAGTGTATACATTGGTTCTAATCCAAATGACATACCTATTGCTGGATACTCTTCACCATTGTGTAAAAAGTTGGTGATTATTTTATCATATCTTCCACCACCACCTAAAGCTGATTTAAATTCACCAGTTTTATCAAATATTTCCCATACTGTTCCAGTATATATTTCAAGACCTCTTGCTAAAAAAGGTGTAAACTTACATAAATCTAAATTCAAATCTTTAATAAGTTTATCTAAACTATTAAGTTCATTTATTCCTTCTGTTAATAATTCTACATTTGTATTTCCTAGTTCACTTGTTAACATTTCTAAATCATATTCAAAATATTTAAATACTTTATCTACTACTTCTTTAGATGATAATTCTTCAAGTTCACTTTCAATATCATCTCTAGTTAACTTATCTAATTTATCAATTAATGTTATGAATGCTCCAATATTTTCTTTAGGAACACTTACATATTCAAGTAATCCACTCAAGAATTTTCTATTGTTATATCTTATTTCAACATCAAGATTAAATTCTTTAAATACTTCTTTACTCATCATGAAATATTCTATTTCAGCATAAGGAGATTCAACTCCACAAGCATCAACATCACATTGATAAAATTCACGAGCTCTACCTAATTTTACAGGTCCATCTCTAAATACTTTACCTATTTCATATCTCTTAAATGGTAATATAAGTCCTTTATTCATACCAATTACTTTAGAAAATGGTACTGTTAAATCATAACGAAGACCTATATCTCTCATACCTTGATCTTTAAACTTATAAACTTCCTTTAATATTTCAGCACCACCTGCATATTTACTCGCAAGTAAATCATAGTAGCATAATATTGGTGTTTCAAGTGGTAAAAATCCATATAGTTCAAACTTTTTCTTTAAGGTATCAGTAATTCTATTTCTAATAATTTGTTCTTCAGGTAAAAAATCACTAGTACCTTTTAAATTCATTAATTTAAAATCTTCTTTCATTATCTACTTCTTCCTTCACTAAATTCTTCTTCATAATATATGTTATTACCATATGTATTATATAATTTATTATTATAATTTCTTTTGAATTCTTCTTCAATTAATATAAGTTTGGTAAGTAATGTTTTATATTCACTTTCTAACATATATTCTTTATATTTATTAATAATTATTCCTTTTAATTTATTTACTTCATCTAATACAAGTCCTGCATCTCCATCAGTTGTATCTTCATCATTTAGTATTTTTATCATAAATTTTATTACTTTATCTATTTTTTTATTTATTCTTCTACGTATGTATGTTTCACATAAATTAGGGTCTATTAAAATAATTTTATCAGCTTTGATAGTTAAATCTTTTACGTTGTTTTTAGGAGTAACAGATAGTCCAACTATCTTAACGTTATGATAAGTTAATTTCTTTTCTTCTCCTTTATGTTCTATTACATATCTCATACATATCACCTATAATAAATCTTTTCTATATTCTTTTGTTATTCTTTTTCTTTCACTTTCTCTATATTCATTTATTAGTTTATGGTTACCATTTAGTAATACTTCTGGTACTTCCATTCCTCTAAATTCTCTTGGTTTAGTATAAACTGGATAATCAAGTAAATTATCATTGAAACTTTCATATTCAAGACTTGTACTTGTTATTACTCCATCAATTAGTCTTACTACTGAGTCTGTTATCATCATTGCTGGTAATTCCCCACCTGTAAGTATAAAGTTACCAATTGAAACAAGTTCATCAGCAAGAGTATATATTCTTTCATCAAATCCTTCATAATGACCACATATTATTATAAGATGTTTTTTATCTTTAAATTCATATGCTTTCTTTTCATTATAAGTTTCACCTCTTGGAGTAAGTAAGATAACAATTGAATCTTCTGTTCTAATACTTTCCACTGCATTAAATACAGGTTCACACATCATTATCATACCCCCACCACCACCAAATTGATAATCATCAACTTGATTATTTTTATATGGTGTATAATCTCTTATATCAATAATATTTATTTTTACTTTTCCTTTTTCAATAGCTCTTTTCATAATACTTTCTGTCTTGAAGCCATCAAACATACTAGGAAATAATGTTAATATATCTATTCTCATAAAAACACTCCTATATCATGAAAATAAATACTTTTATTTTCTTTATCTATTTTAGTAATAAAATCTTTATTATATGGTATTAACTTATTATTAACTCTTAACATATTATTACCATTATCACTTCTATATTCAGTTATTCTACCAACATATTTATTATCATTATACACATCCATATTTATTAGTTCACTTATAAGTATTTCATCATCTTTAAGATTAAGAATAGATTCATCAATATATACCTTACTACCTTTATATTTTAATACATCATTTATATAGTCTATTCCTTTAAATTTAACCATATCAAATTGTTTATGTTTTCTATATGTTTCAATCATTTCTTTATCTTTATTTTCTCCAATATAAAGAAGAGTGTTTTCTTTAAAAATTCTATCTTTAAATTCAAAATCACTTACTATTCTTACTTCGCCCTTAAGGGCATGTGTATTAACTATCCTTCCAATAAATATGTATTTCATAACAACCTCTTCACTTATATAAATAATATAATATTATAGCAGTAGATACTCCCACATTTAAACTTTCACATTTAGGATTCATATCTATTCTAACTATTTCATCACATAAACTTAATATATTATCTTTTACTCCATTCCCTTCATTTCCAAATATTATAGCAAATTCGCGAGTTTTTTCAAGTTTTTCAAGTGAAATAGAAGATTTTAATGATGTACCTATTACTTTAATATTTCTATTCTTTATCTCACTTATCAATTCTTCAATATTACCTATTATTATATTAGTATTAAATATCATACCACCAGTACTTCTTAATACTTTTTCATTATATGGACTTACTGAATCATTACTAAATATAATAGTGTCTATATCAAATGCTACTGCATTTCTTATAATAGTACCAGCATTACCAGGATCTTGCACTCCATCTAATATAAGTATTTTAGAACCTATTTTATTATCATTTTTAATTTTCGCAACACCTAGTAATCTTGGAGTACTCTTTAAATCACTCATACTTTTCATAATATCAAGAGTAACTATATCATAAGGAACATCATAATTACATTCATAGCTTTCAAGAACAAATAATTCTACAAGTAAATTATTTTTAATAGCTTCTTCTACTAAGTTTTCTCCTTCAATAACAAATAATCCTTTTTCTATAGAATATTTCTTATTTAAAAGTTTTCTTACTTCTTTAATTCTATTATTATCTTTAGATGTTATAAGCATGTTATTCCTCCTTTAATACTTTAGTACTCTCTTTATAATCAGGTTTATATTTCTTAACAATATTCCAAAAATTCTTTGAATGATTAAATTCTATCAAATGAGATAGTTCATGTATAATTACATAATCTATTTCATTAATACTATATTTTATTAATTCAAAATTTAATTTAATAAGTTTTTTACTTTTATTACAGTAGCCCCACTTTCGAGTCATTTTACCTATTAACAATTCTGGATATGGAATATCTTCTTCAAATAAATTATAACATATTTCTAGTCTTTCATTAAATATTCTTTCTGCTTCTTTTTTAAGAAATGTATTTAAATATGTTTTGTTTTTAACATAAACTTTATCATCTATGAATTCTATTTTAGAAACTGTATTTAATATTATAACGTCATACTTATTTCCTAAATAATAAAATTCTTCTTTCTTTTGTTCTTTCTTTTGTATTCTTTCATTCATTTCAAGTATTGAATCTTTATTCTTTTCAATAAATGACTTAATTAATCCCTTAGTAACAAAATAATTACATGTAATATATATTCCATCTTTTTTAACTCTTAAATACATATTCTTATTGTTTTTTTTAGTTATAAATACTTTGAATGTTTTATTATCTAGTGTAATTTCCATAATGTACCTCTTTTTAATTATAACATGTTTTTTACTATATAAAAAGCATTCTTTAAGAATGCTTTATGTTACATTGTTATATTTGGTACTTCTTCTATAGTTGGTACTTCTATAACTTCTGTTTCTTGTACTGGTGGTTCTTCTATAGTTGGCGGTTCTACTACTTCATTAATAGTTTCGCCTTCTACTTCTGTTTCACCTGTTAGAACTTCAGTCTTATCTTCTTCTTGTTCTTTCCATACAGCTTCAAGTTTATTTTCAACATCTTCTGTAGGTTTATAATTTTCATCTACTGGAGTAACTATTGGATTTTCAGGTTCTTCTGGATTTTCTTCTTTAGTAACCCATCCATCAAAAACTTTTTCTTTTTCTTCAACATTATCTCCAACTGATATTTCAGTATTACTTCCAGCTTTCTTTTTAGCCTCACTTAACTTGATTTGATTTTCAATCGCTTCTAAAGCTTCATCTGGAATTACTTCCATACTTGTTTCAGTTTTCTCATCAACTTTTACGAAGTAAGTTGGTGTTTCAAGTCCTACATCATTTGGTTTTGGAACCTCATATTTTTCTATTTCTTCTTCATTATAACCAACTGTTACCGTAGTATCTTCACTTACATATATAACTGTTGCTTTACCACACTTAGTATATATATTAGTGTTTCCTGTTACTTCAATAACCTCATTCTTTGCATATTTAATTACTGAACTTCCAAGTGAACTTGTAAATCCTAGTAATTTAGCTCCATTAGGACAACTATAATCAGCATTAAGCGTATAGTTACTTAAATTAGCTTTAGCTAAATCTTCTGATCTAATTAATGTATTATCTTCATCATAATAACTAACTGTATAATATTCTACAAATTTAGCATATAAATTGATAACGTTTTCACTATCAGCATATTTAATTATACTTGGACTTAATGATGTAACTTTATTTGTATAAGCAGTATCAGTATACCATCCATCAAATATCATATCAGCATCATAACCATCAAATAATTCAACATTACCATCTTTAATATTATAACTAGTTACATTATTGCTAGTTCTATCATATTTAATAGTATATGTTGTTAATGAACAAGTCATATAGATATTAGTATCTTTAGTTATATTCTTTGTAAAATCAAATTCAGTGTTACTTGTTTCATCAGTATAGTATTTACAATTTTCATAACCTGATACCTCATGTGCTTTAACTTTACTATTGTTTTCTATTTCAGTCATGTATGAATATTTTTCATCAATCATGAAGAATGTAACAGTAAGTTTCTTTGTGTGAGTCTTAGTTGTATTTTCAGTCTTAGTTGATAATTTTTTAACAACTACTTTCTTTGTTGTTGGTTCAACATCTTTGTCTTTCTTGTCGTCTTCTCTTTTAACTGGTGTTGTTGTCTTGTTGTTATTTGGTTTAACAGGATCATCTTCCTCTTTCTTTTCACAGCCAACTAGAAGACCAATTATTGTACCAACAATTACTAATATAGCAATAGCTACAAAAATGATAACTCTTTTGTCGTTGTCTTCTTCTTCCATGAAGTTATCTTTTACGTCTATTACTTTTTTAGTATTGTCCTTCCCTTTCTTCATATTATAACCCTCCTATAGCAGTATTATCTTTACTACTCTTAAATTCATTATATATTTTTTTATTATGTAAATCAATATGTAATGTAAATTAGATGTAAATTAAAAAAATAGCATTTTTCAATACCATCTTTTTACAATTTAGTTTACATGCTTACCCAATTCTAAATGCTGGTGAAACGCCATATACATCGTTTGACCAAGAATTATATATTTCTTCATATCACACTTCCTATTCTATAAAAATTAGACAAGATAAAAAGTACTATTTCTAGTACCTTCATTATTTTGATTCTATTTTTTATTGTTTTAGAAATCTCTATTTCTTAAGAATGCTGGCATTTCTAATTCATCATCGTCATCATCTTTGATTTCTTGAACTGATTTCTTTTCTCCTTCTATTGAGCGATAAAGTGGTTCAGTTGAATCTTCAAATCCTGTTGCGATAACTGTAACAACTATTTCATCAGTTAATGCTTCATTGATAACAGCACCAAATATGATATTTACATCTGTATTGGCTACTGCTCTTACAACTTCAACAGCATCTTCTGCTTCAAAAAGTCCCATGGAATTACCACCAGTTATATTAACAATACAATCTGTTGCTCCATTGATAGTTTGTTCAAGTAGTGGACTATTTACTGCTTGTTTAGCAGCTTCTACTGCCCTATTATCTCCAAATCCAACACCTATACCAATAAGTGCATCTCCTCTATCTTCCATGATAGTTCTAACATCAGCAAAGTCTAGGTTAACAAGTCCTGGAACACTAATTAAGTCACTTATTGATTGAACTCCTAAACGAAGAACATTATCAACTTCTTTAAATGCTGCATTAAGTGGAGTACTTCTATCAATTAAATCTCTTAACTTATCATTAGGTATTACAACAATAGTATCAACATGTTTTCTAAGTTCATCAAGTCCAACTAAAGCATAATCCATTCTTTTCTTACCTTCAAACTTAAATGGTTTAGTTACTATTGCAACTGTTAAACATCCAAGATTTTGTGCGATTTCAGCAACAACTGGAGCAGCTCCTGTACCAGTTCCACCACCAAGTCCACAAGTAACAAATACCATATCAGCTCCTCTTAAAGCATCCTCAATTTCTTCTTTTGCTTCAAGTGCTGCTTCTCTACCAACCTCTGGTCTAGTACCTGCTCCTCTTCCTTTAGTTATAGTCTTTCCTAATTGAATTTTATTTTCGGCATGAGATACATTTAATACTTGTTGATCAGTATTCGCAACAATAAATTCAACTCCTCTAAGTCCTGAATCTATCATTCTATTTACTGCATTACATCCGCCACCACCGACACCAATTACTTTTATATCGGCTATTTGATCCATCTCTAAATTATTCATATTTCACTCCTTAATCGTTGAAAAAATATCCATATATTTTTCCAAGTACTGTGCTATTATTACTTTTCTTTGTATTTATAAGTTCACTTTGACTTTCTTCATCAACTGTATAAGCAAGTTTATTTCTAAACGCTAACTTATCATGATAATATTTTATTAGTCCAAGAGAACTAGAATATTTATTGTGTCTGCATCCTATTTCTTTTACCTTATAAGATTTCATTTCTCTACCAAACACTTCATCGACAACTAGATTAAAATCATTTACCTCTGTTGTTCCTCCAGTTATTATTATATAACTAATTTCCATCTTTGTTAAGAGGTTAATTTGCTTTTTTACTAGTTCCAATATCTCTTTTATCCTTGAATTAATTATTTCACTTAATTCATATTGACTTATTTTTATATTCTCTTTTGTATTATTTTCTACATCTTCACTCCATGAAGTAGATGCATTTCTTTTAGATGCTAAAGCAAATTTTTCCTTCAATACTTTTGCACTCTTTCTACTTATATCATATATGTAACAAATATCTCTGTCAATATTTTTTCCACCAATTTCTATATTTTCTGTTTCAATCATTATTCCTTTTTTGAATATACTTACTTCAGTTTTTTCATCACCTATATTAACAACTGCTGTATTCTTCTTATCAAGTTCACTAGTCTTAAATTCATAATAGTCAGCAATACCACCAAAATTTATATCTACAACTCCTACCCCTAAATTTTCTAAAAGTGAAACTGCTGTATACACATTCTTTTTAGGTGCTAAACTTATTACTGCCTTACATGATAATTTCTCAGCTTTCATACCTTTTGGATCTTTTACTTTTTCTTTATCATCAATAACAAATTCAATTGGCATAATTGATATGAATTCTTTATTATTAGGTACTTTATTATAAACACATGATTGTAAAACAGATACTATATCATTACCATCAATAATACCTTCTTCATTTCTAACATTAGTACTACCTTCAGTTATTATAAACTCAGCATAATATGATGGAACTAATAAAACTACTTTATTAATTTTAATATTTAACATTTCTTCGGTTCTGTTAAATGCTTCTTTTAATGATACAAGTGTTTCTTCAGGATTTACTATTATTCCCTTCTTAACCCCTTTTGATTTTACTTCAGATACAGACAAAACATTAACTTCATTATTATAAACTTCACCTACTACAAGTTTTATTGTAGATGAACCAATATCTAAACTAGAAATTATCTCCTTCATGTATCCTCCTATAATCTATAAAAACATTATATCAAAAAAAATTCTTTTTTTAAAGAATTACTTCATCAAAATCATATTTTATATCAAAAAAGTAATATGGATTTTCTATTTTACTAGTTTTATTATATGTAATACAAATTATTAATTTCTTTGTTTCTCCACCATTTATAATATCATTTACATTTGTAGATATATCTACATTAACATCTTTAAGTTGTACATTTGAATTTGTATTTAATATTCTTATATTCTTTATTATTGCATTTATATTACCTATATTTGTTAAATCTATACTAAAGGAATTAGCTTTTCTAAATTCATTTAAATCTTCTACTTTTATTTTAATAGTATCACTATCACTATCTAATTTAACCTTCATAGTAGTATCTGCATCAATAGTTACATTATTAAATACAATATCATAGTATTTTCTTTTATAATCTATATTTCCTTTTTGACTAAAATTAGTATTAAGATAAGAATATGTCAAAACAAAAATAAATAATATTAGAAATACTATAGATATAGAATAACTTATTATTTTACCTTTCATATTCTTTTCTCCTATACTATTATAAATAATAACATATTTTTTTATAAAATAAAAGTGTAAATAAAAAGAAGTGAACTTTGTATTCGCTTCTAACTAAATTATTTTGTTAAAGATACAATAGAGGTTGATGATGCTACTTTTAATAATTCTTCATTTGATAAGTTTTCTCCAATGATATAGTAATCTTTACCATTCATAGTCCAGTTTAATGAAGAACCTGAAAGTGAACCCATCACTGTTTCATAAAATACTAGTTCACCATCTTTTGAAGTTACTTCAAATTCTTTAGGTACTTTACTAGCTTCCTCTATTAATATAAATGACTTTTCTCCAGTAAATGTTAATATAACTCTCTCTGTATCATCAGTTTTTACTGTTTCTTCACTTTTAAATTTTGTTCCTGTTGGTAAGTACATTGGATAAACTACTTCATCTATTTTGCCTACATTGTCTATTGTATTATCACTAGCAGTATTTTCTACTTCGAAATTATCTTCTTTAAATTCAGGTTTAAAATCTATTTTAGATATTTTGAATTTTATATTAACTATTCCTTCTTTATTAAATACCTCTACTAATTCTGGTTTCATATCTTTATCAAATGTAATTTTTTGACTTATTAATGATGTATTATTTGGATAATTAACTGTAGACCCTAATATATATTTATCTTCTTTTTCTTCAAATGTAACATTAGAATCATTTTCAAGATCTTTGAGTAGTGATGATAATATATATGCTTGACTACTATTATATGGCCATTCACTTTGAAATTTGAAACTCTTATTTAAACTTGGAGTTACTACAAATACACCATTTTCATTTTTAAGTATTATTTGTTCATGACGATTATCTTTGTTTATAAGTGATGCTTTATAATATTCTCCTTCCATATAGTCAACTGTTACATTATAGTGATATAATTCTTCATTACTAACTATGTCCATTTCACCAGTTAGTTTATACATACTATTATCATTTAGTAATTTTTTATATTTTTTAATAGATGAACTTGAATCCATTTTATTACATCCAACTAAAAGTAAACATGTCATTAATAGTACTATTATCTTTTTGATATTAATTCCCCCTTCACAATAAATTATATTTTTATTTATTATTTATATGAATATAATTTTATTTTTTTGTACATAATAGTAGTATGTAAGGAGGAATTAATGAATACGCTATATAAGATTGCACTTACTCTTGTTATTATAGGTGCGATAAATTGGGGAATGGTCGGTATATTTAATGTTAATTTAGTATCCCTTCTTTTTGGAGTAGACACATTCTTAACTAATTTTATTTATGCACTTGTTGGTATTAGTGGTTTAGTATCAACAGGAATACTTATGAAGCCATTTGATGAGCATCACAAATAATGGCTTTTTTCATGCAAAAGAAAAAGCACTTTCGTGCTTTATATTAAAGTCCAAATGAAGCTTTATCTACTTTAACACCAGGACCCATAGTTGTTGAAATACTAATTCCTTTAACGAATGTACCCTTAACACTACTTGGTTTATTTTTAACTATTTCAGCAACGATAGCTCTTAAGTTTTCCTCAAGTTTTTCTTCGCTGAATGATAGTTTACCAAATGAGAAGTGTACATTTCCATAAGAATCATTTTTGTATTCTACCATACCTTTTTTAATATTACTAACTGCATCTTTAACATTTGTAGTAACTGTTCCAAGTTTAGGATTAGGCATTAATCCTTTAGGTCCTAAAATTTTACCAAGTTTTCCTAATGCAGGCATCATTTCTGGAGTGGCAACGATTGTATCAAAATCGAACCAATTTTCTTTTTCGATTTTTTCTAACATATCTTCTGCTCCACAGTATTCAGCTTCGCTAGCTTCAGATGCTTTAGTTTTAGTAATAACTAATACTCTTTTAGTCTTACCAGTTCCGTTAGGAAGAACAAAACTTCCTCTTACATTCATATCAGTTTTTTTAGCATCAATATTTAATTTTAATACAGCATCAACTGATTCATCAAATTTTCTAGTTTTAAGACTTTTAAGTACTTTAATCGCTTCAGTAACATCGTAACTTTTATTTTTTTCAACATTACCTAATGCTTCCACATACATCTTACTATGTTTTCTCATAAACTAACCTCCTTATGTGGTCTTTGGATTATCTCTATTTCTCACGAATAATTTTTTTATTTAATTATTCTTCGCTTTCTGTTTCTTCTTTAGTATCTTGATGTGTTACTTCTACTTCAACATTAGCACCATCAGCTAATGCTTTAGCACTTTCTTCCATCGCTTCTAAATCAGCTTCAAGTTTAGCAGCTTGTGCTTCAGCTTCTTCTGCTTCTTTTTCTTGTTCAGCTAATTCAGCATCGTTTAATCCCTTAACTGCGATACCCATATTTCTAGCAGTTCCAGCAACTGTATTCATTGCTGATTTTAAATCATATGCATTTAAATCTGGCATTTTGATTTCTGCGATTTTTTGAATATCATCTTTTGATAATGTAGCAACTACATTGTTAGCACCTTTAGTACTTCCTTTATCAATTCCAGCAGCTTTCTTTAATAAAGTTGGAGTTGGTGGAGTTTTTAAAACGAAGTCAAATGATCTATCATCATAAATAGAAATTTCAACTGGTACTATATCTCCCATTTTTTCTCTAGTTGCATCATTATATTTTGTACAAAATTCTTGTAGATTAATTCCTGCAGGTCCTAAAACAGTTCCAACTGGTGGAGCTGGTGTTGCTTTTCCTGCTGGGATTTGTAATTTAATTTTCTTTACAACATTCTTTGCCACGAAAAACACCTCCTATATAATTTAGTTTTATTTTTTTCGCGAGTGGTATTCTTGATAACCCTAATCTCCCACTTCTAATTTATATTAATCCAATATAAATCGACTACTAGATAATAGCATAAAAACTGCATAAAATCAAGGAAATTCGATATAATATTAATGATTATTATGAAAAAGATTAAAATTATAGGTGTTTTTGTTATAATACCTTTATCTATTTTATGTCATTTTTTATATGAATGGAATAGTAATTTTATTTTTAGTGTGCTTTGTCCGATTAATGAAAGTATATGGGAGCATATGAAATTAATGGCTACTCCTTTTCTCTTATATGGTATTTTTGAATGGATTTATTATAAGAAAAAGAATATCAATTATGATAATTTATTAATATCACTTTGTATTTCTATAATAGTTGGTATAATTGCTTATTTAGTACCTTATCTCATTATTGATAAATTTATTAGTCATAATATGATAGTATCTATTAGTTTATTATTTTTAGATTATTGTTTTATGGAATATTTAAGTTTTAAGATAATTAATACAAATAAAATTAAATATTCAAATTATATAGGAATTATTTTATTGTTTTTGATATATTTTATGTTTTATTATCTTACTTATAATCCACCTCATACCTATTTATTTTATGATACTAAAGATAAAAGTTATGGAATTAAAAACTGAACGATTAGGTTCAGTATTTTTTTATAATTCAACTATTTTATGCTTATTTGGATCAATTAGTATTTTAACTGCATCATCTTGCCCACTTGTTAATCTTTCAAATGATGCTTGTAAGTCATCTAATGTAGTAATGTCATCTATATACTTTTCTAAATTAATTCTTTTTTTAGCAAGTAAATCAATAACAGCATCAAATTCTTCTCTTTTATATGCGATAGATCCTTTGATATTTATTTCTTTCATTACTCCAGCCACTAATGGAATACTTACGTTATTAAGTGAAATACCTACTAATATTAAGTTTCCATTTGGTTTTGTAAATATTATTCCTGATGTTAATGCTGCTGAATTACCACAACAATCACATACTATATCAAATCCATTATTATTTGTTTTAGCATATAATTTCTCCATTAGTTTTGGATCTAATGCATTAAAGTATTCGTCTGCCGCACCTAGTTTAACTGATTTTTTACCTCTTAATTCATTTGTTTCAGTAAGTGCTACATAGCTTGCACCTTTTAGTTTTAAGAATTCTGCTGTTAAAAGTCCAATAATTCCACCACCTATTACTAGGCACTTATCACCTTTTTTAACATTAGCAAGGTCTGCTGCTCTTAAACCAACTGCTGCTGGTTCTACCATTGCTCCTGACTCAAATGTAACATTGTCTGGAAGTAATCTTACCATATCTTCTCTTACTAAAATTCTTCCACCAAATGCTCCTGGAAAAGCAAGACTAAGTCCAACTGCATTAGTCCATGTGTTTCTACATATTTGAACTTCTCCTCTTTTACATTCTTCACATTCAAGGCAAGGTGAAATTGGTAAAGCTGTAACTCTATCTCCTTCTTTAAATTTTTTACTTCCACCATTATCAATAACGATACCACTAAATTCATGACCCATTACAAGTCCTGCTGGAGCTCCTGATTCCCAATAATGAATATCAGAGCCACATATACCTGCTTTTAAAACATCTATTAAAATGTAACCAGGTCTTCCAATTAGATTATCTCTTTTCTCTAATTCTATTTTTCTAGCACCTTTAAGTACTCCACTTCTCATATTTATCACACCCTTTATTCTTAATAATTTTATCATAATAAAGAAAAAAATGCATTAAGTTTGATGCATTTTCTATATTTTTTTACAATTAATAATTTTCTTTTTTGATTTCCATATAGCTTTCTGGATGTTTACAAACAGGACAAACTTTTAATGCTTTTTTACCTTTATAAATATGGCCACAATTTCTACAAATCCATACTTTTTCTTCACCACGTTCAAATACTAAATTATTTTCAATATTACCTACTAATTTCATATATCTTTCTTCGTGATGTTTTTCTATTTCACCAACACTTTCGAATAATTTTGCAATGTTATCAAATCCTTCAGCACGAGCAGTTTCAGCAAATTCTTTATACATTTCTGTCCATTCATAGTTTTCACCACTTGCTGCATCTTTTAAGTTTTCAAGTGTACTTGGAACTTCACCATTATGTAATTCTTTGAACCATAATTTAGCATGTTCTTTTTCATTATTAGCAGTTTCTTCAAATATTTCTGCTATTTGTTCATACCCTTCCTTTTTAGCCTTACTAGCATAGTAAGTATATTTATTTCTTGCTTGGCTTTCACCCGCGAAAGCAACCATTAAGTTAGCTTCTGTTTTACTACCTTTTAATTCCATTTTAATTCCTCCTTACTTTTAAAAGTTTACTTTATAAAACTTCATATGTCAACTCAATTTATATTTTTTTGCAATAAAATAATTTTTATTTACTTCTTTTACACTAAAATTTAATGATTTAAATATTTTTAAACTATACTTATTATCAATATCAGTAAAAACTAAATCTTTCTTATTATAGTAATGTAAATAAGTTCTTACTAATTTTTTAGCAAGACCTCTTTTCCTAAAATTCTTATTTACACCTACAAGTACTATATAATTTGAATTTTTATCTATTTTACTAATGTATTTATTAATTTCTGGATACTTTTCTTTATCAAAAATTAATTTTACTGCTTCCATATCTTCTAATACTTCATTCATTTTTAATGTGCATAGAAAAGATATTTTCTTACTATATCTTTTTGTATAAAGAAGTGTTCCATATTTTATATAGTAATTAAATAGTTTTGTGATTAATTCTCTATCTTTTATAATATTTTTATCTCTAGAAGTAAATATTTTATCTTTTTTGAAACATTCGATATATAAATCAATTATTTCATCATCAATCTCAGTTAATTTATATACATTACTTTTCATCATTAGATTCTGTATATATTACTGGATTTGGTAATTTCTTACTATATTTTCCTGATTTCTCTTTTACTTTGATATTCTTATTAGCATCAACTGTAATAACATAAGTTATATCATATTTAGTTTTACCACTATCATTATTCATATAGCTTAATATTATTTCTGATTCTCCCTCATTAAATGCCTTAAATGTTAATACTTGTGCATCACCATCTAATGTTTCATCATCAGCTGGTGTTAAAAATTCTTCTGATTTTAAATCAATAACATTTGAATCCATTATTGAATATGACCAAACATAATTACTTGAAGTATCAACATCTAATGAAATTTTCATAGTATCCCCAGTTGATTTGTTTGTTAAACTTTTACCACAACCCGCAAGCAAGATTAATGCAAATGTTAGTAATAATACTTTTATTTTTTTCATATTTCACCTCTTAAAAACATTATATCAAAAAAAGATTACTTTTGGTAATCTTTTTACATTTTTGACACTTGAAGTAAATCAACTTCAACTGGAGTTTCTTGTCCGAATAAATCAATAAGTACAGTAAGTTTTTCATTTTCTTTATCTTCACTTTCAATCTTACCATACATTCCTTTGAATGGACCATCTATAATTGTTACAGTGTCTCCTACTTCAACATTTGAATTAATTGGTTTAGTCATTTCTTCTTCATCAGCAATAAATTTCTTAACTTCTTCTGGTGAAAGTGGAATTGGTTTAGCACCTTTTCCTGATGAACCTATAAATCCTGTTACTCCTGGAGTATTACGAACTACATACCATGCTTCATCACTCATAATCATTTCGATTAAAACATATCCTGGAAACATTTTACGTACTTTTTCTTTTTTAACTCCATCTTTAACTTCAATTTCAGTTCTTTCTGGAATAATAACTCTAAATATGTTATTTTCCATTCCCATACTTTCACGTCTTGATTCTAAATAATCTTTAACTTTTTGTTCATGTCCGCTGTATGCATTAACAACATACCATAATTTCTTTTCTTCCATTAGAATAGCCCCCTTATTACTGCGAATAATGCATCAAGCCCATAAAAGAATAATCCAAAGAATACAAGCATTACGATTGTTATACAAGAATATTTAACTAATGCTTTACCATCTGGCCATCTTACAGCTTTTGATTCTTTTTTAACGCCTTTAAAGAAACTTTTTATTTTTTTCATTTCAAATCCCTCCAAAAAAAAACACCGTTTGTGTAATTAAATATTATCATAAATACTAATTACTTTCAAGTGTTTTTAATTATTTTATATCAATTATATCTTTAATATATATTTTAGTTCCATCAATACAAAGTAAATAATCATAACTTTTTGATATTATAGTATATTCTCTTTCATAATCTTTCGTTTTAATTTTGAATTTCTTTTTATAAATAAAGTCATTCGATTTAAATAATTTATTTATCTTTTGCTGTAAATCATATTCATTTGAAATTATTTCTTCTTCATAAACATTTTTATCATTATAAGAGTAATATACTTCTTTATTATTACTTATATTTTTATTTATTTTGTTAACAAAGATTTCAGGAACTCTTTTCATATATTCACCTAGAATATTATATTATTTTAATATTCTAAATATTCATGTCTTTTGATATCTTTTTCTTTTATAGATTCTCTTTTATCGTATAGTTTCTTACCTTGACAAATGCCTATTTCTACTTTAGCTTTTCCTTTTTTAAAATATATTTTAAGTGGTATTAAAGTATATTTTTTTAATGTGATTTCATTATTAATTTTAATTATTTCGTTTTTATGAAGTAATAGTTTTCTTTCACGTCTTTCATCATGATTAAATATGTTACCTTCTTCATATTTTGCGATAAACATATTTGTAAGATATACTTCATTGTTTTTTATTCTTGCATATGAATCGTTTATGTTGGCATTTCCTTTTCTTAAGGACTTTATTTCAGTACCTTTTAACTCTATACCTGCTTCATATGTATCTTTTATGAAATAATCATAATGTGCTTTTCTATTTATTATTTCCATTTGTTATTTTTTTTACTAAAGCGAAATCTATTTCTCTTTTGGCAGGGTCGCTTCCTATACATTGAACTATGATTTGATCGCCATATCTATAGACAACTTTACCTTTTTTAGTGTATCCATAAAGAGAATCATTGTATTCGTACATGAATGGTTTTTTGTGTAGTTCTATGAATTGTTGTATTTCATTTGGATCAGTAAGGCTTTCTAATTCTTTTGAATCATCTTCACTTATCATCCATTCTACTTTTCCATCTATAAATTTATCATTTGTTTGAGCAAAGAAAGATGAAGGCATTGGTCCATCAAGTGTTGCTTCAAATGTTTTACCAATTCTATCTTGCATATAAACTGCATCATAATAGTCATCAGTTGCGTATTCACAATCAGCACTTGTTCTTTCACATTCTGAAATATGGTCGCATACTTCTGTTAGATATGAAGCCCAGAAACTAATATTTTCAGGACTAGTATCTTTTTCAATAATGAATACTCTAAATATTGTATGAACAAGTAAGTCACACATTCTTCTAATAGGAGAAGTAAAGTGTGTATAATCTCTATCATGTGCTTTTAGACCAAGTCCAAAATGACCTTTAGGTTCTGGTGAATATCTTGCCTTTTGCATACTTCTAAGTAGTTTTTTACTAAATACTTTATAATGTTCTTTATCTTTTAAATATTCTAATAATTCTTGAATATCCTTACTACTTACATTTTCTGGATTTATCTTTTTAGGATAATTTACTCCAAATACTGATAACATTTTCATAAAATCTTCTATCTTTTTAGGATTTGGATCTTCGTGAATTCTAAATACAAATGGTACCATATTTGGTATTATTTGTGATAATGCATTGCATGTGAATCTAGTAAATCCAACATTCGCATAAATCATATGATTTTCTATTATTGATTCAGCAGGTCTTTGAACTCTTGGAACTATATCAATTAATTTGTCATTTTCATCAAATATTTGTTTCTTTTCACTTGTATTTTCAAAATCAATTTTACCTAATTTATGAAGTTTATTATCCATTATTTTAGAGATAACATACATCAATTTGATAATATCTCTTATAGGTAAATTTATTTCATTACCTGGTTTTATATCTTCAATGCTATTGTATTCTAGTAATCTTTCTCTTGTGATTCCATTTTTGAATGCGATATCATCTATTATTTCATTTGGCTTTACTGTATATTTTATCGTAATATAATCCTTTGTATCTTCAGTTTCTTTATCTTCTAGGATATCTTGTACGGCATCATAATTCATTTTCTTTTTAGATTTTATAACTGAAATGTATACTTTTTCATTAACAATGTTTCCACCATGATCTATTTCCATTTCACATGTCAAAGCATACCTATCTTCATTTGGATTTAATGAGCAAATTCCATTTGAAAGTTCTATTGGAAGCATTGGACCTACTTTATTAGCAAGATAATCAGAGTTACCTTTTAGTTCTGCATAGTTCCATACTGGTGTATTCATCTTTACATAATAACTTACATCAGCAATGTCAACTGTTACTTTATAGTTTCCGTTTTTACTTATTTCATCCTGTACAGCATCATCAATATCTTTTGTATCTTTACCATCCATTGTAGTAGTTGCTTCACCTCTTAAATCAACTCTACCTTTTGATATTTCTTTTTTTATTTCTTCTTCAGTTAAACTGCTTGGAAATGTCTTGGCTTGCTCTTTTACTTCTTCTGGCATAAATAGATGAACACCAAATTCACTAGCAATCATGGCTATTTCAGTATCATTACCTGGAGCATTTTTGTGCCCTATTGGATAATCTATTTTAGCAAGGACTCTACCTCTACTTATATCTTTTACATAATCAAGGTGTACGATTAATCCATCCACCAAAGTAAAATCACAATCGCTTGTGTCAACATCAACTTCATAAGGTAATTCAGTGTCAAGTATCTTTACAGTAAATTTACCATCGTTATCAACAATTTCACCCATACTTTTACCAAGTGATCTCTTTAGAACTCTTATGACTTTACCTTCAGTCTTATCTTTATTAGTATAATCAACAAGTACTAAATCTTTATCAGTAGCACCATTCATATTATTTTTAGCAATGAAAATATCTTCTCCATCTTTTACTAATAAATGTGCATTACCTTTCTCATGCATATCAAGAGTACCTGTTAAAAGTTCATTTTTAACATAACCATTATGATGAGTTTGTCTTAATACACCCTCTCTACATAGCTTTTCAAGTTCTCTCATAAGTTCTTCATAATCTTTAATAGTACTATTTTCCATTATTTGATTCATAATTTCCATAGCATTTAAACTCTTATTATTTTTTTCAATTACTTTTAATATTTTGTCTTTCATATCTACCTCACCTTCATTTTATCATATAAATTAAAAAGTTCATAAGAAAATATGAACTTTTATGTATTTTTTTATATTGATAAGATAAATGATATTACTATAAATGCAAATCCTAAAACATAAGTAAGTCTTGTTATTACTTTTTCAAGACCCCTTTCTTTTGATTTACCAAGTAACATTGCATTTCCACCTGTTATTATTTGACTAGCATCACTAGCTTTATTACTTTGTAATAGAACTATCACTATTAATATAACAGATATTACTAATAATACTTTTTCCATATTGATTTCTCCCTTGTGTTTTGTATTATACAATAAATATTAGTATTATGCAAATATTTATGTAATTATTTTGCTTTTTTGCTTTCAATTTGTTCTTCTATTTCAAGAAGTCTATTAAATTTGCAAATTCTTTCACCCCTTGAAACAGAACCTGTTTTTACGAATGGTATATTTAATGCAACTGCAGCATCTATAATAAATGTATCTGTTGTTTCTCCACTTCTATGAGAAATAATACATGTGTAATTATGCTTTTTAGCAAGTACAATTGTTTCTAATGTTTCAAAGAATGTTCCTATTTGATTAGGCTTAATTAATATTGAGTTGCATAGTCCATTTTGAATACCATGTTCTAATTCTTTTTTATTTGTTACGAACAAATCATCTCCAACTATGTTGATTCCCTTACCAAGTTTTTCTGTGATTAATTTGAATCCCTCATAATCATTTTCATCATAAGGATCTTCAATTGATATAATTGGATAATTTTTAACAAGGTCCATATAATAATCTAATAATTCTTCTTTACTTAAGAATCTATTTTCTATTTTATATGCTTTATTTTGTTCATTATATATTGATGACGCAGCTATATCAAGTGCAATAAACACATCTTTTCCAGGAATGTAACCTGCACTTTCTATTGCTTTTATTATATATGATAACGCAGCACGATTGCTTTCTAAATTTGGAGCAAATCCTCCTTCGTCACCGACTGATGTTTCATGTCCTTCATTATCCAATATTTTTTTAAGAGCGTGGAATACTTCACTAGCGCATCTAAGTCCTTCCCTAAAAGAATCACTTTTTGGAACTATCATAAACTCTTGAATATCTAAGTTATTTTTAGCATGCATACCACCATTAATAATATTAAACATTAATTTTGGTATTCTTTTTTCTCTAGGATTTAAGTATTCGTATAATTCTTTATGTGCTTCACTAGCAGCTGCTTTTATACAAGCAAGACTAACTCCAAGTGTCGCATTCGCACCAAGTTTACTCTTATTTGGTGTCCCATCAAGCTCAATCATTTTATAATCAATTTCTTTTTGATGAGTAACATCCATACCAAGTAAAGCATCTTTAATTATTGTGTTTACATTGTTTACAGCCTTTAATACTCCTTTACCACAATATCTTTCATCATTATCACGAAGTTCTAATGCTTCACGAGAACCAGTTGATGCTCCTGAAGGCACTGATGCAATGCCTATTCCTCTTTCACTTTTTACAGTTACTTCTACAGTAGGATATCCTCTTGAATCCAATATTTCTCTAGCTTTAATATCTATTATTTTACTCATTATTAATCCTCCTATAATTATCTATGTATTAATTATACAATTTTTTTAATAAATATGCTATAATATTATTAATTTAAAGGAGTGAATTTTTTTATGTCTATAGAAGAAATCAATGCTACTACATTTGGTGAATTTGCAAGTAAGCATGTGCTTAAAAACTTTTTTCAAACAAAAGAATATGGAGAACTTATGTCACATAGTGATTTTTCAGTTATGTACATAGGTGCTTATCATAAAGATATATTAGTGGCTGCAAGTCTTATTTTGTATAAAACATTAAGTGCCAATATTAAATATGGGTACGCTCCTCGTGGATTTTTAGTAGATTTTTATAATACTGATTTATTAAAAGCATTCACTCGTAAAGTTAAAGAATTCTTTTTAAGAAGAGGATTTGCTTTCATTAAGATTAATCCTGAAATTACATATTCAGTTATAGATTTTGATAATAAAAGTAAGACAATTAATTCTAAAAATAAAGAATTAATTGCTAACTTAAAAGAACTTGGTTATGATAAATTAAAAGATAATTTGTATTTTGAGTCATTACTGCCTAAATACACTCCAGTTATATATTTGCCTACATATGATTTTAATAGTTTAGATCAAAATATGGTTAAAAATATGAAAGAAAGTGAATATAAAGGAATAAGACTTGTATCTCGTGGTGAAGAAGAGCTTGAGAAATTCTATTCATTCGTAGAAGATAAAAAGAATAAAACACTTACATATTATAAATATTTCTATAAAACATTTAAACAAAGTGATATGGTTGATTTATTATTTGCGGAAGTAAACTATGATACATATGTAAAATACCTACAAAAAGAATATATTATCGAGCAAGAAAATAATGATAGAATAAATATTGAATTTAATAAAAATCCTAATAGTGCTGATATTTATAAGAGAAAAACTGAATCAGATAGAAATCTTGATAGAATTTCTAATGATATAGCGAAGACTAATTTGAGAATGCAAGAGAATAAGACGAAGGAATATCTTGGTGCTGCGTTCGTTGTTAAATATGAAGGCAGAGTTACAATAATAATTACTGGTAATAATAATGATTTTTCAAGTATTGATGTTAAGACATTCTTATTTTATAAGATTATTGAAGAATATAAGAAGGCTGGTTATTTGTATGTAGATTTATATGGAATTACTGCTGACTTTAGTGATACTAATCCATATAAGAGACTTAATGATTTTAAACTTAAATTCAAACCAACTACTTATGAATATATTGGCGAATTTGATTTGATTGTTAATAAACCATTCCATCAATTATTATGGTCAACAAATAAAATACAAAAAGAATTTTATAAACCAGCAATTAAATCATAAAAAATAACATAGTGAGCAATCATTATGTTATTTTTATTGTACTACTAAAACTATATATGGATCGTTTATAATCCTGTACCTCCAGATACTTGTACTTCACCTTTTAACGAAATAACAGGTATAATCACACCAGTATACATAAAAAATGAAGAATTATTAGTAGAAGAATCATCTTTATTATATCTTACAGTTCCAGTAAATACAGCTTCATCACTAAAAGTAAGTCCAACAGAATAAGTCAATTTATTATTTCCATAGCCTAAAAGTAAAGTACATATAAGCAAAAAACCATAAGTTTTCAAAAATTTATACACTTTATCTTACATATTTTTTCCAAATATATTCTATTAATATATGGCTTTATGTTCAATAAAAATATACTAAAGATAACACATTTTCACATATTTAATTAAAGTAAAAAGTGAGTAATTAGCTCACAATAACTTCACATTCCATTCATTTTAAACATATTTATCTATATTCTTTGGTACTTTATCTTGAACAATCATATCTATTATTTTATTTTCCTTTTCTTCACTTACTTCACGGCCAGTAATAAAAGATAATTCATGTATAATATCTCTCAAAGTATTCTCATTCTTATAGTCACCATCTTGAAGTTTTCTTGCTAAAGATATAATAGTATCTTTACTCACTTTTGTTTTCTCTTCAATTCTATTAAAAAGATTATCATTCACATATATCACCTAAAATATTATATGTTTTGATAATCCTTTTGCTTCTAATTTTTAAAAATTAAACATTAACCATTCTGGCTTATAAATCATTAAGAATCCAATTATTAACATTATGATTCCACCAATTAAATGTGAATATTTACCAAATTTATTTGATATTGCTTTTATTTCTAATGTTTTCATTGCAATTGTAAATACAACAATATCATCAATTAAGAAAAAGAAAACATATATTAATGAATAAATAATTTGTGCTGTTTTACTTACCTCATTTATAGTCAATATTTGAGTAAACATAACTGGTAATCCAAGAGAACACAACAACTCAATAACATTAACAGATGCCGCCAACACAACAATACCAAATAAAGCTAATATAAATGATTTCTCTTTAATAATTTTCTTTATTGAATTAATAATTTTTTTTCTACCACTTTTATCAACAACTTCACATCCATCATCTTCCTTAACAAAGAAAAATTTTAATATTGTTAATATTCCAAAGAAAACAGCAATTATACTTATACCCATTCTTATCAAAATAATATTATTTAAAAATACAGCTAAATTTAGCCATGATATTAAAAATAAAAAATATACAAGTGCCGATGATAAAAGAAAAGTTATTCCAAGAGCCCATTTCCTTTTTACATTTTTCATTCCCAAAAGCATCGATATTAAAAATATTAAAATCCACATGGCACAAGGATTAAATCCATCAACTAGTCCTATTAGAATTGTTGATAATAATATTGGTACTTCTTTGCTCTTTTTCTTTCCAAGTATAGGTATATTCACTTCAGCATCTTCATATTTTTTACCATCCTCTTTCAAATTTTCTTCTTCCTCAGTTGTTGTTCCTAAATAAATTCCAACTTTATCTTTATAATCAAAATTTGAATAATAAGTTATTGTATTTTTTATTCTTTCAGGTGTTATTTCACTATCATAACCAGTTATAACATTATTTCCAATTATTAAATAAGGAACACCATTACTATAATCATTTAATATTTTTTGAACTTCCTTATACTTTTCTTGATTCTCTTTATTACTCCATACCTCATATTTATTCAGTATAACATTTTTATTATCATCTAAATATTGTTCTAAAAACTTTTCAAGTTCAGCACAATGAGGACATTTATCACCATAAAATAAATAAATATTTAATTCTTTCTCTTTACCAAATATTACAATTGGAAAAAACAAAGTAATTATAAATAATATTTTAAATAACTTTATAAAATTATTTTCTTGAATACCTTTTGTCATTTTTTTGTTCATCATACATTTTCCTCTATAATTTTCACCAGTTCTTCTTTTTTATGTTCACCTTTTAGTCTTCCTATTTCTTTATCATCTTTATAAAATATAAAGACAGGCAAAATTTTTCCTACATCATAATTATCTACATCGTCAAAATCATAATCAAATTCTTCAATTTCAATATCAGGATATTCAATTTTTATTTGATTTATAACTTTATTCATAATAATACATGAAGGACATCCCAAAGAAGTTATTTTTACTATTTTCATACATAATCTCCCATTACTTTCAATTAATTTTATAATTTTTATTTCTCTTTTAACTCTTTTGACTTTTGAATTTTATATGTGACTTTTATCACCAGTTTTCTTGGTAAAATTCTATTAGCAAATACTCCCAATTTAATTGTAAACCCTGGAATTATAATCAGCTTATTTTTAGCCATACATCTTAATGTATATTTTACTACATCTATACTCTTTAATGATTTTACACCAAATTTAACATGTGCTCTATCATTAAAACCTGTATCAACTGGGCCTGGACATAAAACATGAATTTTTACTTTACTTTTGCTTCTTCTAAGTTCCTCATAAATTCCCATTGTTAAATTATAAACATAAGATTTTGTTGCATAGTAAGTTGACATAAGAGGTCCAGGTTCAAACGCTGCTGAAGAAGCAACATTTAATATTTCTCCTTTATTTTTCTTGACAAAATCCTGTAAAAACAATTTAGTTAAAATATGATATGCTGTTATATTCAAATCTATCATGTTTAATTCAGTTTCCAAATCAGTCTTAGTAAATTCACCAAAAGTTCCAAATCCTGCATTATTAATTAGTAAATCTATTTTACCTTTATATTTACTATACAATTTATAAGCATTTTCCTTTACACTTAAATCCATTACTTCTACATAAACTAGTGTTTTTAATTCACTAGATAACTTATCCAACTTATCTTTTGATCTTGCAACTAAAACCAAATCATATCCTTGTTTTGATAATTCTTTTGCAAAATCTTTCCCAAGTCCATTTGAAGCTCCCGTAATTAATGCTAACATTTTATCACCCTACCTACTATTCTATCACATATTTTTGCATATAAAAAGAAGAAGTTATTTTGCAACTTCCTCTGCTCTTGTTTCTCTAATTACAACAACTTTAATTGTTCCTGGATATTGCATTGTTTCTTCAATCTTATCCTTGATTTCTCTTGCAACCTTATAACTAGACAAATCATCAATTTGATCAGGTCTTACCATAACTCTCAACTCTCTGCCAGCTTGCATTGCAAAAGTCTTTTCAACTCCTTCTATACTGTTTCCAATTGTTTCTAATTCTTCAAGTCTCTTAACGTAATTTTCTAACGAATCATTTCTAGCACCTGGCCTTGCAGCACTAAGTGCATCCGCAATAGCAACTAATTCAGAAATAATATATTCAGCCTTTTTATCACCATGATGAGACTCAATAGCATTAATAACCACCTTATCTTCACCATGCTTTTTAGCAATATCAGCGCCTATTTCAACATGACTTCCTTCAACTTCAAAATCAATAGCTTTTCCTATATCATGTAAAAGTCCTGCTCTTTTTGCTAAAGAAACATTTTCGCCTAGTTCACTAGCCATAAGACCCGCTAAATGAGCAACTTCTTTACTATGTGCTAATGCATCTTGACCATAACTTGTTCTAAAAGCAAGTTTTCCTACCAATTCTACAATTTCAGGATCAACCTTTGAAATTCCTAATTCAAATAAAGCTTCTTCACCTTTTTCTCTTATAATTTTTTTGTAATCTTCACAAACTTTATCATAAAGTTCTTCGATTCTAGCAGGATGTATTCTTCCATCCTTGATTAAAGTTTCAAGTGTAGTTTTAGCAATTTCACGTCTTAACGGATCAAAAGAAGATAAAACTATTACTTCTGGAGTATCATCAATAATCAAGTCAACACCAGTAACTGCTTCTATAGTTCTAATATTTCTTCCTTCCCTACCTATTATTCTTCCTTTCATTTCATCATTAGGAAGTTCAACTGTGCTTACAGTTTGTTCACTCGTAACATCACTAGAATATCTTTGCATACTTGAAACAATCATTTCTTTTGCTTTTCTATCAGCTTCAAGTTTTGCTTCATCTTCTCTTTCCTTTAAATAAACAGCAATTTCCCTGTTCATTTCCTCTTCAACTTTTTTAAGCACCATTTCTCTAGCTTTCTCTTTTGAAAATCCAGATATTTTTTCTAAAAGAGCAATCTGATCCTTAATTATAATCTCCATTTTTGCATCTTTTTCTTGAATTTCTCTTTGCTTAGCTAATAAATCTTTATCTTTTAGTTCAAGATTCTTTTCTCTCTCAGTTAATAATTCATCTCTTTTGTCTAGACTCTTTTCCCTATTATCAATTCTTTGATTAAGTTCATTAAGTTCTTTCTTCTTTTCCTTAATCTCTGTATCAGTTTGATTTTTTAATTTATAGCTTTCCTCTTTTAATTCTAAAACACCATCACGTTTAGCTTTTTCAGCTTCCTTTTTAGCATCTTGAATTATTTTTTCAGCTTCTTTTTGTGCTGCACTTACTTTTAACTTGTTTATAAGTATCATAATAAATGCACCAACAAATAATCCAACTATTACAAGCAAAATGGAGAAGATTACATCATTCATATAACATTCCTCCATTATTTTCTAGAAGTTTAGATTAACTTCTAATAATATTGTAAAGTTTTATCACACACTTGTCAATAAATAATTTTTTTTCATATATATTAAAATTGTTTCAATAATCATCATAAAAAATAAATATGTAATCTTACTAATAAAAATTTCTACATAAAAAAATATGCTTACATCGAAACATATTTTATAATGAAATGCATATATACATATAATGGTTCTCAACATTTAGTTTGTAGTTTTCTTTTTAATCTTTTTTTCCTTTTCATATTTAATTGAACTATCCTAAAAGAAATAAATAATGCAAAAGAAATGAATATTATTAAAAATAAATTGTTCCACATAAAAGCAAAAATACTAAACGTTAATCCACCTGAATACACCAAGTCAAATGTATCTAGTTTTTTATCTCCATACATCACATCAACTTTTCCAAGTACAGTTCCTTTTTTGGTAAAATAAGATATTTCTTTTACACCATCATAAATATATTTAACATTTTCTTTCGAAAAATCATTTTTTAAATATTTATCAATTTTTACATTTGATTTTATCTTAATTTCCTTTTCTTTTGAATTTTTTGCTTTTAAATCCACTATTACATCATAATTATCGACTATGTTCATGTAAGAATAGTTTTTAGAAAAATATGTATAAGCAGTGATAGCATCGCTTATATGTGGAGCACTTTTTGATTTATCAGCATTCAATGTTACCAAAAGATAATCAACCCCATCAATTGTTGAAGTAGATGCTAAACAATATCCAGCAGCATTAATAAATCCAGTTTTTGCACCTTTAATATAAGATATATTTTTACCACCATTTCTTGAGTTATAGCTTTCTATAGTACTTTTTACTATTTTGCCATTTGAAAGCGTATATCTCTTTGTTTCAAATACTTCTTTAAACTTTTTGTTTTTTAATGCATATTTCAATATTTCAGCAACATCATAAGCACTACTATAATTATTTTTATTAAATAAACCAGTAACATTTGCAAAATGTGTATGTCTTAAACTCAAATCTTTTGCTTTTTGATTCATCAATTCAATAAAGCCATCGTAAGAACCAGATATTGATAACGCTAGTGCATTAACTGCATCAGCACCACTTGGAAGTATTGCACCATACAATAAATCATTATATGTAACTTTTTCGCCAACTTTAAACCCAGCCACAGATACATCCCAAGCAATATCTTTAAACATTTCTTTTGTAATTATTACTTCTTTATTATAATCCTTTATATTTTCTATTGCCACAATAACTGTCATTATTTTTGTTAAACTTGCAATATATGTTTCTTGATTTTCATTCTTATTCAACAACACTATATTATCATTTAAATTATATAAAATATACTTATCACTATTTAAATTTAATGTTTCACCAAAAACTTCTACTTTAAATAAAAGAAAAAAAACTAAAAATATATATATAAATTTAATTATTTTTTTGACCATATTTTTGTTTCTCTTTCATCATAAACTTTGATATAACATTTTCAATTTCTATAGCTCCCCTTGGATCTAAATTAGAAATATAAACATTTTCCTTAACAGTATCAATCTCTATATCACTCCATAATAAATTTTTCTTGATTTTTAAATCATTATATAAATCAGGAGTAATTGTCGTAAAATAATATCCCCAAAATAATCTTTTTTGACCAATTAAAATTCTTTGATTTGTTAAAGCCACCACACAACTATTGATAATAATAAAAGAACTAACATTATCTTGACCACAAAAAGCATACGTCACTTCTTCATCTTCATTCAAATGAAGATCTATTACATGTGCGTGTTTTTTAGTTCTAAACGCAATAGTTTTTGGATATTTCTTTTTAAATTCATATACAAATTTATAAGTACGTTTTTTCATTTTTACCACCTTCCATCATTTTACATTATTTTAATTTTAAATACAATATTTAATACAATAAATGATATTAAATACTATTTAAATTTTTAATCAAAATGAACTAATTATATTTTTAATTATCATATTTATTGACTCAATAACATAATTATAATTATTTGTATTAATTTCATTTATAATCTCATTTGTATCAATATTTATTCTCTTTAATACTTCTTCATTTAATTTTGCATTATCATATACAAGTATTATAGAATTCATATCTTCAATAAAATTTGTAGCAATAGTACCATTTAACATTAACTTATTTTTTTCATTAATCTTGCTAACAAACAAAATAGTAGACTTTTTAATTTCATCTGTTGATAATTTGTTTTTTACATGTTCTTGTACAATTTCTTCGTACTTTCTCAACATATATCTATACTTACTTATCACTTCAAAATTAATATCAATCATATTATTTGATAAATTTTCTTCTAGTTTTTTTGACACAATATTATTATTAACCACTATTTTATATTTTTGAAAAATATGCATAATTCTAGTAGATAACCTTTTTTGAAAACCAATTACAAGAAAATTATTTTCTCTAATAACATCATCTGATTTTTCATTTACTTCTTTTATTATACTTTTCATATTAATAATTTTACCATTTATTTATTAATTTGATAATTTATTTAAATATATTTACTATTTTTTTACATTTTTTATAGTAATTTGTAGTGTTTTTCATTTTTATCGTAAATATATTATTAGGAGGATAAAATATTATGAAAGAAAAATATGAATACATTAAATCAAAATTCGATACAATTGAATCATTAGGATTTATTAAATGCAATTATCATGACAAAGGAGGGCCAGGAAGAATGCTTGAGAAATTATTGGTAAACAAAAAACCAGATAATTCAAAAAAACCAGATTATGAAGGTATAGAAATTAAAACATGCTGCGACAATAGTAAATATAAAATGACATTATTTAGCCTAATTCCAAATGTAAATAATCTTAATTTTGAAAATACAATGAAATATTTTATGAGTTTTTATTATTTAAGTAAAAAGAAAAAAACAAAAACAAATAGCAAATCAATACCACATTTCTATTTATCAATAAAAGGTACAAATAACTTTTACTTAAATGGAATTTTTAAATTTAACCTAGTGTTTAATGATACTGAAAAAAAATTATATCTTGACTGGGAAAATATTTCTACAAAAGATAAACACCATTGCATATATTGGAATTATAATGAAATAACATCTGCTTTTGTATCAAAACTAAATTATTTAGTACTAATTAAATATGATAAATTTTATAGTTGTGGATATTTTTATTGTAAATATAAATCAATTAATTTTTTTCAGCAAATAAATGAAGATGCGATTATTAAACTATTAAAAGAAGGAAAAATAGTCATCTCATTTAATATAAGTTCAAAGCAAGATGAAAATAACAATCTTGTTCCATATTACCATGGAATAAGATTTGAAATTAATTCAAATGAAATATCTCAACTATACAAAAATATTAATTAATTCATGTAGTAAAAATTAGAATGCATACAAATAATGCTTCTAGATAATCTAGCGGGAACTGATTTTATAAAAATCTAGATAAAATAAGGAGAAACTCTTATTTTTTTTACTATAAAAATTTATCAGTCATTTTTTATGACTAATAACGCTTATTTTTTGTATTTTTATCATTTTTAGTAATTCCACTCACTTTTTTATTTGAAATATACATTATCTTAATTTGAAAAGTTTAAAGTTTCCATACTCATATACTATTCTTTTTATTACTTTTATTATTTAATACTTACGTGTAAATGTCTTTTAAATGAATTAACTTTATAAGCTTTAATTATTATTGTTAATTAAATCGTTATTTTTTCAATTCTTATAATAAATATTATCATAAAAAAGAGAGATAACATTTTCATGATATCTCCCCACTAGATTATCTAGACATAAATAAAAAAGTTTCACATTCAGATATAAACTAGATGTAAAACTAGATGTCAAAATAAAAAAGTCCCTAAAATAGGGGCTTTATAACCCAATGGTCGGGAAGACAGGATTTGAACCTGCAACCCCTTGGTCCCAAACCAAATGCTCTACCAAGTTGAGCCACTTCCCGATATAATGGTGCGCCCAATAGGAGTCGAACCCATAACCTTTTGATCCGTAGTCAAATGCTCTATCCAATTGAGCTATGAGCGCGTTTAAAATCCCGTCGGAATCGCTTTACAACAAGTTTATTACATTTGTAATCTGTTTTAACAAAATGGTGGCTTCAGTTGGAATCGAACCAACGACACCAAGATTTTCAGTCTTGTGCTCTGCCAACTGAGCTATGAAGCCAAATGGCGGTTCCGACGGGACTTGAACCCGCGATCCCTCGCGTGACAGGCGAGTGTGATAACCACTACACCACGGAACCAATGGTTGCGGGAACTGGATTTGAACCAGTGACCTTTGGGTTATGAGCCCAACGAGCTACCGAACTGCTCTATCCCGCGATAATATAATCTTTCATCGCATAAATCATGCGAAATATTAAGTGGCGGAGGAAAAGGGATTCGAACCCCTGCGCCGATTTCTCGACCTCCCGGTTTTCAAGACCGGTCCCTTCAACCAGACTTGGGTATTCCTCCAAATTGGTGCCTCAGATCGGACTTGAACCGATATGAGCTTTTACACTCGCAGGATTTTAAGTCCTGTGCGTCTACCTATTCCGCCACTGAGGCACAAAATAAATGGTGTCTCGCTGGGGATTCGAACCCCAGACCCCTTGATTAAAAGTCAAGTGCTCTACCGGCTGAGCTAGCGAGACATATAATATATTTTGTGGTTGCCTCGGCTGGATTCGAACCAGCGGAATGCAAGAGTCAAAGTCTTGTGCCTTACCACTTGGCTACGAGGCAAAATTACAAGTGGTGGAGAGAGGTGGATTCGAACCACCGAACCCGAAGGAACAGATTTACAGTCTGCCGCGTTTAGCCTCTTCGCTATCTCTCCATTTATGGTGCCGAAAACAGGAATCGAACCCGTAACCTACTGATTACAAGTCAGTTGCTCTACCAATTGAGCTATTTCGGCAATTATGGTGGGCGATGAGAGACTCGAACTCCCGACCCCCTGCTTGTAAGGCAGATGCTCTAACCAACTGAGCTAATCGCCCATAATATTTTTCCTGCTGACGCATATAAATATATCATTTATTGAATGTGATGTCAAGCAATATTGTTATTTTTTTCTAAATCTTTTATTTTTTTATTAATCCACTCAGGCATTTTTTGAGATAAAGGCTGAAAACCATTACCTTTTTCTTTAATACTTTTATTCATTTTATTCATTCGACTAATTCTTTTTAAAGATAATCTAACTTGTAATTTATCTTCATTTATGGATAATACTTTTACTTTGATAACATCTCCAATTTTAAATTTTTCCTCTAAATTTGAAACAAATTTATTAGAAACCTCAGATATATGAATCATTCCAGTATAATTATCACACAAACTAACAAATATTCCATACTTTGTAACGCCCATTACTTGCCCCTCAATTATATTATTAACTTTGATATTTTCCATTTTCATCACTTCATAAATATTATACCACATTATTTATTTTAAAGTAAATTAATCCAAAAATTATTTCCAATAGATTTTATATTATCAGATAATTCTTCATATAAATATTTCATAAATTTTATATACAAATTATTATATTTTATATATTTATAAATGCATTTTTCTTTTTTACAATTATCAATAATTTGTATAACATCATTAAAGTAGAAGTTAGGATATAACATATATGCATATAACAATTCAATATTCAACATTCTATTATTAATTAAAGAATAAATTTCATCATAATTTAGTGTATCCATATATATTTTATATTTTATATAGGCACTTATGCTTTTTTCCATATTGCCAAATTCCAAATTTGCTATATTATTTATTTCTTCATAATTATACTCATCTATATCAGATATATTAACTACAACATGTTTTAAATTATCGAATTTAATTTTATTAATCAATTGGATACTATTCTCAGCAAGTCCAATAAAATAATCGAATGATTTCTGCAATTCTAAATATTCAGTATTAAATTCCAACATTCTTTTTTCAATAACTACTAATTTTGATATCATATCAAGCAAGTCAGTATTATCAGCATTTTTCATAGCTAAATTTTCAAATTTTAAAAATAAATCATCAAGATATACTCTTCTATTAATAACTATCACACTAAGCAAAATGTACTTTTTTTCTTTATATTCGGTTATTTCTTTATTCTCATTATTAAGAATAATTTTTGACAAATTTTTATCATGTTTCAAAATATCGCTTAATTCAGAAATATTTTTAATTTGTATAGAGTCTAACGTCTTTATAACTATTTTTTCATTATTTTCAAAAAAATAAAATGAATTATTTTTTCGAAAAATCTTGTCAGGAAATAAATTATAATATTTATTTAACATATTTTTCAAAATTATACACCTATTAAAATTTTATGCATAATAAAAGCCAATAATAACTATATTGGCTTGATAACACATTATATTAAATTACATATGTAATCCACTAGACACACCTTGTTCATCATAAGTATTATTAAAATTAGTATTAAAAGAAGGTTCAGTTACATAATTAGTAGTCATCTCTTGAGAATTATCATGTTTTTCACTCGTTAACTTCTCTTCGTACTTTTCCAATTCATTAAGAATTTCACTTTGTGTTTTAGCTTGTAACTCATAACGCTCTATACTTGATTTAAGATATTTTTTTAAAATAGATATTAATTCGTATTTATAGCCACTTGATTGCTTTAAGTTGCTTGAAACATTATCATCAAATGCTGGTAAAACAGGTGGTTCATTTAAAGTTGTAACTTGATCTACATCATTATCAGTTTGAGTTTCAAATTCAGAGTTTGATGTTATTTCTTCTGATGGTGCAAATTGTTGTTGAGACAAATTAGTATTCAGTGTTTGTTCTATAGGAACAGTATAAGCTTGTGAATTAACTTGTTGCTGAACAGGATGAGCAACATTATCAGTAGGAGCATTTTCAAATTGAATAGCAGAGCTTCCAACAAGAGAGTTTAAACTTTGCGGATTATTTACCTGAACTGGAATGGTTTCCATAGAAGGAACTTGTTGCTGTACATTGTTTATGGCTGCATCTGCCTGTTGTAACTGGCTCACAGGTTGTGGAAATATATTAGTAACATATTGTTGCTGAGGAATTGATGACACATCAGTAGTCCCCAAAACTTTTTCAGCAGTTTGCATTACAGTTTCTGGAAGCACAAACGCACTTGTTTTAGATAAAGGTGCTTCTTGTGTCGCAGTTGGTATAACTGTATTTGAAGCCACACCTATTATTCTTACGCTAGAATTATACCCAGGAGTCATAACTACACTAGCTTTAACCACATTTTCTTTTTCATTAGTTAATGTCATTCTCTCACCTAACTTTCTACTATTTGTTTCATGGCTTCTTTAACTTTTTGCCATGTTGTATCATCCTCAATGCCAATCAAGCTATAAACACCAGGTTCATTTTCAACAAATTCTGAAACATAAATTTTACTCATGCCTTCACCAGCGCTTTCTCCTTTTGACAATATAACAAATCTTTTATTTAACTCACCAATTTTAAAAGCATTTACCAAGTCAACTTCTTCCATTGTACCATCCATATTTTTAATTGAAATTCTACTCATAACCTTACCCTTTCTATCTTCTTATATTTTAACACACATTATCTTTAATATCAATTACCTTAAATCAAGTTTTAATTTATTTAACATTAAAATATGTAAATATTTTTAAATAATTTTTTCTAAAATAAAATACTTACATTCATATGCACAATTTTCTTTAATATATTTTTCCAAATTACAATAATTATTATATTTATTAAAATTTTTATTGTCTTTTTTATTAAAACCTTTTAATCTCAATTTTGAATACGCTATATCACCAACTATATAGTCATAATCTTTATAATAAGGAGTATACCTATTTAAAAAAGTTTCCTTATCAAATCCATCTCTATAATTTTTTATTAACTTATACTTATTATTATCCACTTCAATTATCACATATATCACCAAAACAATTATATCACACAAATACTATATTTAAACATATTAATAAAATACAATAATACTTCTATAATTAGCACAAAATAGTTTACAAAATTAATGATTGATTCTTAAAAAATAGTTTATTATTCATTTTTTATCGTACCATTTAAAACACCACCATAATATTCTGGAATCTTTCCTTGAATTATTTTTGTTTTCAATGGGATTTTATTTTCTACAATAATATTTTTTGAAGAAAATGGTAAAATTATTTGTACATTAATTTTAATTTTTAATTGCATTTCTATTAAAGAATTATTTATACCATAATCCTTTATATTCGTTAATATTTCTGTAAAAACATTACCTAGTACATCCAATTTAAATGGAACTTTTGGACCTATGCCAACTAAAATCGGAACATCATAAATAATCGACATTGGTACATTATAAATAATATCAACTTTACCTTCATAATATTTTTCTGTTAAATTATTTTTTTTATTTTTCTCTAATTTCATCAATCTTTTTTGTATATTTTCACTTACTTTTAAATTGAATTCATTTATCTTCGTATTATCAAAGTCTAAACTAACAATTTCATCATTAACATTTTTTTCTATTACAATTATGTCTTCTATATTATATTTAGACCTCAATTTTTCTATTGAATCAATTATGAGTAATAATGATAACTCTTTTGATTTGTTTTCGGCATAATTTAAAAGAATGCTTTCACTTTTAATGGTAAAAACCTTAAGCATAGCATATGCAACTACAATAACAATTATTACTATGAGTAATAATATATCATTTTTAGTAACTTTAATTTTATCAATTCTCATTAATAAATTATATAAAAAAAGATACATTCTTATACTTGAATGTATCACAATAATTATTTAAAACTAAAATATGTTCCAATCTAAAAGAAAATTTAATATTAAAAATATCGTAGCTAAAAGTAATAATATAATTAAAGTTACAACTATTTTTGCAAAGACATTCCCCTTTTTTTGATTTTTTTCTAAATCTTCAAAACCCTCAAAATCAGTTTTATTAAATGACAAAGAATTAGTATAGAAAGATTTATCAGCAACTATTTTTTCACTTTCACTGCCATCGCTATCAGCATCTTCATCTTCATTTTCATTTTCATTTTTATCACTATCATTTAAGCTATCCAATTCATCATTAATCTTTTGCCCATCAACTGTATCAGGAATTGTTTTATCGTTTAAAGATTCTTTTATCGTTTCTAAATCTTCAGTTATATTTAACAATGCTTCTTTGATATTCTCATTATTTTTTTCTTCATTATCTATTGGTGCCATAACAATAGTATTTTCATTTTTACCCATTAATTCACCAAATAAATCTTCTGTATCATCTTTCGTACTTTTTTCTTGAGGCTTACTATTTTGGATGTTCTGAATTAACTCAACTATTGTTTTCTCTTGTGTATTTAATTCATCTATTGGTTCTGTTTTATCTTCATCAGATTCTTCTTTTATTTGAATACTTTTAAGTATATCATATCCATTTGAATTTAATTTTCTATGGCGTTCTATCTCATAATCAGTTTCTCTCTTACCTCTCGCTCTTTCTAAAACAGAATTAATATCATAATCTTTTTCTACTTTTTCTTTTATTTGTTCTTCGTGTTCTTCTGGCAATTCGATTGAAATTCTTTTCTTATGTTCTTCACTATCACTATTCATATTTTCAATATATTTCTTAATTTTTTCTATATCTATTTCTTTTGAAGCATCAGCAATAATACTAACATTTGTATTAGTTTTTATACGTGATAATTCACTCATATCGCTAACGTTATAAATATCTTGATTTCGCTTTGTTCTGCTCATACTCTCAAGTGAATTGTTTTCATATTTTTCCATTCTAGAACTCATATTTTTCACCATTTTAATAATAACACATTTAAAGATTAAATTCAATAAATTATACTTTACATATATCTAGCATTTTTTTTGTTTTTTTTATATAATTTTTATGGAGGAGATTAAAAAATGGAAAAAATTAAAGTTAATGACACATGTATTGGATGCGGATTATGTGTTAGTCAATGCGAGAAATATTTTGAATTCAATGATGAAGGAATGAGCCACGCAAAAGATGTTGAACTTAAGGAAGAAGACAAAAAAGAAGTTCTTAATATAATTGAAAGTTGCCCTGTTGGAGCAATTGTTGTTGAAGAAGAAACTAAAAACAATTAAATTTAACTAATTTAAAAACATGATCGACAAAAAATCATGTTTTTATTTATGAGAATTTACATAATTATATAATTGCTTTACTTCTTTAATTGATAATGTTCTATATTCACCAGTACTTAATCCTCTTAAATCCAAAAAAGCATAATTTGTTCTTTTTAATTTTAATACTTTGTATCCTAGACTAGCAAACATATTTTTAACTTGATGATTTCTTCCTTCAGTAATTGTTAATTCAACGTAAGATTTTTGATTTTTCTTATCAATTTTTCCAATTTTGACTTTTGACTTCTTAGTCTTAACGCCATCTAACACGACACCATTTTCCAACGCTTTTAAATCAGTCGGAGTTATAATTCCATCTATTTTTGCATAATAAGTTTTTTCAACATGGCCATGTGGATGCGTTAATTTATTAGTAAGTTCTCCATCATTTGTAATTAACAAAAGTCCAGTTGTATCGTAGTCTAATCTTCCAACTGGAAATACTTTCTCTTCAGTATCAATTAAATCTATGACCGTTGTTCTATTTTTTTCATCGCTAACTGAACAAATTGTTTTCTCAGGCTTATAAAGTAAATAATATAATTTTTCTTTTTTGATAACATCAATATCATCTACTGATATCTTATCTTTTTCAGTCACTTTATAGCCAAGTTCAGTTACTTTGACACCATTAACTTTTACTTTTCCCTGTAATATCAACTCTTCACACTTTCTTCTTGAAGCAACACCACATGAACTTAAATATTTTTGTAATCTTTCCATAAAAAACACCAAGGTCATTATACTCTATTATTTCCAAAATGACAATATTTCTTTTATTTTATTTTTTTTAACATTAAATTTTATCTTTTTAAGTTCAACTGAATCTATTTTTGTATTATCAAAGTATATATGTACTTTTTCTTGATTTTTTGTTAAATCTATTTTTACATTCAGCTTTTCAATTTCATTCTTTTGTAAAAGAATATAATAATCATTCATTATGTAATAATGATAATTATTTCTATTTTTAACTTTGAATGAAAAAGTATTCATGTCTAATATTTTATACCTATCATACATTTCAAAATATTTTTCATATAACTTTTTATGTAAATTAAATTTATCACTTTCATCTATTGAAACAACCACTAAAGTTTTCCCATCTTTTCTAGCCGCAGAAACAAATACTTGACCACTTGCTTTTGTAAAACCTATTTTCCCACTTATTAAGTATTTATATTCTTTTAATAATTTATTTTTATTTGACCATATATATTTGTCAACTTTATAATTTTTAGCCGACGTTATACTCAAAAAATCTTTATTTTTTATAGCATATTTCATTAATATTGCCATATCTTTAGCAGTGGAATAATTTTTGGAGTCATCATTTAATCCATGAGGATTCTCAAAAATTGTATCATTCATGCCAAGTTTTACTGCTTTTAAATTCATTTCTTTTATAAATTTATCATATCCTAGAACATTTGTAGCAATAGTCATAGCAGCATCATTACCACTTTGCAACATTAATCCATGAAGTAAATCATTTAATGTAAATATCTCACCCTCTTTAACGTATATCATAGAACCATTTACCATTCTTACTTCTTTTCCAATTCTGATTTCCATATCAAGTGGAGCGTGCTCAAGAGCAATTATTGATGTCATTATTTTTGTTGTTGACGCAATTAGCTTTTTCTCTTCTTTATTTTTTGAATAAAGAATTCTCCCAGAATCAGCATCCATCACAACAATTGATGCATTGACAATATTTACACACAATAAAAAAATTAATACAAGTAATATTTTTTTCATATTTAATTTTATGATTTTCACTACTAAATATTAATCTTTTAAAAATTTTTCGTTAACAATTTTTATAAAATTATAATCTTTCATTCTTAAAAATTTTATTTTCTTATTTTTAACAAAACATTCTATTTTTTTAACATTCTCATATTTTTTGTTTGTCCCATCAAATGTAATAATTAAATCATTTTTTATTGGCTTTATTAAAATATGTTTCTTTTCAGGTATAACAATTGACGTTAAAAGATTTCTATATGTTTTTGTATTTAATGGCGCAATTGGAGTAATTTGTAAAGTATGTAGTGTGTTGTAAATTAATGCACCATGAAAACTTGTATTATAAGCACTACTTCCCACAGAAGTTGACACAAGAATTCCATCACCAGCAAAAGTTTCTAAAAAATAATTTTCGACATAAATATCCATAGTTATAGTATTTAATTTCATTTGTCTAATTACTATTTCATTAAGCGAAAAATGTCTAGAAACAGAATCCTCAGTAGTAATTTTTGTTTCAAGTGTACCAATATTATCAACTTTAAAATTATTTTCATTCAAAGAAATAACAAATTCTTCTAGTTTTTCTGGTCTTATTTCTTGTAAAAATCCAAGTGTTCCAGTATTAATTCCAACATAATAAATATCACTGTTAAAATTAGTACCATTTACCATTCTTAAAAATGAGCCATCCCCACCTATCGCAATAGCCAAATCATAATCTTCTTCAACCACTTCAAATTTATATTTTTCTAGCACACCTTGAAGTTTCAACTTAATTTTGTATGATTCTTCATTTTCATTAGCAAAAATTCTAATTTTATTGATTTTTCTCATTTTATTTACCTTTATATTTAAATAATACGCTTGGTCTATGCCCTTCACCTGTTTTAATTTTGTCAGTTTTTTCTACTTTATTGGCAATAATTCTTCTAAAAGCAGGATCGAGTAACTTTTTATTAAGTATAACTTCATATACCTGCTGAAGTTCACCAAGTGTAAAATACTCATCTATCATATTAAAGACAATATCAGTATACATTATTTTGTTTTTTAATCTTTCAATACCACTTACTATCACAAGTGGATGGTCAAAAGCAATTGAATCATTTTTAACTATGTCAAACTTATATCTATCTGTTGTACTTTCTTTAAGTGTCTTACTCACCACGAAATTTAATGTTTCATTTCCATTATCAAGAGTTACATTAAAACCTTTTTCATCTTCAATATAATTTATATTAAACCATGATGCATTTTCATATAGTGAATCATTTAATTTATTTTTATCAACTAATGCAATATATGAAACACTAAACACTCTTGTTCTAGGATCTCTATTAATTCCATCAAAAGTATATAATTGTTCCATAAATATATTGTGTAAATTTGTTTCACTTGCAAGCACTCTTCTAGCAGTTTCTTCAGTTGTTTCAGTATTTTTCACAAATCCACCTGGCAAACACCACTTTCCTTTAAATGGATAATCTTTTCTTTTAACAAGTAAAACACTATAATATTTGTCCTTTAACTTTCTATAATTATTTTGAATTCCATTTGACACACTTAATAATAAAACATCACTTGTAACAGATGGACGTTCAAACTCATTCACATCATAATTTTTTAGAAAATCTTCTTCACTTTTATATTCCACATTTCACACCTCCTTATAAAATTTCAATTAGTTTTTCCATTATATCATTTACGATTAATTCTTTAACTTCCTTACGTGGCTTATTTGGTACGATTATTTTCATGTCAGTATAAGTATCATTTTTACTATTGTAAATGCTTACGAATACTTCATTATCTTTGCCACTTAAATTATTTTCATCGACTCTATTTATTTTACCAGTAATGCCTATTCCATAAGTACTACACGCAAATTTGCTTATATTTTTACTCATCTCATGAGCAGTTTCAATACTATAAACTGAATATTTATCGATAATATCAGGATTAACGCCCATCTTAATTTTATATTCATTTGAATATGTTACTGCTGAAAACTTTAATACTTCGCTTGAACCATCAACACATGTAATTGTACTTGCAAAGTATCCGCCAGTACATGACTCCATTGATGCGATTGTTTCTTTATTTTTTATTAATTTTTTTACTACTTCTTTTTCTTTCATAATTACCTCTTTTATATATTTTGATTATAACACATTATTAATTAACATATAAATTATTTCTTTTAATATATTTATATACTTTCATATCAATATATTTTAAAATGTCTTTGTCTTTATTTAAAATCATATTTCTAACCATAGTAGATGACACATCTTCACTATCCACCTTATTTGTCACTATAAAATTGTATTTTGAGTACTTATCATAAACACATGCATCAATATTATTTCTTTTAACAATAATGATACGATATTTCAAAATTTCATCTATATTTTTCCATTTATCGAATTTTGTGAGTAAATCATCACCAATAACTAAATAAATCTCATCATTTTTATATTGTTTTTGAATTTCTCTTAAAACTTGATATGTATATTCACATTTATTATTTTTAGTATCTATAATAATTTTTTCATTCTCATAAAACTTTAGCATATTTATTCTATCTTTAATATCTATAAGATTCTTCTTATCCCAATAAGCAAGTGTTGGTACAATAATTACTTTATCAACATAATTTTTAAGAACAAGATTCACTACTTTGATATGACTTTTATGAACAGGATTAAAACTTCCAACATACACAGCGATTTTCATAAGTTTATTTTTCTCTTTGGTACACTGGAATGTTAAATTTATGTAAATTATTTGTATGCAATTTGTCAACTTTACTTTTTACTTCATTGCTTACTTTTTCACCATTTATAACTGATGTAATATCTTTATATTTAACGCCTAATTTATCTTCATCAGTTTTACCACTTAATCCATCACTAGGACTTTTAAATAATACTTGTTCTGGTACTTCTAAATACTTACCAATTTCAATTACTTCATCAACTGTATAATTGTTAAGAGTTCCAATGTCATAAGTAGAATCTCCTCCTTTAGTAAAGTATCCTACATAAAGTTCACATAAATTTGATGTACCAGCAACAAGATATGTCCCATGTTTAAGTTCACTATATAAAGCAGCTATGTAGTAGCAAGTACTCATTCTAAGTCTTGGCTTAATATTGATATCACAATTTTGTAATTCTTCATCACTAAATTCTCCTAAAAGTGAAATTTCATTCTTAAATGTATCAAATGTTTTAGTTAAATCTACGTTTATTAGTTCAAAACCATATTTTTCACTTACAAGTTTGGCATCACTTTTATCAGTACTTTTTGAATGACATGGCATTGTTATACCAACAACATTCTCACTACCAAGTGCTTTTGAGAATAATGCAGCAACTACGCCTGAATCTTTACCACCACTTATACCAAGTACAACACCTTTTAAATTATATTTCTTATAATAATCTCTTATAAATTCTATTATTTTTTCTGTTTCTTTTTTAGCATTAAATTTCATTTTTATTTCCTTCTTTCTTACTTTTAATCATTTTTATTTCTTCTTCATGACTTAATTTTCTAGCATCCGTTATCATATTTCTTTTTAAATTTAATAATTCTTTTGATAATCCAACATGATGAACATGAGGATTATATAATCTTTGTGATTCTGGATATATTGTTTTAAATTCTTCTTCTGCATATTTTCTTGTTTCTTCAAGTGTTGGTTCATTATAAACAAGTCTTCCATTTATAAATATTGGGACTTGTAATTCACGAAGTGTATAATTATCAATTTTATGTCTTTTAAAGTCAGCATGCTCATCAACTATTGTGTAACTATTGGGACTTATTTCTTCATCTTTAAGTGCGATTACATCACCAACTGCATATCCACTATTTTTATCATAAAATCTTACTACCTTTTTAAATCCAGGATTAGTTATTTTACCAACATTATCACTTATTTTTATTTTAGGTTCTAATTTACCTTCTTTTTCTATTGCTGATAATTTATAAACTCCTCCAAAGACTGGACAACTTTTTGATGTAATTAAATTTTCACCTACACCGAATGAATCAATTGGTGCCCCCTCATTTAAAAGTGATGTAATTGTGTACTCATCAAGCGAATTTGATACGCATATTTTAGTATCTTCTAGTCCTGCTTCATCTAACATTTTTCTTGCTTCTTTTGATAAGTATGCAAGATCTCCACTATCAAGTCTTATTCCTTTTAATGTATATCCATTTGGTATTAAGTAATCTTTAGCAACTTTAATCGCATTAGGTACTCCACTTCTTAATGTATCAATTGTATCAACTAGAAATACTGAATCATCAGGGAAACATTTAGCATAAGCAAGAAATGCTTCATATTCATTATCATATTTCATTATGTGTGAATGAGCCATTGTTCCAAGAAGTGGTACTCCATATCTTTTTCCTGTTTCGTAACAAGATGTTCCAATACATCCGCTAATATAAGCATCTTTTGCTCCAACTATTGCTGCTTCACTGCCTTGAGCTCTTCTTGCTCCAAATTCCATAACGCCTCTACCTCTTGCGGCATTTGTTATTCTTCTTGCTTTGGTAGCTATCAAGCTTCCATGATTAAATTTATTTAATAAATCTGTTTCAATTATTTGTGCTTCAAGAGCATTCGCTCTTACTGTAATACAAGGTTCACCAGGAAACATGATTGTTCCATCAGGTACAGCATACACGTCACCCGTGAATTTAAAATTTCTTAAATATGCAAGTGTCTTCTCGTCAAACTTATTTAAGCTTCTTAAATACTCTATATCTTCATTTGTAAATTTAACATTTTTAATATAATCAATTATTTCATGAAGACCACATATTACATTATAACCTCCATTATCTAAATTTTTTCTAAAGAACACATCGAAATAACAAACTTCATTTTCTTTATTATTCCTAATATCAGTGTGTTCCATTGTTAGTTCATAAAAATCAATTAACTTTTCCATTATATATTTTCAACTCCTATTCCTTGATTTTTCATAAGTCTTAGTGCCACCCTATTATATTCATGTCTATCATGTGTTTCACTGTCAAAAGTTTCAACTGCATTTTGTGGAACTCTTACTTTAACATCCCTATCATGTTCATCAAAGTAATTAACAAGTGGTATCGCAAGATTCATTACACATATGTCTGTACAACAGCCTGTTATTACTACTTCTTTTAGTGATTTCATCCTTTCAATGTCTCTTATAAAATTTGAAGCAAATATTGTACTAGTAGAATTCTTTCTATATACTAATGAATCTTTTTCATAACCAGCTAATTCACTTATTAATTCACATTCACTTGTTCCACCAATACAATGCTCTGGATACTTTTTAAATTCAATTGAATCCTTAGTATGAGTATCTTTAATAAATGCTACTGCTTCATCCTCACTTAAGAATTTCTCTACCAATGATTTAATTTTCGATGTTATATGATTAATATCTTTATCACTCATTTTTCCTTCTTTAATAAATCCATTTATCATATCAACTACAACAAGCAATTTCTTATATTTCTCTATCTTTGTCATATACCTCCTTCTTGTTATTATCATTTTGTTAATAACAATTATTATTTTAAAAGAGAATTTTTTCTCTTGTTATTAACATTATATTAATAACAAATTATTTTGTCAACAATTTTTGTCAAAAAAATAAAAAGTTTTTATCAAACTTTCTACTTTCAATTATTATTTATTCTCATAATTATATAATCCATGTAGTTTTTCTAATACTACTCTATCTGGATTTTCAAGTACCCAGTCACCATCTTTTTTATTTAATTTAAACTCCACTTCATAACTTATCTTCTCATTTGTTTTAAGCATATTATCAAGTTTATATTGATTATATTTATCGTTATCATATATTCCATCTGTAGTGAATTCATCTTGATGATCATTTAAATAATTATAAGCATCTCTATCTATCTTGTATAAATCATATACAGTAACTTTCACAGTAACAGTCGCATTCTCTCCATCAATCTTTTCATCTTTAACTTCATATTTCATATCTTGATATTGTCTTGTAAGAACATTTCTATAAATATCAGCATTATCACTGGATAAGTTTTCACTAGTTACCTTACTTTCCATATCTACTTTTACATTATCAGTTAACGAATTATATTGATTTAAATATGCTTCTACTTTACCAGTTGGCGTATTTGATAAACTACATGCACTTAAAGATAACAATAATACTATGAATAATAAAATCTTTTTCATCGATTCCTCCTAATAATATTGTTACCATTAATTATAAAAATATACATTATGAATTTATTAATTCAACTATTTTCTTTAATTTATCATGCTTTTCACTATATTTTTCTTTTATTGAATCAATTAATTTTAAATATTTATCTTTTTCATTATTATTTTTATTAAACCATTCATAATATAGATAATCTATTATTTCTTTATTGTTCTTTTCTTTTTCAATATATTTTATTAAATTATTTATTGTAATATTTTCTTTCCTAGTATTATATGAATATGAAATTTCATTTTTAATAGTCTTATATTCTAACTTATACTTTTGCTTATTTCGCATATCTTCAAGTACATCTTTTTCTTCAATTAAATCTAATTTACTTAATTTATCTATTTTACCTTTATTATCAAATTTAATACATATTGTATCTATATCATTACAAAATATACTTGTATAATTAGATAAAGAAATTTTATCAAGAAAAGTATCATTTACTTTAACTCTACCACTTATTATATTTTCATATACATTATCATTTACTTTAAATACTGGTACTTTCTTTAATATTGTTATTTTATCCATCTTATTCCATTCATAAAAATTAATTAATTCATTCTTTAAATTCACTTTTATATTGTAAGTATAATTCATTTTTTCTTCCTTTCTTTAATGATAATATTATTAAAATTATTCCTATAAATATTTTAGTACATTCTATACTTGAAAATACATACTTTACATAGTCTAACATACTATATCCCATGCGTAATAAATTCAAGTAAATTACTATATACATTAACGCTGATGACGTTATTATTATTCCTAATATAAAATAAATTATTCTTTTTAACATATTAAAGTATATTTATTTTGATATAAAAATATTATATAATGATTATGGTGATTAAAATGGAAATGTTAAAATATATAATACTTGGATTAATACAAGGTCTTACAGAAACTATACCTGTTTCTTCTAGTGGACACTTAATGATACTTAAAAGACTTATGGATATGAATGTTGATTTTGATACAATTGCGATACTTACTAATTTTGGTTCATTAATAGCGATAGTTATATTATTTTGGAATGATTTAGTTAAACTTGTTAAAAATTTCTTTATCTATTTATTCAAGAAAGATAAAAGTGCTAAAAACGATTATAAATATTGTTGGATGATAGTTCTTGGATGTATTCCTGCTGGTCTCATGGGCCTTGTTGTTAGTAAATTAGAATTATTCGCTAAAATTGAAAACAATATTAAAATAGTTGGATTATCATTAATTATTACTTCAATACTTCTATTTATTGTAAGAAACTTTAAAGGTAAAAAAAGTGATAATGAAATCGGTGTTCGTGAAGCATTAACAGTTGGTGCTTTTCAAATAATGGGATTATTTCCAGGCATAAGTAGAAGTGGTTCAACAATAGTTGGTGGTATGAGTAGTGGTCTTAAAAGAGATACTGCATTCAAATATTCATTTATGTTATATATACCAATGAGTATTGCTGCGACAGGACTTGAACTTACAAGTATTGATTTACATAGTGACTTAATTATTTATTATGCTGCCTCTATACTTGTTTCAACAATTGTTACTCTACTTGTAACTAAATGGTTTAGAAAGATAGTTAACAATGGTAAACTTATTTACTTTAGTATTTATTGTTTAATAGTTGGATTACTTGTTATATTATTCTTATAATTATGAATTTAAAAACTACAATGAAATTAATCGTTGTAGTTTTATTATGATTTAATCTTCTAATTCTTTTATACTATTTTCATCAAGTTTAACATTATTAATTGAATCAAATCTCTTAGTAATTTTTTCAGTTGTTTTATGAATATTTTCAACGTCATTATTAACTGTTTGTATAGTTCTTGATAACTTATCCCATCTTTCTCTATATCTTCCAAATTCAATACCTAATTTGTTTAATTCATCATGTATTACAGATGTATATTTATCTCTTTCAAGTCCCATAAGGACAGACTGAATAATAGTAAGTAAACTCATAAGTGTAGTTGGAGAAGTTATCCATACTTTCTTACTTGCTGCATACTTTATAATATTAGGATGATATGCATTAATTTCAGCGAATATTGCTTCAGCAGGTAAAAACATAATAGCCTGATTAGTAGTTTCACCATCAATTATATATTTAGAAGCAATCGCATCAATATGTTTTTTAACATCATTATCAAACATCTTACTTCTTTCATTTCTTTCTACTTCACTAAGTCCCTTTTCAACAAGTCTTCTATAATTTTCAAGAGGAAACTTAGAATCAATACATATAGTACCAAGAGGTTCAGGTCCAAAAACTATCGCATCAGCAATATATGAATTAGATAGTGTATATTGAGTTTTATATATCTTATCATTCTTTTCACCAAAAATTGAAGATAATATATGATAAAGATTAACTTCTCCAAAAATACCTCTACTCTTTTTATCAGTAAGAATACTTTCAAGAGATACAATTTCATTACCAAGACCATCTATCTTCTTTTGAGCTTCATCTATTCTAGTAAGTCTATTCATTACTTCAGTAAAAGTTTTATTAGTCTTATCAAATCCATCTTCTAATTTCTCATTAACCTTTTGATTAATTAAGTTAAGTTTATACTCAATCCTATCATTTAAACTATTAAAATCTTTATTTAAATCATTAGAAAAATTATGTTTGAATTCACTTATCTCTTTTATCACATTTATTTCTGTTCTACTTAATTTTTCATTTAATTCACTATTATTTTTTCTAGTAAGTAACACTATCAATAAGATAATTATTACTACTAAAAGTCCTACTATTATATATTCCATATTACTACCTCTACTTTATCTTTAATATTTTATTTACTACAATACTTATTATATATGTTATTAACAATAAAATAAATATCTTTATTAAAATTTTTGGATTAGATATGCTTTCTATAAAAGATGTTCCAACGAAGCCCCAGAAATATACTAAAGAGATTTTACCTATTAGTAATGAAATAAAGTATTTCTTAAAGTCCATTTTAGTAAGACCTGCTGCTATATTTATCATAAACGCTGGAGTAAATGGTATTGCTATTAACAATGTAAGTTGTGAAACACTAATATTCTTAAATAACTTCTTATATTTTCTAAGCCTTTCTTTATCTTCAGTTAATCTATCAAATTTATTACCAAATCCTTTTTTAAATATAAAGTATGACATTACACATCCGAATATTGTAAATATCCATGAAAGAATAAATCCTACTAAATCTCCAAATACTAAAAAATTAATAGTTATAAACACCATCAAAGGTAGTACTGGAACTATTGATTCAATTAAAATAAGGAAACATCCAATGAAAGCACCCAACATTCCTGAAGTTTCTATAAAGTTTATTATATCTTTTAATATATCTATCATTTTTCTTCCCTAATAATTATATTACATTTATAATTATTTTTCTAGATAGTAAACTTTATATCCAAGAGAAGATAATATCATAGTGGCTCTTTTACTTAATTTACCACTTTTACAATATAAGTAATAACTTTCTGTCTTATTAAGATATCTTCTATAATTATTGATTAAATCATCATATGGAATATTAATACTATTATTTAAATGGTATTCTTTAAATGTATATTTATCACTAACATCTATTATTTTCATAATATCACCTAAAATATTCTATGAAAAAAAGATGAATTTTATTATTCATCTTTATTCATCTTCACTGCCAAAGAAATCATCAAAGAAATCTTCATCATTATTTTTATCATTTACAATAACACTATCAACATCAATGTTTACTTTTGGTTTTTCAAGACCTAATTCACTTACTTTAGGTTCTTCTTTTACCTCTGGTTTAACTATTTCCACTGGCTTTACCTCTTCTTTTATTTCTTGTGGTTCAACATATTGTGGTTTAATTATATCACTATTAATAGGTTCAACAATTGGTTTATCATATGTATTATATTCTTCACTAGAAGCAAGTTCTGGTGGTAATGATTCAATATGTTCATCATGCTTTTCTTCTATTTTGTGATCAAATATATTGTTGATTTCTTTTTCAATATCTTCTTCACTTTTTTCAGCAAGTGGAACATTTTTAATAAATGTTGGTTCATCTGTTACAAATTTATTTGGTATATTTTGATTCATTTGTGGTACACTATTCATTTGATTTTGAGGTTGTACAAATGATGGAGTACTCATATTTTGATTGCTCATTGGAGTATTTTGAATCACATTATTATTTACAACATTTGAACTAAAATTATTTATATTTTGTCCTGCTGGTTTAGATGCTGCTTTTGCTTTCTCTGCTTCAGCCTTTTCAAGTGCTTCTTGTCTTTCTAATTCAGCAATTTTTTCATCAAGTCTCTTAACATAATCATCAAGACTAGTTGGAGTTGGTGCAGCTGCTGGTCTCATACCACCTGGCATCATGCCTCCCATAGGTTGACCCATGAATGGATTTGGCATTTGCATTCCAGGACCTGCGCCCATAGGACTTGTATTAATTCCTTGACTCTCTTTTAATTTATTAACATATGCTTTTACATCAAATGTTTTAACATCATGATGAGGTCTAGTTGTATATTCCATAATTGGATATTTCTTTCCCCAATCAATTTTATAATCATACACAAGTTTTGTCTTAAATGGCATACTTCTAAATCTATTAATGATAACTTCTCCTTCTTTTAAAGATTGTAAATCACTAACAGTAAATAATGGTCTAACTGGAGGAGCTGGTTTATCTTTTTCAGCCTTAGGTGGTTTTTGATCACCAAGTAACTTACTTATTTCTTCTAAAGCAGCAAGTTCTGTACTCATAAGATAAACGAAGTTTCCACAGTTACCTTTAATAGTTTCTGCTACATCTTTTCCATAAACTTTATTAAGTTGTGAAAAGTTTTGAATAACAAAACTAAATCTAATATTTCTTGAACGAGATGCAGTAATCATACTTTCAACATCTTTAAGTGCTGGCATATTAGCAAACTCATCAAGTATAAAGTTTGTTCTATATGGTAATTTTAAATTTGGAAAAGTTTGTGCTGTTGCAATTAATGCTTCATATGCTTGTTTAACAAATATTGTTGCTAATGCATGATATGTAGTTTTTTCATCATGTACTTTTAAGAATACAGCTGTCTTTTCTTTTCCTATATCTCTTATATCAAAATCACTATATGATAGCATTTCAGATAATGCTTCTTGTGATGAGAATATTCTTGTCTTTGTTCTAAATGTAGACATAATACCACCACGAGTTTCATTAGGAGCATTAATACAAGATGCAGCTGCTATATAAGCAGGACTTAATTCACCTTTACTCTTAAAATATTCTTTTATATAAGTTGAAGCACCTATTCTATCTTCTCCAACTTCAGCCATCATATTTATACTATTGATATTTATTTCATCTTCAGTAGCATCATCAAATAATCCAAGTGATAATCCAGTAAAGAAGTTAGATGCAGTTTGTTCCCAAAATGGTTCTGCCTTATTATTTGGATCAATTAAGATATTACTAGCAAGGTCTTGTAAAAGTTCGTTAGCCTTATCTGAATTACCTTCTTTATAAATTCTATATGGATAACTAAATGGATTCCATGCTGCTCCTTCCCTAGGATCACGGAAGTTTAATAATATAATTTTATATCCTTTTTCTTTTAGTAAAGCACCACAATTTTCATAAAGTTCACCTTTAGGGTCAGTAACAATCATACTTTCACCATGTCTACCTAATATCTTAATTAAAGGAAACATGAATGCTTGAGTTTTACCTGAACCAGAAGCTCCCATGATTAATGCATGTGGTTGACCTGAATCATCTACCCAGGCATCTTTACCATTATTAATTACTGGAAATCCACCAGCATCATATGAATCATCAATTAAATGTACTTTTTTAATACCATAATCTTTCTTCATATCACTTTCTGACATCAATTTTGAATATCCATCATTTTTTGATTTCTTTTGCGTTGTTATACCAAATCCTTCTTCCCTATCAAAGAAATAAGAAGAACAAGCAGCTAAAATAGCTATAACAGCAAGAGCAAAGAACATTAACGTAGTCATTATCATATCAGGCGCAAACGCAGGTAATGCATTTAATCCACTAAATACTCCATCAATAGCGAAAGAATGTATATTAACCACTGCTAATGCTATTAAATATAATAATACAGCTAAAAATATCAAAAAAATTACTATATCTTTTAAATCAGCTCTAAATTTTAACTTCATATTTTCACCCCAATACATCTACATTATACTATATAAATTACTTTTTTTCATTAATTATCTATTGTTTTAATACTAATTATTTGATATTTAAAGAATTTACCATTGTTATTTATTTTGAATTTAATAGTTTTATTAAAATATTCACCATATAATTCATCTAATAAAGTTATCTTAGCATTATAATAATTTTTATTATAATAATATTTTTTAAATTTACTTTCTGCCATACTATAAGCTTTATCTTCAAATGAAACATTATATTTATATATATCTATATTTGCTTCTATAATATCATCAGTACTATTTATATTATTAAATTTTAAATATATATTCATTGGATTAACCGCTGTATAATAAAAACAATAATTTTTCTTTCTAAATATATATTTATAATAATAACTCATATCTTCTAAATATTCAGTTACATCAGTATTATATAATTCTTTATAACTATCAACAAAATTATTTTTTGTCATACATCCATAATTATAATCAGTTTTAGGAAGATATTTTTTATTTGATTTTTCATATATTTCAGTATAATTAGTTATCATGTTTTCTAAATCTTTTCTACTTACTTTGTTTGAATCATAATCACTTACTAACATTATTTTTTGAAACATCGTATCATTAGAAAGTGTATCTTCTAAATTTGTTTTCTTTTCTTCATTTGTGAATGTATCTTTATCTATTTTTATTTTTGTATAATTTGGGAAATTTTTATCTTTTGGTTTTTCATTTTTTTCACCAAATAGTATAAAAGGAACAATAATTAGTAACATTACTATTAATGCTCCAGATAACACTATTAATATTGGTTTATTTTTATTAATCATGTTTTTCACTATTGTTCCTCCTATTATTTAATATCAAGTACAACTACTTCACATACTTTATTAAATATTGCTAAACCATCATTTCTTCCTCCATTACACGCTGGATCTAATACTTTTATACTTCCTTTTTCAACTCTATCACCTAGCACCCAGTGACCAGATCTTCCAGTAGCTTTTGAACAGTCTCCATTTCTACTAACACCTATTATTGGATATTTTCCTGCTTTTATTACTGATGCAATAAAATTATTTGCAGCTTTTTGCGACATTAATTCATTGCCATACTCATCTATAAATTCTGTTCTAGCTGATGAATATGAACCATTTACAATTCCTGCTGGTGCTGCCCATACTAATAAATTTCCTTTTATTTGATTTCCATTATCATCATAACCTACATATCCATTATTTCTATTCATCCATGCGACAAATGTAGCTGGATTAAAATTACTTATTCTTGTTTTAACTTTACTTTTAGCAATTGCCATTGCAACTGAGGTTGATGTACATCCATTTGCACCTATTGTAGTTTGATCTGAACCTGTTCCCAATGGGTAATTATTCCATTTTACGTCATCTTGACACCAATTTCTATAATCTCCTGCTACAATATTTCCTATATCTTCGTTTCCACCTGTAGTTCCATCATTACTTCCAGAGTCTGCCCCAGAACATTCAATTATATCTATTCCGTCATATGTTTCTTTAAGTATTTGAATATAATTTTTTCCAGCATTAGCTTCTGCTTCCCATTTTATTGATACATCAGCAACATATCCAGTTTCAAATATTCTTCCATCTTTTATAACTAAATAATTTTTAGCTATTTCGTATAGTTTTTCATACTCTTTATATTCAGCGTCAGACATAGGCCCTTTATAGTTTGTATATCCTTCTTCATTAAGTGGAGCACTACCTTGATAATAGTTTACACATTTTTGTCCAGTTTCTTCTATACAAACTAGATTAGCAGTATGCTTATATGATCCTTTTTTTGAACTAAATACTTGATCGCAATCACCATTTCTCATTTTGATTTTTGAACCACTTTTAAGTTTATTTTGATTTCCTCTTCTTTGTAGTGCAAAATTTATATTGGCAATCATTTGTGTTAATGCATAATTTTTATTTGAATAATTATCTATCTCACCTTTAACAGTACCTATAATATAATCTTTAAAATTAACAGATTCTTGTTGATTGCCATCACAATCTGTTAATTCTACAGTTATATCTTCATAATCATATGGTACAAATTTTTTACAATAAGCATTTTTAACAACATTATCATTATCAAGATCTGGATCTATTCCTGGTATATAATTACCATCTTCATCCCAGTATCCATTATCTCCATATTGTGATGAATCTAAATCTTTTAATAATAGTGTATTATTTATTTCACCTTTTCTATCTTTTACTTCTAAGATAATTTCTTCTATTTTTTTAGGTGAAACAATATCATCATATTCAAATGTTGGCAGATTTGAATCTTCATCGGCTTGTTTAAATGATGGGAAATTTACATATCCAAAACCATGTTTATATTCAAATTCTACAAAAGTTGTTGCGACATTTGGACCTGGCGTTGTATATTTAATATTTCCACTTCTAAATGAATCTTTTTTTTGTGTATATACATCTTCTATTTTTTGAAAATATACTGTTGTATCTACTACTTGTGTGAATTCTCTTTTTGTAAAATAATCTTGTGCTATATTAACTGAATCATCTAATATATCAACAAGTGACATTAATGATTCTGGTGGAATAGTTCCATTACATTCAGTGCTTGTACTATTCCAGGCATTATTCATACTTGTATCATATGTATAACCAGTTCCTACTAAAGTAAGTATTGAAGTATTATCAATTTTTTGTTTATTATCTAATTGCTTTTTACTATTAATTTTTAAATATCCTGGAACACTAAATGGATAATCTCTTTTTCTTTCTTGTTCATCATCACCGTTAGTTCTATCCCATTCATCGTTCCATCTAATAAACATTTCCCATTTATCTCTACTATATTCATAGTTTTCAACAGTTTCTGTATCACAATATCCTACTTTAACTATTTTATCTACTCCATCTATATTTCTTTTTTCTTCTCTTATTACCCAAGTAAAATATGGATATATATCTTCAAATATTGTACTTTGTATTATTCTATCAACATCTAATTTTACAAGTTTTCCATCTTTAATAACATTTTTTAATGTTTCATAATGATCAGAAGCAGAAGTATATGTATCGCCTTTATCATCTTCTTTTGCAGGTGGCGTATCATAGCTATCATAAGTTGCTTGACTATCATATCCGTAGAATATAGTAGCAAGTATCAGCCCCCTATCTAATTTATTTGGACCTTTTCCTTCTTCTCTACCCATGTATGTAGTTTCATACTTTTCAACTTTTTGTTTAATATATCTCATAAGTTGACAAGCATCTTTAAAGTTTTCATCCCAAATCTTAAAAACATTTTCTTTTAAATTTTCCCAAAAATTTGCTTCACAAGCATCATCATTATTAAGAACCTTAATTAATTCTGGCCATGTATACATTTCTCCAGTATCGGGGTCTCTTAAATATTTACTATCAGTATATAGACCTTCTAAATCATCTTCTTTTTGTTCTGGTACAAAGAAATTCAATACAATTGATGAAAAGAAGTTATCAATAACAGTAAACAAATATGCAATTATAAATACAACAAGTAAAATGCCAGCAACTATACCAGCAATTTTTAATTTAAGTAACAATAATTTTGCTTTTTTAAGTTTAGCTGCAGCATCAACCGCTTGATTAGCAGATTCTCCAAGTTTACCAGGAAGTCCTGGTTTCTTCATACCTGTTTTATCAGCAGCACCTTGTTTTTTATTGTTATCTTTTTTCCCAAGTCCATCTTTCTTTTCAAGTCCTGACTTATTCTCAGGCTTTTTATTATTTCCATCAGGATTCATTTTTCCTGATTCTTTATCGACTCCACGTAGTTCATTAGTCCCACGTTTATTTATTCTTTCTTTTGTTTTATCTTCTGTACCCAAAAGCCCCGCTTTAAAGCCAGACGAAAACTGGTTTAATCTTCCGACTACACCAGTATCATTTCTTCTACTTATATTTTGTTTTTCTTGTTCATCGAAATTTTCTTCGTTATAATTTTCGTCCATACTTCACATCCTTTAAGTGGATAAATCTTATAGTCCTCCACCTGAACCAAATGATTCTAATTCTTGTTGAGTAGCTATTACGTTAATTCTCATTCTTCTACTACCACAAACAAACAATGCTTGTCCTTGACTATATCTCTTAATTGAATCTTTTTCTTGATCATTTAAATCTACTAACTTAGAAAGGTCATCTACTGCTTGTTTACGAAGACCCATTACTAAATAATAAGAAGCATTATCAAATATTGCTTTACCATGAACTACTACATTAGGTGCTGCAAAATCTGTTGGTTGTTGTGTAATAATAATAGTTCCAGTATTATATTTACGACTACGTCTTTGAATACGAGCAAGGAATTCTGCTCCTAATGTATTTTGGTCTGCAAGAAGCATGTGTGCTTCATCAACCATAAGAATTGTATTAACTTCTCTATCAAGAGTTAAGCCCCAAGCATATTTTAATATGTTGAAGAATAATGCATTTCTTATATTACTATCAGCATTCATAAGTTCACGAATGTTAAACACAATGAAATCTGCATCAGTATCAATAGTGGTTTTACCTGTAAAATAATATCTTAATTCTTTTGTTAAAGGTCTTATTTTAAGTTCTAATCTCTCCATGATATCTCTTTCATGAGTATGTTCAGTCATTGATAAAAGTCTTCCTTTTATAGTGGCATATACATCATCAAAAGTTGGATAATCATGTGATGTTATTTTACTAAAATCAGTATTATAATCTATTTTATATCTTTTATATGTATCTTGTACTACTTCACTAAACAGTGTTAATACATCCTCTTCTATATCTGGACTATAGTATTTCATAAACGCTTTTAATGTTTGAAGAGTTCTTGTTAAAACTGCATATCCAGTTCCTTCTGCCATTTCTTCTTCATCAGCATCAAGTACAACTTCCAGTGGATTTATCATACCAAAATCGCCACCACGACCTAGGTCAATAAAGTCTCCACCATATAGTCTAGTCATTTCTTCAAGTTCACCTTCAGGGTCTATTGCAACTATCTTATGACCATTTCTAATATTACTTCTAAGTAATACTTTAGCAGCTGTTGATTTACCTGAACCAGATGTACCAAGAATAATCATATTAGCATTATTTCTATTGAATTCTTTTTTAGTTTGATATAGAAATTGGTTAAATAAGATAACTCCACCTGAATAATCAACACCAAGTAAACATGAAAGTCCAGGGTCTTTAATACTATCAAATACAAATGGATACATTGCTGCAATTGTAACTGATGGTATTGGAGTACCTACTCTTTCTTCTATATCATTTTCAGGGAATATTGGAAGCATACTTTGAAGTATCTTTTCTTGCTCAAATCTAAGAACTAACCCTTTCATTCCCATCGCATCTAAATAATTTTTAACTTGTACCTTTTTATTTTCAAGTTCTTCATGTGAATCAGCTGATATAAACAAGTGCATTTGAAAATCAAATATTCTTGCTTGAGTTGCTGTTAACATTTGAATAAAATTATCTATACTTTCATAATCTTGTCTAATTTGTTCTTGAATAGTATGATCGTGTTCATTTTGATATCTTGCTTTCATATCAGCAATTTCTTTATTTAACATTTTAGAAAGTACTGAGAATGCAATTGGAATATGTTTAATACATACCTTAACTCCACCCATTTGAGTAAGATTAGCAAGATAACCTTCTGAAATTGATTTTGGATAACTTATTATTGTAAGTATTGCACAATATTTATCACTTATTATCATTTCAGATGGTTTAAATTCTAAACTCTTAGGAGCTAATTGACTTTTAAAACTTACACTCATTGACTAATCACCGTCCCAAAATTATATGAATCTCCACCATTTAGGAATCCATCTAATAACATTCTTAAATCATCATTACTTGTTTGAGCTGATTGAAGTCCTACTCCAGCAAGTCCTGAAACAAGATTTTGTATTCTTTTTTGTATTATTTCTGGTCTCTTATCTTTAAATAATATGAAGTATTCTGTATCAGTAACATTTACTTCTTTACTCATAAATAAGTTTGCTTTATCTATATCTTCTCTTACTAATTTTCTAATTGCTTGAACTTGTACTGAATTATATAATAATTTAAGTTGAGCAAGATACACATTAATATCTACTGGTCTATCTGATATAATTAGCCAGAATGGATAATCAAGTGTATTATAGAAACTTCTTAAGTTAAATATAGCATTATTTTGAGAATCATAATCAAGAATAAATATATTTCTTGGTCTTATTTTTACTCCTGTAACTCTAAGTCCATTATCAAGTATAATTTCTCCATTTTGAATACCTCTAATTGGTAACCAATTTTCAGCATATTTTTGATTTTTAGTATCAATCTTTTTTTTGTTCGTCATCATTTGCGACATATCTAGCACACCATCCTCTCCAATAATATCTTCTTGGGTTCATGAAATATATAACAACTTCTTGTAAATATACAAGTACATTATGATAAAAAGGCAACGGCATTACTAAAAACAAGCATATTCCTACAGGGGCTAGTTTAATTGCTAGTTCTTTAACTGTATCACCTTTAAATATAAACATAAGCATAGTCGTTATAAATGCACCTGTTAAAAGTATTATTAAATCAATAATTCTAAAAACATTAAATATCAATTGACTTTTCTTACTATTAGCAGGTATTAAATAATTGTTCATATTCTCTTTTCCTTTCTAAATACTACAATTTATATTTTATTTTCCACTTTGTCCTTGACCTCTTTGATAACTTCCAGAGTTTACTACTCCTTCTCTTCTTGAACTTGCCGCTTGTCCACCAGCTTGAATTGTTGCTCTATCTCCACTATTTGCTGCTACTCTTCCACTTCTTCCTGTATGACTTAGTGTTCTATTTGCACTTTGTACTGCACTACCATTTGCACCACTATATGCATTATTCCATGATTTTTGATAATCAGCTCTACCAAATTGTCTTTGACCATTAACATCAAGTCCAGCATCAAGTTTAGCTTTTCTTGCTTCTTTTCTAGCATTAAGATTTGCAAGTTCACTATATTTCTTCTCACTTGTCATATTGCTGTTTCTAATTTTTTGTTCTTCAAGTGCATATATTTGCATTTGTTTATCGTTGTTATATACTTGTTCCATTTGTCTATTTACATAATCATCAGCACTTTTACCGTATGCAAGTCCATTTTCACCTTTTTGATTTTCAATTTCAGCGATTCTAGCTGCATCAACTGCTTCATATGCTTTTTGTTCTCTTTCATATCTTGCAGCTTTCGCATTTTGCGCTGCTGTTATACCAAGTGCACCTTCGGCTCTTCCTCTTGCATATGCAAGTCCTCCACCAGCTGCATTAATTCTAGCAGCTCTATCTCTATTTGCTTGTGCATTTGCAGATTGATTTCTAAAGAAGTCAGCAACGTTTTTACCTTTACCACCAGATTGATAACCTCCAACTGCTCCACTAAGCATGTTACCAGCAGTACCAAGAACTCCAGCACCACCAGCTATACCAGTAACAAGACCACTTCCAAATCCAATAGCTCCTCCAACAAGACCAGCAGCAAATTTTCCAAATCCACTACCACTTGCTGAGCCTGCCATACTTGTGCCAAGTGCTTGATCTATAAATTTAGGTAAAATTCCAACGATTCTATATCCAGCAACTAAAACAACAATACAAATAAGACCTCTCGTTATAACATTTTCAGTAATTAAATCAGGACTACCAAAGAAACTTGTAAGCCTATCTGGATCCATAAACGCACCTACAAAAGTAGTAACTATAAACACAATTGCTATTCTTGTTATTGCCTCTAAAAATACTGATATATATGTTTTACAAAAAGTTTTAAATGTTGGAGAAGATATTCCTTTATCAATAATAGTTATTATTGCAAGAGGTGCTAATATTTGAAGAATTATCATTTTAAACATTCTAACACCAATTTCTATTGAAACAACCGCTATACTATATATTAAATAAAGTCCCATAATTGTACTTACAAATGGTAAAGTATATTCAACTGTTATATCTATTTCATCAACTAAATTATGTGCTTTCGTAAATACATATTTACCATCTTCTTCTATTTCAGCATCAACTGTTTCAGTGGAAAATCCACTTCCATCTGAAGAAATATCATGTAAAAATATAGTGAATGTTTGATGAGCAAGCCAGCCTCCTACATCCATTTCATTCATATCTACATCTGATCCCCAAATAAATCTAGCAAGAAGACCTGTGTCACCACCACCACCAGCATCAACAAGTTTTCCAATATATTCATAATTTCCATCTTGTGAGCCAATGATTAATAAGCTTATATCACTCATAACGCCAAAAATAAATGGATAAAGTATTAAAAGTGCTGCAGTAAAGAATAAATTCTTAACAAGAGCTGCACCACCCACATTCTTATCAGTCGCTTTTGCCGGATCAATCATATATTCAATTAATGATTTTCCAAGTTTAAACATAACAAGTACCATTATTAATGCTTTAACCCTATCTATTAATGGTTCTAATATTTTATAAATTTCACTAAACTTTATTTGTGCCATCAAAATAAAAATCTTGTATACATATGCCACAACTGTATATACAATTCCATCTAACAATAATGATAAAGTTGTAAATGGTCGTGTTATCCATGATGCTTTAGCTAATATATATAATCCTATTTTATTAAGTAACATTAGTTCACTTCCCATCCAAATACTATAATTTTATATAGTATAAAATTCTATCAAAATTATAACATAAAAAAATATCAAATAAAAGTGTTTTATTTGATATTTCATAATTAATTATTAGACTATAATTCTACGTTATGATAAACATTACTTACATCATCAAGTTCATCTAACATATCAAGTAATCTTTCAAATTTTTCTTTATCTTCTCCTTCAAGTGTAACAGTATCTTTTGAGAAATATGATATTTCATCAATTTCAAATGTTATACCAGGGAATGCTGTTTCTAATGCTTTTTTAGCATTATTTAAATCAGCAACTTCTGTATAAACAACTACAGTTCCATCATCTTCAACCTCAATATCATTAGGTTCAACATCACCATTAATAAGTGCATCCATAACTTCTTCTTCGCTGTGTCCTTTAATTCCAACAACACCCAAATGTTCATACATGAAACTAACTGCTCCTTGTCCAGCCATTTTAGCACCACACTTATTAAATACTGTTTTAACAAAACTAATTGTTCTATTAGAATTATCTGTTAAACATTTAATAATTAATGAACTTCCACCTTGAGCGAACGCTTCATATTCTACTGTTTGATAATCTTCAGCAACACCTTTTTTTACTTTATCAATATTTCTATTAATAACATCAGCTGGTACTTGTTCTTTCTTTGCTTTTTCAATTACTCTTCTTAAAACATCATTTGTAGCTGGGTCTGGATTTCCTTTAGCTGCTTGATAAATTTCCTTTGCATAAATTGAATATAATTTAGATTTTTTAGCTGCAGTTGCGGCCATTGCTTTTGCTCTTACTTCATGTGCTCTTCCCATTTCTTATCACTCCTTTAATTTAATCTAACTTCGTAAGCTCATTTATAATTTTAGCATATTCTTTATAATTTTCAAAATTATTATCTTTATTTTGATTAAAAAATTCTTTTGAATCATCTCTTGCTTGTAAAAGTATTTTCATATCTTCATGTAAATTAGCTATTTTAAATGACATATCTCCACTTTGTTTTACACCAAATAAATCACCTTCACCACGCATTTCATAGTCTTTTTCAGTTATATAAAATCCGTCATTACTTTCACATAACACTTTTAATCTTTCACAAGATTCATCGCCTATTAATATACAAGTACAATCATATTCATTCCTTCCAACTCTACCTCTAAGTTGATGAAGTGTTGCAAGTCCAAAACGTTCTGCATCATATATTATCATCATAGTAGCATTTTTAACATCAATACCCACTTCAATAACAGTTGTTGATATTAACACATCTATTTTACCATTCTTAAAATCATCCATTATTTTATCTTTGTCGGTCTTAGATAATTTTCCATGTAATATTGCTGACTTAACTGTCTTATTAAAATATAATTCAATATTTCTTTTTATTTCATTTACAGTTGTTAAATCTATTACTTCACTGTCTTCTATCAAAGGTGAAACAATATATACTTGATGATGATTATCTATTTCTCTTTTCATCATATCATATACTTGTACTAATTCTTTTTCGCTCTTAATTATTGTTTTTATTTCTTTTCTACCTTTAGGTTTTGTCTTTATATTTGATATATCCATATCACCATATATGGTAAGTGCGAATGTTCTTGGTATTGGTGTTGCTGACATATAAAGTACATCTGGAAGTAGTCCTTTATTTTTAAGACTAGCTCTTTGATTTACTCCAAATCTATGTTGTTCATCTGTTATAACAAGTCCTAAATTCTTAAATACAACATTATCACTTAATAAAGCATGAGTACCTATAATAAAATCTATCTTTCCATCTTTTAATTTTTCTACTACTTCATCTTTTTCTTTCTTTTTCATACTTCCTGATAGTATATCAACTCTTATATTGGTTCCTGCTAAAATATTTTTAATTGATTCATAATGTTGGTACGCTAGTACCTCAGTTGGAGCCATTAATGCTGTTTGATATTTACCTAAATAATTAATATAAGCAGCTATTACTGACACTATTGTTTTACCTGAACCAACATCTCCTTGAAGCATTCTATTCATTCTTTTACTTGATGTCATATCTTTATATATTTCTTCTATTGCTGTATCTTGATCAGCAGTAAGCTCAAATGGAAGACTTCTTATAAATTCGTTAACATCTTCTGGATCTACATTTCTTAAATAACCTATTTTGCTTTCTTTGTTTACTTCTTTTAAATAATTTATTTTAAACATAAACTGAAATAATTCTTCATATTTTAATTTTATTAATGCTTTCTTTACTTCATCTTCATTTTTAGGATTATGTATCATGTTAACAGCACTTTTCTTTGATATTAAATTATATCTTTCATTTAAATAATCAGGTACATAATCTATATAATTATCAAATTTAGTAAGTGCTTCATCAATATATTTTTTAAGTGCTTTACTTGTAAGACCAGTTGTTAAATGATATACAGGTATTATTGAACCTGTCTGTAATCTTTCAAATTTTATATCACTAGCGATAACAGTATTTTTTAAAGCATCATATTTACCTATTACTGTAACTATACTGCCAGGCTTTATTTGTGATTTTAAAAACGCTCTATTAAATATCATAACAGCAATCATTTTCTTACTTGACATTGCTCTAAAAGTAAGAGATGTCATGTTAGCTCTAAATCTTCTAGTCAGTGGTACAGAATCAACTATACATTCTATTACAACATTATCTTTATCTTTCGCTTCTTTTATATCATTAAGTCTTACTATTTCATGTCTATATGGATAATAATATACTAAATCTTCAATATTATTTATATTAATGTTTTTTAATGTTTCAATTGTTTTAGGACCAAGTCCCTTTATATTACTTAAATCGTTCATACTTCACCCACAAATCTCACATATTATATCATATTTTTTGTGTTTTAAGAAGATAAAATTTATATTTTTTAAATAAATTAAAAGCATCTCTTATGAGATGCCTTATAAAGTTATGCCTTTATCTTCAGTTTCTACTTCTTCCTCTTTTTTATCTTTGATATTTCTTAAAACATTAACTAGTTGTTCACGCTTGTCTTTTAAATCTGCAAGTAATATTTTATTCATTACATCATCCATACTTGTATTTAAATTAATATTATTATCTATTGCTTTTAAACACAAAAATATTTCATTTATTTTTTCATAAATATAATTATAATCTAATCCAAATGAAGTAAGCAATTTATCTATTTCTATTATAAACATTTGAAATGTATATTTGTTTCTATTCTCAAGTTCATCTATAAGTGCAACTAACCCATAATTATCAGTTATACATTCAAATTGATTAATAGAAGAATCATTTGTATTATCATTTCTATCAAACAATCTAATTATTCCTGTTGTTGAATCTATTTCTATATTACCATGCATTATTGAATTTCTTATTCTTTTAATAACACTCTTATTTCTTATACCAAATTGTTCTTTTAATGATTCATATAACGGTTTAAATATATTTCTATATCTTTTAGTTTTTTCATAATCATTTATTTTTTTATATTGTTTACTAAATGATTTAATACTTCTTTTAATAGGTCCTATTGTATTAGTAATATCATCACCTTTATTTTTTTCATCTTTAATACTCGCAAAAGAATAATCTAAATTTAAAAGTAATAAATCTTCATAATTATATTCTTTTGTTTCATCACTTAATAAAAGTAATAAATGATTATAAAGTAATGACGTAAGTATATCGTTTTCTTCACCATTAAGTCCTAAAGTTCTCATTGTTTCAGCTACTTTAATTATTGCTTTATTATGAACATATAATTCTTCATTCATATATGATAAAGTTTTTTTATTACTTGGTTTTACAAATCTTCTATAATCTCTATCCCTTAATAATAAATTATATTTATTTTGAAGCATTCTATAAGTACTTGAATATCTTCTTTCAAATTGATTAGAAAGTGTTTCATCTTTACATTTATTAAATGTATCTTTATATGATTTACCTAATAAAGATAACAATTCAGGAGGAACTTCACATCTAAATACATGATGTACTATATGTCCTTGTTCATCAAATGTATCATATTCATTATTTATAATTATTAGGTGATTTTTAATATCAAAATCATATTTACCATGAGCAAAAGAATCTCTTAATTTATCTATAGTCCATACTGCTTCTTTTATCATTCTTACAAAAGATTTATCATTTTTTATTTCATCATTAAGACTTGTTAATCTAACACTATCTTCTACTTCATCTAACGTATGAATTCCATCAACAGTATAATACATTCTTTTTTGAAGTTCATGATATTGTGTTAATATTGTAGTCAAGTATTTATTATTAATATCAAATTCTAAAGTTTTACCATTAGTATCTTTTTTAATAGTTTGTTCCTTAGTAAGTAAAAATTTAGTGATTGTGAACATGAAATAATGTTCTACTCCAAGTGTTATATCACTTTTATTTAGAAACGCATCTATTAATTCTCTTGATAATTTTAACATATATTCTCTATTCATAATAATATGATAACATACTTTAATATTTTTGTGTTATACTTTTATTATAATTTAATTTATTGATACAAATTTTTATATATTTTTTGTTAAATTTTACTTGACAAAATAGTACTTTTACATTAGTATATAGAATTACCAATTCACTATTAGGCGAATTGGTGCTAGTATCACACTAGCCAACCCCTTTTTATTCTTTTTTCCGGACTGTCCACAGGGGGTGGCAGTCCTTTTTATTTGTTTTGAAGGAGGAAAATCATGAATAAATTTAAGTATTCTAATGATAATAAAAGATATTATACATTAAATTATTATTATAGAAATAAATATAATTCTAAAGTATTTAAAGTAAGTTTAAATGCCGGTTTTGGTTGTCCTAATAAAAAGAATGGTAGTGGTTGTATTTATTGTTTAAATGGTAGTGGTGAAAATAGAAATATACCACTTACTGAACAATTTAATATTGTAAAAGAAACTATGGAACATAAATGGAAAGATAGTAAATATATAGGTTATTTTCAAGCAGATACTAATACTTATGCTCCACTTAATAAATTAAAAGAATGTTATGAAAGTATACTAAATATTCCAGGTGTAATTGGTTTAAATATTGCAACTAGACCTGATAGTATTACTCCTGAAGTTTACGATTATTTAGAAGAACTTTCTAAAAGAACTAATCTTGTTGTTGAAATAGGTCTTCAAACTATACATGAAAAGACCGCTAAATTAATTAATAGAGGTCACACTTTAGAATGCTTTAATGAATGTATTAGTGAACTTAGAAAAAGAAATATAGATGTAGTTGTTCATGTAATTAATGGTCTACCATACGAAACAAAAGAAGATATGATTGAAACAATAAAATATGTTTCATCTTTAGATATACAAGGTATTAAAATACATATGTTATTTATATTAAAAGGAACACCACTTGAAAAAATGTATAATCTTACTCATTTTCACGTTCTTACTAAAGAAGAATATATTGATATAGTATGTGATGAACTAGAATATTTACGTGAAGATATTGTTGTTAATAGAATAACAGGTGATCCAATAAAAGAACTCACTATTGAACCAAAATGGTTATTTAAAAAATTTTGTGTTTTAAATGATATAGATAAAGAAATGGTAAAGAGAAATTCTTATCAAGGAATTAAGTATAAGAAAAGTGCTGACAAATAATCAACACTTTTTTATTTACAAGTTATTTATATATTTTATATGTATAGCATACACTCCATTTACTTTTATAGATTCAGTGTATCCATCTAAACTATTTATAGATTTAACTCCTTCATTAAAATCATTAGTAGAAGATAATGTATATCTTGTTCCTTCAAGTGTTAATAATTCTTCTACTGTTTTATAATGATTTATTTCTTCAACTAAGCATTTAATCTTTTCACCATTAGATTCAAATATTATGTAATCATTAGGTTTTAAAACACTATAATCAAAATGATTATCTCCTATTTTAGTACATCTTATTTCTACTCTTTTAGTTCTATTTTTAATCGCATTAAATGCTCTATTATTTATATCAAAATTATATGTCATTGTTTATTTTCCAAATCTTTAAAATAGTTATATCTTTCTAAAGCATAATTCTTATTTAATTCATATAATTCATGATACTCATCTTCATTCTTAACTTCTAAGTTCTTATAACGAAGTTCACTTCTAAATACTGCATCATAATTAGTGAAATCTGGTTCTTTTGAATCTACTGTTAAAGTATTTGTTTCAGGATTGTATCTCATAAGTAAATTGTATCCTACTTCTACAAGAAGCTTTTGTTCATCAAGTGAATTATTAAGTCCACCTATTATACCTTGTTCTATACATGGACTATATGCGATTATTAGAGATGGTCCATTATGTTCATATGCTTCTTTTAATACTTTTAGTGTCTGCATCATATTAGCCCCAAGTGAGATAGACGCAACATATACATTTGGTATAGCCATTGCTATTTTAAATAAATCTTTCTTATTTTCATGTTTACCATTTGATGAGAATTCAGCTACTCCTCCCATACGTGTTGATTTTGATTTTTGACCACCTGTATTTGAATATACTTCTGTATCAAGAACCATTATATTGATATCTTCATTACTATGAAGCACATGATCAAGTCCTCCATAACCTATATCATAAGCCCATCCATCTCCACCTAAAATCCATACTTTGCGAGATGGTATATAATCTATAAGTTCTCTTAATTCATTAGGTATTTCAGATTCCATAAGTTTATTTTTAATCGCAAGAGTTAAATCATCATCTTCCATATTATCTATCCATAACTTGAATGTTGCCTTTATTTCAGGTAAAACAATATCTCTTGTTTGATACATTATGTCTTTAATTCTCTCTCTCATCTTTTTATAAGACATATGAATTCCAAATCCAAATTCAGCATTATCTTCAAATAATGAATTCATCCATGGAATCTTGTATGGTGTTAATGGAAGACTACCACCATATATTGATGAACATCCTGTCGCATTAGCAATAACCATATTTTTACCATATAATTCAGTTAATAATTTTATATAAGCTGCTTCACCACATCCAGCACAAGCACCACTAAATTCAAAATAAGGCTTCTTAAATCCAATTCCTTTTACTGTATATTTATTAAATGGTGTATCATTTTCAACATTATTAAATAAATAATCACTTATTTTATCTAACCTTTCACTATATTTACCACTTTCTAATGCCTTTTCTTGATTCTTACCAGGACATGCTTTCATACATAGTCCACAACCTGTACAGTTTGCTTCTGAAACTGATATATAGAAATTCTTATTTTCTTCGCCTAAACTCTTTATTGTTTCATCTTTATCAATATGAGCAAGTAATAATTCATTATCAGTAAGTGAGAATGGTCTTATACATGCATGAGGACATACAAATGAACATTGATTACATTCTATACAATTTTCTTTACACCACTTTGGTACAAAAGGACTAACTTTTCTTTTATCACTTTTAGCAGTTCCACCTTCAAAAGTACCATCAGCATGATCAATAAAGTTACTAACACTCATCATATTGCCACGTAAATGTAACATTTCATTTGTCAAATTATTTACAATATCTTTGTCTTGTGTGAGTGTAAATACTTTATTATCAATAACTTCTAAATACTTAAGAGATTCATCTATCGCATTTATATTATTTTCTACTACATCATTTCCCTTACTACTATAGGTTTTAGTAACAAGCTTCTTAAATGCATCTATTTCATTTCTACCATATCCTGCAATCTTAAACATATATGTACACATGATATTATTAATCTTACCATGTAAATTATATTTCTTATTTAATTTATCAAGTGAAGCAATATATACTTTAATATTTTTATTTATAATTTCTTTCTTATTATCATTATTTATCAAATTATTTAATTCTTCATCTGTCTTATCACTTGATATTAAAAGTATTCCACCATTCTTTATATCTTTAAGTAAATGATAATTATTTAGATATACATCTTTTGATACAACTACAAAGTCAGGTGAAGTTAAGAAATAAGGTGCTTCTATTTTAGTAGGTCCTACTCTTAAATGTGATATAGTTGTGCCACCACTCTTTTTAGAATCATATTCAAAGTATCCTTGAACATAATTATCTTTTATTTCACCTAGTACTTTGATAAAGTTTTTAGAGGCACCAACCATACCATCAGAACCAAATCCATATACTTTTATCTCTTTATAGTCTCTTTGTACTTCAATTTCTTTTGGCTCTAAACTTAAATGAGTAACATCATCATTTATACCAATTGTAAAATTGTTTTTAGGATTATCACTAAATAAATTTTCAAATACAGCATTTATATCTTTAAGTGGCACATCTTTAGAAGAAAGACCATATCTTCCTCCATATATACTTATATTCTTTTTCTTAAGTGCTTCCATTATATCTAGGTACAATGGTTCTCCTGTACTTCCAGGTTCTTTTGTTCTATCAAGAACAGCAATTCTTTCTACTGATTTAGGCAATACATTTAATAAATATTTAGTACTAAATGGTCTATAAAGATGAACTTCTATCATTCCAACTCTATATCCTTTTTTATTTAATATATCAACAACTGTTCTAATAGTGGAACATACGCTTCCCATCGCAATAATTATGTCAGATGCATCTTTTTTACCATAATAATTAAATGGCTTATAATCAGTAAATGCTAAAGTATTTATCTTTTCCATATATCTATTAACAATATCTGGCATATCATTATAATACTTATTTCTTACTTCAGTATTTTGAAAGTACACATCTCCTGTTTCAGAAGTACCTCTTGTTATTTCTTTTCCAATGTTTAACGCTCTATTTTTAAATTCATATACTTTTTTATAATCAATTATTTTTCTTATTTCTTCAGTATCAACAAGTGAAACTTTATTAAGTTCATGACTAGTTCTAAATCCATCAAAGAAATGTAAGAATGGAAGACTTCCTTCAATCGCACTTAAGTGTGAAATAATACTCATATAGTATGCTTCTTCAACAGAGGAAGATGATAACATACAAAATCCAGTACTACGAGTAGCATAAATATCTTGATGATCACCAAATATTGATAATGCATGAGTAGCTAAACTTCTAGCCGCAACATGTATAACACCTGGTAACATTTCTCCTGCCATTTTATACATTGTAGGTATCATTAAAAGTAATCCTTGTGAAGCTGTAAATGTTGTACCAAGACATCCTGCTTGTAATGCTCCATGTGTTACCGCAACAGCTCCTGCTTCACTTTGCATTTCTACTACTTTAACTGTATCATTAAATAGATTCTTTTTTCCTTCATTACTCCATTTATCAGTTAAAGTTGCCATTGGACTTGCAGGTGTAATTGGATAAATACCACATATTTCACTAAAAAGATATGCTCCAAGCGCACATGCTTCATTTCCATCTATAATATAATCTTTTTTCATATCATCACCATCTTAATTATAATATAATTTGCATCAAAATAAAAGTGATAATAAAATCATCTATTAACACTCTTTCAACAATTTATTAATCTTTCTTTTAATAAAATAATTACTACATTTAAAAATTATACCTTTCTTATCATATACGTAATAATTACCTTCACCAACAATATTAACGATTTCATTTAACATATCCTTAGTTAAAAGTTCTACATTGATATAATTTAAAGAGAAAATATGAACTATACTGTTAAAGAAATCTTCATAATTATGATGTTTAATTTCATTAACTAATTTTCTTCTTTTATGTGTCATAATACCAGTTTCACTACCAACTAAATATAAGCTATTCCATTTATCATTATAATCATATATAAATGAATACCTAAGTTCCATGCCATTACTATTTATAATATTAACAATTTCTTTATATTCTTCAAAAGTTATATTCTTTTGTTCATAATCAATTCTTATTTCCAGCCTATTATATTGATATATAAATTTTATTATAAATGATGGTTCATCTGGTTCATCATTAGTCATTTCATTTGATAAAAATGATAAAAATTGTAATTGTTCACTTTTTGAGTCAATATAAAAATCATTAAGTACTGAGTAATCATTATAATCACATTCTTTTTCTATTTCTTCACCTAATATTTCAACAGATAAATTTATTTTATCAACTTTTTTATTAAAGCATTTACATATTGGTTCTACATAATTAGATATAATTGAATTAAGATATAATTTTGAATTTCTATTTTTAATATAGAATACTAAACTATGGAATCTTTTCATTTTCTTCACCATTACTTTAATTATAATATAATTTATACCAAAATAAAAGTGATAATAATATTCATTACTATCACTATTTTCTATTCTCTATCAAGTAACCAGTCAAATACATTTATTTGCTTTATTCCATCATGTGATGTAAAAGGCACTATATCTGCGGTTAACAAATATTTTGGATTATGATCATTTATATTATAAAGTGGTTTTAATTCTCTTTCTAATGTGTCATTTCCTTTTACAGTATAACTTACTTGATAATATTCTGTTCCTTTTTCGTTCATCGCAACAAAATCTATTTCATTATCATCACATTTTCCAACGTAAACTTCATAGCCTCTTCTTATTAATTCTAAATAAACTACATTCTCTAGTATATGACCTTCATCAGCATTTTTACTTCCTAGTAAATAATATCTAAGACCTATATCAGATAAATAATATTTACATCCACTTGATAAATATGTTTTTCCTTTTGTATCATATCTTGTGACTCTATAAAGTACAAATGATTCTACTAATGCTTCTAAATATTTTTCTACAGTTGGGACAGATATTTTTCTTCCGTTTGATGTCATAGTATTTGCTATATTTGTACTTGAGCAAAGATTACCAACATTATCAAACATAAATCTTATTACATCTTTAAGCATAGCTATATCAGATATTTCTTTTCTTTCTGCTATGTCATTTATTATAACTGTATTAAATAATCCATCAAGATAAGTTCTAACGTCTTTAGGAGTATCTAACTTTAATGCATATGGAAATGAACTTCTTGTTATGTAATCTAAATATTTTCTTTCAATATCAGTATCACCTACATATGATATATATTCTTTAAATGATAAAGGTAACATTTTTATCTCTACATATCTTCCAGATAATAATGTAGCAAGTTCTCCTGATAATAATTTTGAATTAGAACCAGTTATATATAAATCAACATTTTTCTTTATATACAAAGCATCTACTGCTTTCTGAAAATCAGATATTTTTTGTACTTCATCTATAAAAATATAATTCATTTTATCTTTTATTAATTTTGAATCAATATATTCGTACAAATCGTTATATGTTTTCATCTTATCAAATTCATAATCTTCTAAATTGATATGAGTTACTTGAGATTTATTTATACCATTTGATAATAAATAATCTATATATAAATCAATTAGTGTTGATTTTCCACATCTTCTTATTCCAGTTACTATCTTTATTACTTCTTTATCTTTAAAACTAATTAATTCATTCAAATAATATGGTCTATCTATCATACTTTTTCCTCCATGATAATAATAACATTTTTTATTTCATTTGTCAAATTTTATAAATTGTAGTTTACAAAAATGATTATTTTAGCATTTTTATAAATTACAATTTACAAAAATAATTGCTTTGGCGCTTTTATAAATTACGTTTTACAAAAAAGAATGATAAATAACTCTATCACTCTTTATCATTAGTTTCATCTACATCATTTTCTTCATTATTAGTTTCTTCATTTGTACTCACATCATCAGTAGTACTTTCTTCTTTTAACTTTTTCTTTCTATTATAAAATATATCATATAGAATATAACTTAAAACTATTAATATTGAAAATAGTCCTATTAAAATATATTTATTATTTGTTTTCTTAACTACTTCATCTTTCTTTTCATTATCTTCTTTTATATCAGGTATTTTAGTATCTTCTTCTTTTTCTGTTTTAGTAACAACTATATAATAATTACCTTCATCATAATCATTATTAGTTTTTATTCTTACTATATTTTCACCTGTTACAAAATTTTCATTACCAATTATTTCAACATTAACATCATTATCAGCATCATAGTCTATTAACAAACTATCAACAGTACTTGGTACTACTAAATGATAAGTATAAACACTTTCTTTAAATTCTTCTAAAAATTTAAAGTTTTCAACAGTTAATCTCTTTAAACTAGGAAACTTATATTGAACATCTTCTGTTTTTTTAGCATAATTAATATTCAAAGTATATGTTGTTTTAACACCATCTACATCATTAATAATTTTTATAACATTTTTACCTTCTTTTAATACATGACTAGACTCATCAGTATTTTTAGGATTAAAAGTAAACTCACATTCACTTGATGAACAATATGGATAATATGTAACATTTTTATAATCCACGTCAATATTATAAGTTATAACATTAGGTTTCATATCAATAAATATTTCTTTATCAGTATATAAAAATATTCCAGATAATGTAGAATCTATATTTATTTTAGCATTATCTACTATATTATAATAAAGTTTACTATTATTACATGGAAATGATTCATTATCACCTTTTACATAAAAGTTACTATTATTACCAATTAATTCAATAGATGCGTACCCATTTGGTGCTGTATCTTTTACTTTAAACTTTAACTTACTTATAAGTATATCACCACCATTTACATACATATTTTTACCAGTAACATTTTGAATACTAAAATCAATAATAGAAGAATATGTATTAAAATTAGTTATCTTATACCCATCTTCAATATAAACACTTTCATCATTATAATCAGGTAATAATTCAAATACATAAGGATTATAATATATTTGTATATCTGCTTTATTAAGTATTCCATCTTCACTATAAAAATCAGTTATAACATTAACTTCAATAGTATCTCCTTTACTATATTCAGTATTATTATTTACTACCTTTTGTAAATTACAACTTATATAATCTGCCTTAGTAAAAGATATAAACATAAAAAATGATATTAATAACATTAAAATTTTCTTCATTTTGATTCTTCCTTTTATATGTTAATAATATCAAAATTAATATATTCTTTCAAGTTTTTCAAGTTTTATCAAGTCATATACTTTACATACAACAGTTATACCTTCTATACGAATTCCATGTAATTTATAATACACTTTTAATTCATCATTTAAATCTTTAGTATAAACATTTATTAACTCTTCAATATTTCTAGCATAATACTTCTTACCATCAATAATATAACTTAATACTTCAATATTAGTATACTTTAAAGACTTATTTAAACTATAAGAATTAGTATTCTTAAAATATATTTTAAATGTATCAATATAATTCAAATTAGTTCTATCATAATATAATATTTTATCACTATTAGAATCTATTTCACCTGTATTAAAGGTTAAAAAAATAGAAAGCATAAATAATAATTTTATGATATTATTTTTTATATTGATCACCATTATTATTATGCTTTATATTTTATAATTCTATGTACTCATATTTATTATTTTTAAATATTTTTTCAAGGTCTTTAGGATTCATAAATACAGTACTTGTATTAATATTAGGATGTACTCCTACTTCATCTATATTTTCTATATCTTTATCTATTAATATAGTTACTTTATGAGCTTTATCATTAAGTATTCCAAGTGGTGAAACTGAACCTTTAGTAAGCCCTAGATAGTTATATAAATCTTCTTCATCTGCAAAAGAAAGCTTTCTACTGTTAATCTTATTACTTAATTCTTTTAAATTAACTTTCTTATTATGACATACGAGTACTAAATAATAATTTCTTTTCTTATCATCTCTTATAAATATATTTTTAAGTATATTTTCATATGGTTCAATATTCTCTTTTATAACTTCTTCCATAGTGAATACTGCTTTATGATTAATTACTCTATATTTAATATTTAGTTCATCTAATGTTTTATATATTTCTTCCTTTGTCATTTTTTACCTCTATTGGATTTACATGTATTACTACTAAATAAATCTCATCTATCTTCTTTAATATTTCTTTTTCAAGATTATTTGCGATTTCATGACTTTCATAAGTCTTTAAATTTCCATCCACAAATATAGTAAATGATATTTGATATTTATAACCTACTGGTGTTGAATTAAAATGATTTATCTTTATAATTTCACTATGCTTTTTTATTATATCAAGTACTTCATTCTTAGTTTCTTCATCTATTGATTTATCCATAAGAACATCATAACTTTCAATAAATATTTTAATAGCGGATATAAGTATCCATATAGATATTATTATACCTACAATACCATCTAAAAAGTATATATTATATGTAGAAAGTATACATGATATTAAAGTAAATGTTGTTATAACTGCATCTATTATATGATCTTTAGAATTAGCCTTTATGAGTAAATTATTATATTTTTTTGATAAGTAATTTGTATATATAAATAATGATATTTTGACTATTATAGTAATGATACATACAATTACAAGCCATATATTAAAATCATATTTATTACTACTAAATATTGAATTTAATGAATTTTTAAGTACTACAAGTGATATTAATACCATAGATATACTTATTAACATTGAATAAATATATTCTGCTTTACCATGTCCTAAATTATGATCATTATCTTTTGGTATACTTGATATTTTATTACCAATAAATGTCATTATTGAAGAAAATATATCGCCTGCACTATTAAAAGCATCCGCTATCATTGCTTGACTATTTGTAATATATCCAATTATTCCTTTTATAATAAGTAAAAATACATTACCTATCATTCCTAAAATACTAGCTATTTTAGTACTTTTATATCTTTTCATGTTTTCCTCCTTATATATTTTATTCAATATAACATTTTAATGTATCTTCTATCCAATATGAATATTTGATATTATCTTTTTCTAAACTTTTAAATTTTAAATATAAATCTATTCCATCACTAGGATCATGCCATATATCAACAAATACATAATCATAATATATATCTTTTTTAAAATAATTAAACGCATCATCATTAATTATCTTTATTTTAGATTTATTTTTAAATTGTGGTAAGATGTACTCATTAAATAAATCTATTATTTCTTTATCTTTTTCAACTATCGTTACACTTTCTACATTTTCTTTCATAGATACCATATAAGCATAATATCCAAGACCAAGTCCATATGTAAGTACATTACCAGTTGCTTCACTTATAGGCTTTTTCATAGTTTCTATTTCATTAGGTGTAATTAACATCCATTCTCTATCATTTTCAAGAACACATGGATATTTATATTCATCTTTAAAATATCCAATACTAGGATATAATTTATCATTAATACATTTTAAATCATTAAATACAAATGCTTCATATGGCTTATAACTTTTATATTCAAATTTCCATTTATTAGAACTTATACATTTAAGATTAATGTTCTTATAATACAAATTATCTTCATAAACACTTTTATCAAGTTCATAAACTATATTATCAAATTCATGTATTATTTCTTTATCAGTAATACCAAGTATACTTGTAAATATTATTTTGTATGATTCTAGTGTAGTAAATCCAAATTCATTTTTAATATTATTTATCATAGATTCATTTATATAATCACTATAATCATTTAAGTATATTGATAATTTACTCATTATTAAATTGTTTCTTTCTTCATTTGTCATATTTATATTATAAAATAAAAGGTAGAAGTAAATCTACCTTAAAATTGAAATATATTTATTTTAGTTAGCCTATTCTGAATGCTGGAGATACACCATTAGCAGCAGTAGCAGTATTACTACCACTCCAACCACCAGAACGATTAACTCTAAAGAAATCACTGTTACTCGTAGAATATGCGGAACGAAGCCACCAATAATAAGCACTCGTTCCCTTATATTTTTTAGCACCACTATAATTGCTTGTTGTTACACCAGCATTTATGTAATAATCAAAAGTTCTAGTTAAACTTTTTGCTGTATCATAACTATTACTCCAGTTACTAAATATTTCTTTTGGAGCTAATAAATATAATTTATCGGTGGTAACAAAATTAGTAGAGTCGCTTTTACCATGCCCTGACACAACAATTGTATCTATTATAATATTCCTTAAATCAACTGGAAATGCATTGTATATATCATTATTGATAAATGTTCTAAGTTCACTCGATGACCAACCTCCTGTATTAGATGTACTGCTATTAAATTCTTTATATAATATTATATCAGCAAATTCTAATACAAATCCACAAGCACTTTGTGAAAATCCAGACGCATTACATTCACTTGGTGTTGTTGTATTTGCAATACGTAGTGTATGAGTTCCATATGTCGTCCCCAAATCAATTGTTTTAGTTTCTCCAACTTTATATCCTCTAGTATTTCCAGCTTTAACCGAACTAACTATAGTTGCCCAACTATCGGTACTAAATGTTGATGGCTTTTCAGTAAAATATCCAGGATTACTTGTTCCACCATCTATTCTAGCATATGTTTTATCAAGATAAGATTTATTATATTTTGTTCCTGCTCCACCTACTAGATTAGTACTTTTTTCAAACATACTTGTACTACTCGTTACAGAGGTAGTTACAAATTTGCTACTAGCATATATAGTTTTAAGATTTGTCATATAGGCAAACATAACTTCCATATTTGTTACATTACTTGTATCAAAATGACTTACATCTAATGTTGTGGCTTGACTTTTCCAAAACATACCTTGCATATTTGTTACGTTTGATGTATCAAAATGGCTTAAATCTAAGGTTGCGGCTTTACTATCACAAAACATACATTGCATATTTGTTACGTTTGATGTATCAAAGTTGCTTACATCTATGATTGTGGCTTGACTATGTTGAAACATACCTTGCATATTTGTTACGTTTGATGTATCAAAATGGCTTACATCTATGGTTGTGGCTTGACTATTACCAAACATAACATTCATATTTGTTACTTTTGATGTATCAAAATGGCTTACACCTATGGTTATGGCTTTGCTATTCCAAAACATACTATTCATATTTGTTACGTTTGATGTATCAAAATGGCTTACATCTATGGTTGAGGCTTGACTATCACAAAGCATACATTGCATATTTGTTACGTTTGATGTATCAAAATTGCTTAAATCTAAGGTTGTAGCTTGACTATGTTGAAACATACCTCCCATATTTGTTACGTTTGATGTATCAAAATGGCTTAAATCTAAGGTTGTAGCTTGACTGCTAGAAAACATACCTCCCATATTATATACATTTGATGTGTTGAAATTACTCAAATCTATTCTCAATGCTTGACTATCCCAAAACATATATGACATTGAAGTAACTGGTTTATCATTAATATATGTACAAAGTTTGCTTGTCACTGCGTCAGTACTTGCTTTATCAGTTAGCTGTACACCCCAACCATTATTAGTTATATTACTCCAACCTAAGCCAGAACTTGCAGACGCTCCTTGTTGTTTATAAGCATAAGTATACTGACCATTATTATAATTAAGTCCTTGTGTTAAAGTGCTATTTGTTTTGCAAAAATATGTATTTGTACTTGTATCGGCCAATGTTATCTCACTATATGTTGAAGGTGTTGTTATATCTTCTACTGTATTTGTAATATACCCACCCTTCATAGTTAATGCTATATTTTGAGAAGAAATACTACTATTTGTGATTTGTAGTTTTATTGTATTAGAATTGCTACTTGTTATTGAATCATTTGGCTTATTATATTTAGTTACCACGTCATCTGTATCTTTTGTTGATTCGTAATATTTAACAGTAATATTTGTATTCTTTAAATAAAGTAATTTATAATAAGTATCAACTGGATTTAAATTATTTACTTTAACATCTACAATTGTTTCTCCTGTTGGTACTGTTAAAGTATTAATACTTTCATTATCTATTTCCATTGAATATTTTAATTCTCCAATATACATTTCTGCTGCTTTATGATCGTTTGATGTAACGATATAACTAGAAAAAGTAACACTCAAAAGAATACTTATACCTATAAGTATTGAAATAACAGCAAAATATTTTTGTAAGAAATTCACTATTCTATTCATAATAGTATTGTAACATTTTGTATATAAATTAACAATATTTTTTAAAATAAAAATCTCTCACATGAGAGACTTTATTGTAAATTACTTTTTCTTATTTTTATTATTGTTGTTATTTTGTTTTTCTTGTTTTTCTTCTTTTACTTCTTCACGAATTGTTGAAGTTTTTTTATTTCCTTCAATAGCAGCAACTATTTTCTTAGTATTACATCTATTAGTTAAAACAATTACTACAGTTGAAACAACTACTAAACATATAGTCCATATAATAACTGTGAAATTAGAAGGATTTAATATTTTATCCCATCTCTTACTATATTCATATTCTTCTAATGCATCATATTTATCATCAGAATCATATAATGATTTAATAGCTGCTTTAATACTTTCATCATAAGAATCAGTATATCCTCCAAATACTTTATCACCAATTATAATATATGGAACTCCACTAGCTGGTTCTCCCATAAATGTAGAGATGTCAGTTAATAAATTAGAATTTTCATCATTATACCAAGATTCAAATGAAACTAATTTAAAATACTTTCCATATTCTTCAGTAATTCCATTTAAGAATTCTAAAAATTTTTTACAATAAGCGCATCCCTTTCCTCTAAACATATAGATTGTAATTTGATCATCTGTTTCTTTATAATTACTAAATTTCTTTTCAATTCCTTCTTCAGCTAAAGTTTCTTCTAAATTTAATGTTTTATATTGTTCTTTAGCAAAAGCTTTTACAGGAATAATAATTGATAGTAACATTAAAACGATAATAGCAATCTTTTTCTTCATAATAAATCTCCTTCCTACAATATAATTGTAAAGTATTTGATATTAAATTTCAATATTTTTTCGTTTATTTCAAGTATTTAATTGTGAAAATTGTACCAATATTAGGTGTACTTTTAACTGTGATACTGCCACCTTCTTTTTCAATTATTGTCTTTGAAAGTGAAAGACCTATACCAAAACTATCATCACTACCATTCTTACCTTTATAAAATCTATCAAATATATGAGGTAAATCATCACTATTTATACCTTTACCATTATCTTTAATAAGTATTCTTGTATATAATTTATTTTCACTATAATTTACTTCAACTGTGCCATATTCACTCGTGTGTTCAATTGAATTTTTTAATATATTAGTTATACTTTCAACTTGCCATTTAAAATCACATAATAATTTAATATTATCATCTCCTGATACTTTTATAGTAATATTTTTTAACTCTTTTATCATAGATACATTCTTAATACTTTCAATAATTATATCTTTTAAATATACACTTTCTTTATTAAATTTAACAACATTCGCATCAAATTTTGATAATTTAAGAAGAGACATCACTAAGAAGTTAATATTTAATATTTCACGTTTTATATTAATAAGAAATTTCTTTCTAGTCTTTTCATCCATATCAGGACTATCTAAAATATTATCTATCATTATTGTAATACTAGTAAGAGGTGTTTTTAATTGATGAGATATATCACCAAGAGAATCTTTTAGATTTAATTTATCTTTAACACTATTATCAGCAACTTGTCTTAACATAGTAGTTGTTTTAGATATTTCATTTTTAAGTATAGAAAGTTCTCCTTCGTTAAAGTCATTTATATCTATATCAAACTGTCTATTATTGATTTTTGATATCATCTTAGTAATCTCTTTTATCTTTTTAGATTTATTTTTATCATATAAATAAAATATTAATATGATTAATGAATCAAAAGTAATAATTATTATTAATGATATAATTCTTATCTTATTATTAACTTTATCATTTTTAGTTATACTATCTATACCATATTTACTTAATATATCTTCACTATCTTCTTCATTATTTATTATTTCAATAATATCACTTTCTTCTATATTTGGATATTTATTTTTGATATTACTTATTATTGAGTTTATTTTATCATTATAATTCTTAGCATACATTTTATATTCATATCTATTTAATATAAATATTAGTGATACATTAAATATTAATAATATTATAAGTGATAATATATATTTTTTTATTGTTTTATTCTTCATCTATTCTATAACCTATTCCTTTTATAGTAATTATTATATCACTATTTAACTTTTCACGTATTCTTTTCATATAAACTGTTATTGTATTATCATTAACATCGTTACCAGTCCATTCCCATATACTATCAATTATTCTATCTCTTGTTACTACTTTATTTATATTTTCAATTAATAGATTTAGTATTTTATATTCAAGAGTAGTAAGATTTATTATTTCATTATTTTTAGTAACTATCATTTTATTCATGTCTATTGTTATATCTTTTATTTTAATAGTCTTTTTATGTAATATCTTATTTATTCTGGCTATTAGTTCTAATGGTCTAAATGGTTTAGTAATATAATCACTTGCGCCCATATTAAGTACTTCAACTATATTTTCTTCAGTATCACATGCAGTTAAAAATATAACTGGTATATTCATTTTAGATAATTCACTTTTATATAAATCAAATCCATTACCATCAGGTAAAGTAACATCTAATATTATTAAACTAGGTTTATTATATTCTAAATAATCTTTTGTACTTTTAATATTATTTGTTACATCAAGATCTATATTATTTATATTAAATGTATATTTTAAATTATCACTTATACTTTTATTGTCTTCTACTAATAATATTTTCATAATCTCTCCTAAAACAATTATATCAAAAAAGGACACTAAAGTCCTTAAATGTTTTCATTACGAATATCTTCTATTATATTTTGTTTATTAACTTTCTTTATAGAGTAATTCATTATTATAAAAACTAATATAAATACTGCAAGTATACTTATAAATACTCCTCCAAATGGAAATTCATATTGAAATTCTCTACTTCCCTCTGAAAACGCTATATATATTAAATATGATATTCCTACTCCTAAAGGTATACCTATTAATAATGATTTTAATGAATAGAATATTGTTTCTAAATTAATAAGTCTATTAAATTCATGTGATGTCATTCCCACACTTTTTAATATAGCAAATTCTCCACGTCTTAAATTAATATTAGTTGTTATTGTATTAAATATATTTGTAATACCAATTAAAGTAATTACAGTAATAAATCCATATAAGAATATCGCCATTAAAGTATAAACTCCTTTAACAATTCTATAATTTTTATCAGTATTATCTAAATTATAATCTATATCTCCTAATATCTTTTCAATATCGCTTTGTAACAAATCAGCATTATTACTTCTTATCAATATCCAACCATAATTAAAATTACTGTCAAGTTCTTTTAAATATTCATCACTTACTATTATAAATTCTGAACTATAAGTATTACTAAATCCAAATGGTCTTTCTTTAGTAACTTCAGATATTTTTATTTGATGAGTTATGTTATTTATTTTTATATCAACTTTGTCATTCTTTTTAATATTTAGCACCGATATTTCTACATCCTTTTTACTATTTTCATCATAAGCAAATGAATTATTGATAAGAATACCTGTATTTTTAACATCACTATAATTTAATCCTAATGATTTAACATAAGTTCTATATTCAGAATCACCTATTGCATATATTAATATCTTTGTACCATTAGTACCAATAAGCTTATTAAATTCTTTTGTGTAAAGTGTTTTATCTATAATTTCACCTAATAGTCTTTTTTGAAAACTTATTCTTTCTATATTATCAAGATTAAATATTTGTTCTATTTTATTTAAGTTGTTTTCTTTATCTTTACTATTATCACCTATTATAAGTTGTATATTAGCATCAGACGAACCCACTTCTAAATCTAGTATACTAAATGCCATATTCATGAAATAATAAAGTCCAATAAATACTGAAACTGATATTACTATTGATATAACTGTTGTTCTATATTTCTTTTTATTTCTTTTTAAATTCTTATATGATATAACTCCACCTACTCCAAATAATGATTTTATATACTTAGGAGTTCTTAACTTTTTAGATTTTATTTTAATATCTTCACTATTTCTTATAGCTACCATTGGAGATAATTTAGATGCTCTTCTAGCACTCTTTAATGCTGAAAAATATATTGTTATACTTCCAAGTAATATTGATATTAATATTGATATAAGACTTGTATTAAATACTAATGTTATTCCATTTAAAGCACCATATAAATAATAATTACATACTTTAATAAGTATCCATGAAGCAAGTAATCCACATAATATACCAAGAGGTATACCAATTATTCCAAGTATAAATGCTTCATATAAAACATTCTTCTTTATTTGTTTTGATGTTGCTCCTATACTTCTAAACATACCATATTGTTTAGTCTTTTCTGTTATAGATATATCAAAACTATTTTTAATACAAAATACAGATGAAACAATTATTATTATAATTACAATAGTTGATAAAATATAAAGTACTTTCATAGTACTATCTTTAAGACTCATCGTTTCAAGTGAAATTAAATATCCATTCATGATATGTGGTGTTGTTATTATTTTCTTTTCAATTTCATCTATTTCACTTTCTTTAAGGGAATTTAAATCAGTCATATATTTTTTATATTTTATAGGATCTACATTTAATAATCTAGCTGTTATTTCATATCTATTTTTTAATGCTTCTTTAGTATATCTTAAGTATACATTGTATTCACCACTATAATTATTATCATTTAAATATGTTATGAATGTATATCCTGGTGCTGAATAATTTTCTATTATTGTACTTGGTCTTTCTATAATACCAACTATTTTAAATGTCTTGGTATCTTTTATATCAAATGTTTCTTCATCTTTATAATATGGATTATTTTGATTAAGAGTATATCCATCACTAACTCTATCACCTAAATATAGTGTTATAGTATCTCCAACTTTATAATCAACTCTACCATTTGTTTTTAAATGTCTTGGTATAACTATTTCTTTATCATTAGATGGAAATCTTCCTTCAATTAAGTTAAGTGACACATTAGACATAGTTATTTTATTCATAGCTATTAAATATGCATAAGGCTTATCTTCATTCTTACTATTATCAAGTTTTAAATAGCCAACGTTTTTACTTATATATATTTTTTCAAAGTTTCTATTATTTTTAATTTCTTTTAATGTTTTACTATCTACATTACTAAATTCATAATGAAAGTTTCCATCTCTATTAATTTCAAATCTAATTAAACTTTCTCTAAAACTAGATACCATACTTGCTACTGCACATATAAGTGCTACTGAAAGAATTATTCCTATTATTGTTACTATTGTTCTTTTTTTATTTAGTTTTAAGTTTTTTATTGTTAATTTATTAAGGATATTCATGATTATTTCTCCTTAACTATTTTTCCATCTTCTATAGTAATAATTCTATCAGCATATGATGCAATTTCTAGGTTATGTGTAATCATTATTATTGTTTGTTTATAATCTTTATTCATTTTTTGTAGTAATGTTACTACTTCTTCACTGGCTTTAGAATCAAGGTTACCAGTTGGCTCATCAGCAAGTATTATTGCTGGTTTTGTTATTATTGCTCTACCTATTGATGTTCTTTGTTGTTGTCCACCTGATAATTCATTAGGTAAATGATTACGTCTTCTTTCTAGTCCTAATAGTTTAATTATTTCGTTTAGTTCAAATTTATCAACTTTTCTATTATCAAGTTCTAGTGGAAGTGTTATATTTTCTTCCACTGTTAAAATTGGTATTAAGTTATAAAATTGATATATTAGTCCTACTTCTCTTCTTCTAAATATAGCAAGTTTATCACTATTTAATTTATATATGTCTTGTCCATCTATAAATACTTTTCCACTTGTAGGCGTATCTACTCCACCAATAAGGTGTAATAATGTACTTTTACCACTACCAGAAGCACCTACTATTGCGATAAATTCACCTTTTTCTACTGTAAATGATACATTATCTAAAGCAACTACTTTATTATTATCTTTACCATATACTTTTGTTAAATTTTCTACTTTTAATATTTCCATATTTTCTTTCCCTTTCTTAATTTACAACATAAGTATACAAGATGTAAAGTGACATGTAAGTGACATTTAATGAATTATTTTAAAAAGCAAAAAGCCTAACTTTTGTTAGACCTATTTTAAGAACCCATTTATTATTGTTTGTTCTGCTTCACTTGCTGAAAGTCCTAGTGACATTAACTTAATAAATTGTTCACCAGCAATTTTACCTATTGTTGCTTCATGTACAAGACTAGCATCTACGTTTTTAGCATATATTTGTGGTATTGATTTAACTTTACCATTATCTTTAATAATCGCATCACATTCAACATGACCATAACATAAACTATTACCTGTCATATTAGATTTAAATTCTTGATATGAATCCATTTCAGCAACACTTCTTGATGTTACATGAGAACTAGAATTATCTCCATTAAATTCTATATCAAATGATGTAGTTGCTTTTTGATTATTTGATGTAAATATTTTTTCATTTATTATTAAAGTAGAACCAGTACTTAATGTTGCTTTTGTTACTCTATTAGTATCATCTACTCCTTTTATTTGACTTGTTTCCATAGTCATAAATGCATTATCATGTAATGTTACTTCAGTAGTTGGATTAAGTATTCTTTTACCACTACCTACTCCTTCTCCATAATGTTTTTCAATATATTTAACACTAGCATTATCTTCAATAAAGAATCTATGAATACCATCATGTCTTGAGTCTTTATGATGTGGATTATTTATGCCACAACCTGCGACTATTGTAACACTCGCATTCTTGCCAATAAAGAAATCATTATAAACTACATCAGTAAGACCACTTTCAGTTATAAGAACAGGAATATCAACTATCGCAAAAGGTGTATTTTCTTTTACATATATATTGATACCTTTTCCTTCTTCTTTACTTTCTATGTTTACATATTCATTTATTTTTCTTTCAATACCTTTTCCATCTTTTCTTATGTTGTATGCAGTAGCATTCAAATAGTCACCAGCACCAATAGTGCTTAATAATTCAAGTTCAGTCTTATTCATTCATATCACCTACTTTACAACATGGTTTACTATTTATGTTAGATATAACTTCTTCTTTAGAACCAACTTTCTTAATAGTTCCATTTTCCATAAGTATTATTTCATCAGCAATATCAAGTATTTTTTCTTGATGTGATATTACTAAAGTAGTCGCATCATTATTTTCTTGAATATTCTTAAATACTTTATTTAGACTATTGAAACTCCATAAATCTATTCCAGCTTCAGGTTCATCAAATATAGCAAATTTAGGATCTCTTGCGATAACACTTGCTATTTCTATTCTTTTAAGTTCTCCACCTGAAAGTGATTTATTAACTTCTCTATCAATATATTCTAAAGCACATAGTCCAACTTTACTCAATATATCACATGCTTCTTTTTTAGTAAGACTTTTATTAGAAGCAACACTTAATAAATCATAAACAGTTATTCCTTTAAAACATACTGGTGTTTGAAATGCAAATCCTATTCCTAGTTTAGCTCTTTCATCAATACTTTTGTTAGTAATGTCTTCTCCATTAAACAAGATTTTACCTTTATCAGGAATGGTAAGTCCCATTATTACTTTAGCAAGTGTACTCTTTCCACTACCATTAGGCCCAGTCAATGAATAAAACTTATTCTTTTCAAGTTTTAAATTTATATTATTTAATATTATTTTATTATCTCTTTCAAAATAAATATCGATTAATTCTATCATAATACTCCTTTCAATAACCATAAAAATTATCATAATTAGTATATAACTATTTATATAAAGTTGTAAAGAAAAAATGTAAAATTCCTAGTAAGTTTATATAAATTAATATTTAGATAAAAGAAAAGTGGAATATTGTTTGGTTATTCCACTTATTGTTAAATTAGCCGATTCGGAAAGCTGGTGAGACGCCTTTTGTAGATATAGCGGTGCTACTATTGCTGCTACCATTCGCGCTTACGTAATAAAAACTACCTCCGCTGCTTGAACGAGCTGAACGAAGCCACCAATCTGAAGTAATTGTTCCATCTTTCTTTATTGCTCCACTATAATTACTAGTGCTTGTTCCTAAATTTTTATAGTAATCTAGTTGTCTTGTTACATCTCTTGCTGTATCATAACTTATAGTATTTGAACTTCCTTGTGCCCATATTTCTGCTGTACTTAGTAAATATAATTTATCTGTTGATGTGAAGTTTGTTTCTCCACTTCTACTTCCATGTCCAGATATTGTTGTTGTATCAATTATTACGCTTCTTAAATCACTTGGTAATGCATTATATACATTTGCATTTATTATTGTATGTATTTCAGTTACTGGCCATCCATTTAAATTTGAAGCACGATCATTCATTGTATTTGTTGTTATTATATCTGCAAATTCAAGTACAAATCCACATGCACTTTGTGAGAAGCCAGTAGTACTGCATTCACTTGGAGTTGAAGTATTTGCTATTCTTAAAGTATGTGTTCCATATGTTCCTAAATCTATTTCTTTAGTATCCCCTACTTTATACCCACGTTTATTATTAGCTTTAACAGAAGATATTATTGTTGACCACGAATCAGTACTAAATGCAGATGGTTTATCAACAACATCAGTAAAGTATCCTGGGTTACTTGTTCCACCATCTATTCTAGCATAAGTTTTGTCAGTATAAGAACTATTATATTTTGTTCCTGCTCCACCTACCAAACTGGTACTACCTTCGAACATTACTTCACTATCACTAACAGCTGTAGTTACAAATTTACTACTTGCATATATAGTCTTAAGGTTATCACCACCATAAAACATACTGTTCATATCAGTTACTTTACTTGTATCAAAACTACTAACATCTATTGTAGTCGCATATGTTGACCAAAACATACGATTCATATCAATTACTTTTGATGTATTAAAATTGCTCAAATCTAAATTATTAACATGACTCTTAGAAAACATTTGATACATATTAGTTACATTACTAGTATTAAAACTACTTAAAACTATTTTAGTGGCCTGAGCACCATCAAACATACGCCACATCTCTGTAACATTACTTGTATCAAAATTACTTAAATCCAATGTTTTGACTTGACTATCAATAAACATACCACCCATATTATCTACATTACTTGTATCAAAATTACTTAAATCTAATATTGTAAATTTGCCACCAACAAACATACAACTCATATCAGTTACTTTACTTGTATTAAAATTGCTAACATTTAAAGAAGTAAGTGAAGTATCAGCAAACATTCCAGACATATTAGTTACTTTAGATGTATCAAATTTACTTAAATTTAAAGTTCTAACTTTAGTACCAGCAAACATATCGCACATATCAGTTACATTACTAGTATTAAATTTCTCTAATCCTTTTATTGTTGTTGCTTGACTATCAGAAAACATTCCACTCATACTAGTAACATTACTTGTATCAAGGCTACTTAAATTTAGTAACTCTGTCTGGCTTCTATAAAACATACTAGTCATATCTGTTACTTTGCTTGTATCAAAATTGCTTAAATCTAGTGTTGTAGCTTGACTATTAGAAAACATATACGATACTGAAGTTATTGGTTTATTATTGATATATGTACATAACTTACTTGTTACTGCATTTGTACTCGCTTTATCAGTAAGTTGTACTCCCCAACCGTTATTATTTATATTATTCCATGCTATTCCTGAACTCGCATAATTTCCTCGTTGTTTATATGCATAAGTATATTGCCCATTTACATATTGTAAACCTTGTGTTAAAGTATCATTTGTTTTGCAAAAATATGTATTTGTACTAGGTGTTTCTACTAATGTTATCTCACTATAAGTGGATGGTATTATTATATCTTCTAATGTATTTGTTATATATCCACCTTTCATAGTGAGTGCTATATTTTGAGAAGAAGTACTACTATTTGTAATTAATAATTTTATTGTATTTGAATTACTACTTGTTATTGAACCACATGGCTTATTATATGTAGTTACTACATCTTTTGTATCTTTAGTTGATTCATAATATTTAACAGTAATATTTGTATTCTTTAAATAAAGTAACTTATAATATGTGTCTACTGGATTTAAATTATTTACTTTAACATCTATAATTGTTTCTCCTGTTGGTACTGTTAAAGTATTATTACTACTTCCATCTATTTCTATTGAATATTTAAGTTCTCCAATATACATTTCAGCTGCTTTATGATTATTTGATGTAACTATATAACTAGAAAAAGTAACACTTAAAAGAATACTTATTCCTATAAGTACTGAAATAACAGCAAAATATTTTTGTAAGAAATTAACTACTCTATTCATACTATAATTATAACAATATTACATTACAACTACAAGTAAAAAACATAATTAATTATCTTTAGTTATATCTTCAAATTCAAAATTAACAACTTTTTTAAGTTCACTTAATTCTATTTCAATTTGATAACCTATTTTACCACCACTAACAAATATTCTATCTTTATTTGAAGCGGATTTATCAACAATAGTCCTAAATTGTTTTTTCATTCCAACTGGTGAACATCCTCCATGAATATATCCTGTAAGTGGAAGCAAAAGTGCTGACTTTAACATTTCTATACTCTTTTCACCTACTACTTTAGCTGCTTTTTTTAAATCTAATTCCTTATTAACAGGCACAACAAAAACATAATGATTATTTGTATTAGATACAGTAACTAAAGTCTTAAAAACTTTATCATAACTTTCATTTAAAGTATCTGCTACTTCTATACCACTAACAGCATTCTGATAAGTATGAATAACATATCTTATCTTCTTTTGATCAAGTATTCTCATTACATTCGTTTTCATTATTTTTCTGTCTTTCTTAAATGTTTAGCAAGACCAGTTGGCTTTATATTAGTCTTATCTTCTATTAACTCTAATAACCTTAATATATCTTTATTTTTAAATTGATTTACTGGTATTATTAACTTCTTATTTTTACTTTGAAGTACTATATCATATTTATTATAATTTAATTTTAAATCAGTTGAAAATCCATACTTTTCTATATCTTTTATATTTATACTATCTTTTAATATCCTTTTATTTACTAAATCTAAAGAGGAAATATATAATTTACCTCTATTAACTTTAATATAGATTCTATTCAATAAAAATATTATTGCTACTATTACTAAAATCAAAAATACTAAAGTAATTATTAATTCAGTATTTAATTTATCATGCATAAATATAATCTTATATAAATGTATTAATATTGATACAATAGATAATACAATAATAAATATTTCTAATTTAAATTCTTTCTTATTACATTTTATTTTCATACTAACCTCTATTGGTATTATAACATAAACATGATATAATTTATATAGAATAAAGAGGTTGTTATGAATAATAAAGATAAAATGGATAAAAGATCATTTGATGAATTTGTAGTACAATTTAAAGAGCATTACAATGAAAGACCTAAAGAAACTATGAATGAATTAGATATTCTTACTAACAACATAGAGATTACTTCTAATTTACGTAAAATTAGTTTATTTTTCTTCATTATTGTTTTTATTATATTTTTAGTTACTTCTAATTATTATAAAAGTTTAGATTCTTTAGAAAGTGATTTTATTCTTTATATGTTTTCAAGTGTCTTTATATATGTTGGTATCTTAATGGGACTTAGAAATAAAAATAGTGGAATTTTCTTCTTAATTACACTTCTTTTAATAGGATTTTATATGATGATACCTATTAAATTATTTAACTATCCTCTTATGGATAATTATTTATACAGTAATTTAATTACAATACTACCTATTATTGCTTTAGTATCTATCATAGTATTAATCATAATTACATGTATATATAATTTAAATGATAAATTTAAATTAAATAAGAATAATTTCATAATAATATTATTTTCATATATTATACCTATTATTCTATTTAGAGTATTAAGTGTAATAATAAATATGTTATAGGAGTTTATATGAAAGATAAAGAATTTAATAATAAAATTAATGAACTTGAAAAATTATATAATACTAATGGTCATCAGATGGTTCTTAATAATATGCATAAGTCTATAATTAAATTAAATAAACTTAAGAATGGTAATGTTAAAAAGAAAAGAGAAATTGTCGAGCCTACTAAAGATGAAAAATATGATCTAGTTGTACTTATTATATTAATAATAGTTGGTATACTTAATTTATTTTGGAACGATTTTAAATCTGATACATATTTTTTTGGGCTTGTTTGGTTCTTTCTTAGTTACGCTTGTTTATTTAAAACAGAAAAGGAATATTTTGCTATGCTATATCTTTTCGCTATAGCTGGTATGGGATTAATGATTGGGCCAAGACTTATAAATATATTTAAAAGTCCTGTTATGAGTGATAATGCTGGAAATGGTGCTTTAACTACTATTTATATATGTGCTATTTTGTTTATAATTGCTTGTGTTGCAAGTAGAATTTATTGTACAAATGAGAAATTTAAAGCATATAAATATTCAATTCTCATTATATTTTTATTATATATGATTCCATTTTTAGTTATTGAATTTTTACCATTTATATTTAATTTGTAGTGAGGTTATATAATGAAGAAGAAAAATAAAGATGATAAATTATTTAATGAACTTGCTGTTCAGTTAAAGAAACATTATGATAAGAATCCTAAAGAAACTATGGATGAATTAAACATTATTGTTAATAAAATGGATAATTGCTTTAATTCAAAAATCATTAATGTAGTATTTTTTATAATATCAGTCATAATATTTTTAATAACAACTAATAGTTCTAAAGGAAGTAGTTATGTTTTTGATGATTTTGTTGTTTTTATGATGTTCTATATTGTTTTTTATATAGGAATATTATTTGGACTTAGAGACACTGAAACTGGTATTTTTATATCTTGTATTTGTATAGTTATATCTTTATATAGATATATGGAAGTTGGTAATTTACTACAATTTGATAATATTATATATGGTGGTTTAATAAAAGCATTTTCTATAATTACTATAATAATTACTGTGGTTATATTTATAATTACTTGTATATATAATAAAAATGATAAGTATAAAATTAATAGCACTAATTATATGACAATCTTATTTTTATATATATTACCTATCTTTTTACTTAGATTAATGATAATGTTTATAAATATGATATAGGAGTTAAGTTATGGAAAATAAAGAATTTGATAATAAAATAAAATATCTTAAAGATATATATGATACTAATGAAAAAAGTCATAATATTATGCTTAATAATATGCAGATGTCTGTAATTAGATTAGAAGAATTAGAAAATAAAAAAATAAATAAACTTGATAACAATAAGTTTACTTTTTCTAAAACAAAAATATATACAGCTATCATATATATAATTTCATTAATTGCGTTTATATTAAACCCTGAAATCGATCTATATTGGTTTTTAATTGTTATAACATTCTCTGTTGGAAATGTATATTTATTAAAATCTAATTTATTTCATGAAATTCATGATAAGGAAATTACTAAAGTTGATATATGTATTATTGTAATGTTTATTATATTGTTAATAAAAGGTATATTTAATTTGATAATTGGCGAATTTAGGATTGGAAATATGGGATATTATTTAATATTTCTAATATGGTTTTTAGAGGGATTTGCTTATTCTTTACTAATTAAAGAAAAAAATAATATTTTTTTTATATTAGGTCAAATATATGGTACTGGTGTAATGATAATACATAATCTTTTAAAAATATTTGGTAGTCCTGCTTTAACTGACAATAATGGTTATATTGTTAACATTATTACCTGGGCATGTATTATTACTCTTTTTGTTGCATTTTGCGTTTGTGGAAATTATGCCGATAATCAAAAATTTAAATCATATAAATATTCACTTCTTATTGTATTTTTATTATATATGATACCATTTATTACTCTTGAATTATTGCCTTTTATATTTAATTTATAATTTTGTATTGATTTTATATATTCTATATGTTATATTGTTATTGACATTTGTGAAATTACATGCGTTTTTGTGTACTCAAATTTTTATACTCGTTATTTTACACATTTAAAAGAAATGTGTGTTTTTTTGCGTAAGAAAGGAAGTGAAAAATAAAATGTCATTCATCAATGTTCAAGACATAAGTAAAACTTTTAAGGTTGCTAAAAGAAGAAGTGGTCTAAAAGCAACTTTAAAATCATTTTTTAAGAGAAATTATATCTATGTTGAAGCCGTTAAAGATATATCATTTCAAATTGAAAAAGGTGAAATTGTTGGTTACATTGGACCTAACGGTGCTGGTAAAAGTACTACTATTAAAATACTTAGTGGAATATTAGTTCCTGATAGTGGTAAATGTACTATTAATGGACTTGTTCCATACAAAGATAGACAAAAATATGTTAAAGATATTGGAGTTGTCTTTGGTCAAAGAAGTCAATTATGGTGGGATATACCAGCAGAAGATACATTCGATTTGCTTAAAGATATTTATAATATAAGTGATGAAGAATTTCAAAAGAATAAGGAAGAACTTACTACCCTACTTAACATTAAAGATATTATGGGAATTCCAGTAAGACAACTTAGTTTAGGTCAAAGGATGCGCTGTGAAATTGCTGCTTCATTAATTCATAATCCATCCATATTATTTTTAGATGAACCTACTATAGGATTAGATGCTGTATCTAAAGAAATAGTAAGAGACTTTATCAAAAAACTAAATAAGGAAAAGAAAACTACAGTAATATTAACAACGCACGATATGAGTGATATCGAAGCACTTGCTAAAAGAATTATACTAATTGGAAAAGGACAAATATTATATGATGGAACTCTTAATCATTTAAAAAACAAATATGGTCATATTAAAAAGATAAGTGTTAAAACAAATGATAAGATTAAATCATGTAAAAAGAATGGTATTATTTCTTATGAAAAAGTTGATAATTATTATAATTTTATGATTGATGTTAGTATGATAAGTGTATCTAGTTTCTTAAGTTACTTATCTTCTAAAGTAAATATTAATGATATTGAAATTAATAGTGAAAATATTGATAATATAATAGTTCGTATGTATAAGGAATATGAAATTTAAAACATATTTATCATTATTTAGGATTAAGTTTATAAGTGCTTTACAATATAGAACTGCTGCTTTAGCTGGTATCTCTACTCAATTATTCTTTGGAGTTGTATTTATTATGGTTTATGTTGCATTTTATGAATCTAATAATACAGTGGGTGTTCCAATGGATATGAAATATTTAGTAAATTATTTATGGCTTAATCAAGCATTCTTTGCATTAACATATATATGGATGAGAAATGATGATTTACTTTCTATGATTAAAAATGGTAATGTAGCATATGAACTTTGTAGACCTGTAAACTTCTATTTTAAATGGTTTTTTACAATATATGGAACAAGAATTGCTAATGTTACTCTTAGATTTTTACCTGTTTTATTAATATCATATTTCTTACCTAGTCCATATAATTTAACTTTACCGAGTAGTTTTTTAAACATTATATTATTTATTATTTCATTATTTATTTCTAGTATTATTGTTGTATCTGTAACAATGATAATTCATTTAATTGTATTCTTTACTTTAGATGAAAAAGGTATCATAACATTTTTAATGGTTTTTGGTGAAATATTCGCAGGTGGAACTGTACCTTTAGCATTCTTTCCTAATTGGTTAAGAAATATTGCAAATATTCTCCCATTTAAGTTTTTATGTGATACTCCATTTAATACATATAATTATGGATACACATACTTTATTAAAAACTTTGGTATAGGTATATTATGGTGTATAGTTCTAATATCAGTTGGATATATATTATCCAAAAAAGCACTAAAATGTGCTAGTGTACAAGGTGGTTAATATGAAACTATATATCGAATCATTAAAAATGCATCTTAAAAGTACTTTAGAATATAAAACATCATTTATAATTGGTTTCTTTTCTCAATTCTTAGTTTATTTTACATATTATTTTATAATAATAGCTTTATTTAATAAGTTTGATAATATTAAAGGATTCACAATGTATGAAGTATTGCTTACTTTTTCTATTATACAGTTTGGGTTCTCTATGAATGAATTATTTGCTCGTGGTGTTGATTCTTTTGATAAATTAATAATTGATGGTAGTTTTGATAGATTACTTTTAAGACCGCAAAATATATTATTACAAGTATTATGTAGTAAATTTGATTTTGTTAAGTTTTCAAGAGTATTTCAGTCTATTATTGTATTTATAATTGCTTTATCTAATTTAGATATAAAATGGAATATTATTAAAGTTATTTCATTAATACTTATGTGTATCGCATCAATTATTGTATTCTTTTCTGTCTTCTTACTTATGGCTTCATACTGTTTCATAACAGTACAAGGTTTAGAAGTTAGAAATTTATTTACTGATGGTGGTAAACATATAGCACAATATCCTATGGGAATCTTTAAAAAAGGCGTTCTTATGTTTTTTACTTTTATAATACCTTACTCTCTTGTTAATTATTATCCTCTATTATATTTTTTAGATAAAAGTAATAACGTATTTTATGCTTTTTGTCCAATAATTGTTTTACTTTATGTAATACCAGCCTTATTATCATTTAAGATAGGAATATCTAAATATACTTCTGCTGGTAGTTAAGATATTAAGATTGTTAATGTTTTTAACAATCTTTTTATTTATTTTGATATTGATTTATATTATAATTGAATTATGATAGAGGTTTTTTATGAATGATAATAGATATAAAGAATGTTTAAATAAAATAGATAAATATTATAAAAGTAATCCTGATATCACTACAAATGAACTTGAAAAAACTATATATAATATTGAGTATAACGTTCTTACGAAAAATAGTAGTATTGGTCCTAAAAAAATTTTAGATATTGATATAGTTTGGATATATAGAGTTGCATTTGTAATTATTGTTTTAGCAATTGGATTAGTTGATATACTTAATAATAGTTTTGATGGTACTTACTATTTCGGAGCAGCATTCTATTTAGCTGGTTTATTTATAGGATTAAATACTAAAGGAGTTGGATTAATATTCTTACTTAGTCATGGTGGTACTGGTATTGGCATAATGTTAGTTCCAACCATAATAAACATTTTTAAAAGTCCCCTTATGAGTGATTTAGCAAATAATAATATAATGAGTATATTAGTGATTGCTTTTATAGCAATAGTAGTAGCAATTCTTATGACTGTATTTTATAACTTGAGTGATCAGTTTAAAAATAAAAATTATAGTTTACCTGTTATATTTTTATTATTTATGATTGGCATTGTAATAATAAAAATAATACCTATTATATATAATATACATATTTAAAATTTGTTCTAAAAGAAAAAGTCTATTTAAATTTGAAATAGACTTTTAATATGTTAATTTTTTTATTAAATAATTTTCTAAATTAAAATTGTTTTCTTGTGCGATTATTATAAGTTCTTCATTACTTGCTTTCTTTACTCTATCTGATTCTAGTACAGCTGCCATATTAACAGTGAATGCTAGTGAATAGAAATAATTAAGTAAATCATTTCTAAGTAAATCAAAATCAATATTATAATTCACGAAGTTCTGCTCCACACATTCTATTTAAAGTTCTAACAATTGCTTCTAATTTAGAATTAATCTCTTCACTTGTAAGAGTTGTATTTTCTGAAGCGAATGTAACTCTTAACATAATAGATTTTTTACCTTCAGGTATTTGATTACCTCTATATTCTTCTATAAATTTAATACTGCTTACTTTTGATTTAATATATTTAGTAAGTTCTTCCCAAGTAACATTTTCATCTACTATTAATGATAAATCTTTTTCTATAGATGGAAGAACTGGTATATGTTTAAATTCATTTGTTCTTGATGGATAAGGTATTAACTTATCTACATTTATTTCAAAGATTGCTACATTTGTTCTTTTGATTTTTGAATCATTCATTGCTTTTACACTTAGTAATCCAATATTACCAATAACTTCATCATTAAGTATTATATCTAAATGAGCATTAATATCTGCCCATGATGGTTTAGTTCCTTCTTTGAAACTAATTTTTTCCATATGTGTATATTCACATATATGTTCAAGTACACCTTTTAACTCGTAGAATATTTCTTTAGCATCTTTACCTACTATACATCCTGTTAAAAATTTCTTATGAATTGGTAATGTTTCATCTTCACTTGACTCATGATAAACACCTTTTTCAAATACTTGAGCCATTTCATACATCTTAAATGAATCAAAGTATCTTAAGTTTTTAGATATAGATTCTAACATACCAGGAACAAGTGAACTTCTTAAATATGCTTCTTCTGGTGATGGTGGTGTTGCTAGTTTAACTAGATTATTTGTATCAATTGAAGCTGCATTTATATATTTAATATCTACCCATGGATAAGTAAATATTTCGTTAAATCCACATCTTACTGATAAATATTCTTTAATTCTTCTCTCTAAAATAACATTATTTTGACGAACTGCTTTATCAAACTTAATAGTAAGTGGTTGTTTTTCAAAACTTTCAAATGATAGAAGCCTTGCAATATCACCCATTACATCATCTTTTAAAGATACATCTCCAGTACTTCTCCATGTAGGAACTACTGTATGATATATTCCATCTTTATATTCTACTTCATAACCTAAATGAGTTAATATATTTGTAATAGTTTCACGTGGTAAAACTTTACCTAATCTTTCATTTAAGAATTTTTCACTTACATCTATTTTTTCATTTTCAGTTTTAACTGGATATACATCATTAAATGCAACTACCTTAGATTCAGGGAATATTTCTTTAAATAGTTTTAATGCAAGATTTAGTCCATCATCTACTCTTTCTGTATCAATATTCTTTTCATAACGTATTGATGCATCAGTTTTTTCATCAAATCTTTTACCTGTTTTTCTTATAGTTTTAGCAGTAAAGTTAGCTATTTCAAGTACTATACCTGTTGTTTCAGGAAGTATTGAATCTTTTTTACCACCACGAATGCCAGCTAGTGCCATTGGACTATTTTCATCACATATTACTAAATCATCAGTTGTAAGTTTAATACTATTGTTATCTAGTAATAATAGTTCTTCATTTACTTCTGCATTTCTTACGATTATTTTATTTCCATCAACGTGAGTTCTATCAAAAGCATGTAATGGTTGACCTACTGCTAACATAACATAATTTGTTATATCAACTATTGCATTAATTGGTCTCATACCTGCTTTTATAAGTGATGATTGCATCCATATTGGAGAAGATTTTTCATATACATTTTCTATTTCTACTGCTACATATCTTTGACATTTAGTGGTATCTTCTATTTCAACATTATATTTTGGTAAATTTTTATCAATAGATACTTTTTCTAAAGGAATGAGTTCAGTATTATAGATTGCTGATAATTCACGAGCAATACCATAGTGGCCCCACAAATCTGGTCTATTAGTAAGTGATTTATTATCTATTTCAAGAACTGTATCGTTCATATCAATAACATCACTTATGTTTTCACCTACTGTACATTCTATATTTGATAAATCTACTATTTCTGCTTCAGTTTTTGGTGGAAATAGTCCTTCTAAATATACTTCTTCTGCTCCACAAATCATACCATAAGAGTCTACTCCACGCACCTTTGAATCTTTGATTTTCATAAGTTCACTTTCACCATGCCAATAAACTTCAGCACCTGGTTTAGATACAACTACAAGTTCTCCTACATATAAATTAGTTCCACCACATACAATTTGTTTAGGTTCACTTTCTCCAATGTCAACTTTACATACTCTTAACTTATCAGCATTTGGATGGTCATTTATTTCTAAAATTTTACCAACAATTATATCATGAAATTTATCACTTTCATTAGTAGCATCTTCTACTTCTACTGTACGAAGTGTTAAATCATTAGTCATTTCTTTTGTATTTATATTTTCAGGTAATTTTACATATTTTTTTACCCAATTTAATGATACTTTCATTTTTCTTTTCCTCCTACTTAAATTGTTTTAAGAATCTTAAATCAGCACTATGGAATAATCTTACATCGTCTACTCCATATCTCATCATAACTAATCTATCAAGACCAATATTTATATAGAATCCTGTCCATTCTTCAGGATCTAGTCCTGCACTTTTTAGTACATTTGGATGAATTACACCACCTGGCATAACTTCTATCCATCCATTATGATTACATACTTTACATCCTTTACCACCACATACTAGACATTCCATATCAATTTCATATCCAGGTTCAGTAAATGGGAAGAATCCTTCTCTCATACGTACATTTATTTTTCTACCAAACACTTTCTCAAGTATTGTTTGAATCATTACCATACCTTGTGAGAATGATATATTTTTATCAACAATTAATGCTTCATATTGGAAGAATGCACGTTCATGTCTAGCATCTGTATTTTCATTTCTATAAACTCTACCAGGATATACAAATCTAGCTGGTGCACCATGTTTAAGTAAATATCTAACACTTCCACCTGTTAGGTGTGGTCTTAAACATAATCTTTCAGTTCCACTTTTATCTTCAGTTCCATCTATCCAGAATGTATCCATCGTTTGTCTAGCAGGATGATCTTCTGGAAAGTTTAAATTATCAAATGCATATTTTTCACTACTGATATCATCTTCACTAAATACTTCAAAGCCAAGAGATGTGAATGCATCATTTAAGTCATAACACATTTGTGTAATTGGATGAAGAACACCACTACTTACTTCAAGCCCTGGTAATGTTAAATCAATTGGACTATCAAGAACACTTTGTAATGAAATAAGTTCTTCTTCTTTTAGTTTATTTGCATCTGCGACTACTCTTTTTATTTCAGTAGTAATCATTCCTATTTCTTTTCTTTCTTCAGGACTTAAAGAACCAAGTGTTTTCATTATTTCAGTAAGTTCACTCTTTTTGCTTGTAAGTTCTTTCATTACTTCTTGTAGCTCATTTATAGTTTTAGATTCATTAATTTTTCTTAAACTATTTTCTTTAATTTGTTCTAATTTTTCTTTCATTTTTGCTCCCTTTCTTAAATAAAAAATAGTGTTCATCCATAAAGGACGAATCACTATTAAATCCGCGGTACCACCTTTGTTCTAATATTAGCACTCTATAGAATAACGCTCATCACGATTTAGCTCCATTATTGAAATTCATAAGATAGACTCTCTAAAGTAACTCTCAGTCAATGATTACTATTTCCTGTATAGAATTCTATATTACTACTTGTTAACTTCATTACTAACAAAACTGATTAAATTATACATCTTAATAATAGGCTTGTCAAACTATTTTTGTACAAAATATTTGCTTATTCTCATAACTTTCTCTTGTTTAGCATTTAATTTATCATGAAGTTTATATAATTCTATCAATATATTATTTAAAATATTAACTATTTCATTTAAATCATCTGTACGTATATAAATATCTACTATTCTTTTTAATTCTTCAGTTATTTCACTATCCATATCCATTATAGTTAATATTTCATTAGATATTTCTTTTAATAATGTATTTATATGTTTATTATTACTTTTAATTAAATCTATTTCATTATTGTTGTTACAATTACCTATTTTCTTATAAATTGCTCTTAATACATCATTTATATAATCTTTATTACATCTATCATCACTTATTCTATTTAGCATTTCTTCTCTTGATTTAATAAGTATATCATGCTCTTCACTTTTTGAAATATTTAATATATTTTCTAATATTGGATGTAATCTCATTCTAAAATAATTTTCATATTCACTTATATTTTTATATGGTAGTGTTTTAGTATCAAGCCTTAAATTAATACCTTGTGTAAGAGTACTAATATATGATAAATATTCTTCTATTTTCTTTTTATCTTCACTTAATAAGCTTATTATTTTACTTCTTATTTCTTCACTTTTATTAGTGTTACTACTTAAATTAAGTAATATATCATGATTTATTCTACATAAGTCACGATAAAGTTCACTAGGTGAATCACTTATTTTACCGTTTAATCCATCTATACATTTATCAATATAATCAATTATACGATTATACTCTAAATTATTATCTGCATTTCTTTTTAATTTATCTAGTAATGTATTTAAACTTAATATTAAATTATTATGTAGTCCCTCTTCAGTATAAAGTACTAATCCATCATTATTAATTAAGTTATTTAAATCATTATTATATTTATCAAGTAATGTTGATATAATTTCTTCTATATCTTCTTTTCCATGATAATACATAGCATATAATCTTATTTCATTCAATAAAGAAGTTATTTCATCGCTAGGCATTTTCATTAATGCTTCACTTGTATTTTCAACTTTCTTTTCTTGATGCTGAAATATAAGTTCATTTAAAAACGTACTATTTAAAAAATTATATATATTACTATCTTCAAAAGACTTTTTAGCATAATAATCAGAATCATATAATATACCTGACAATAATAATTTTTTACATATTAATAATTTATGTTCCCTATCTATATACCAAGTTATAGGTTCTACTTTATATACTGTTTTTTCTTTTTTATTTTTATATTTATAGTTTATATAACTTTGACCATCAATTTCTATTTCTTTAAAGTTTTTCATTGATATCTGCATATTCTTAAATGAGCCTTTTGGAATAGAGTCTATTGGTAATGTATAAGATTTCTTTGTATAAATTGCTTCACTATTTTTTAAGTCAATATTATATATTCTTTCTGTTGGATATTTACCTAAAGTTATTTCTGTTTCTGATTCACCTATATCTTTCATTAGTTCATCAAAAGCACTTTCTGATAATTCTATTATTGGTAATATATATAAACTACTTAATAAATCACCATCATAACTTATTTGGCCTTGATGATAATAATAATTTTGATAATAAGTACTGTTTGAAAAATAACCATATCCAAGTTTATTTGAATGTTGTGATTTTAATTCCATTAATGCTATTTTTCTTTCAAATATTAAAATATTTTTTATTTCATATGATAAAGATGTGCATTCTATATCATTTATATGTTCTTTTAATATGAATAATCCTTTTTCTTCATCAAAGTCTTCTATTGAAGGAATTCTTACTTTATAATCAACATTCGTCATAAAAAAATACACCTCTTTAATGAGGTATATTCTAACATATTTATTATGTTTATTCTATATATTTTTATAATAATAATTTACAAGTATTTTTTCAGTTTCTCCATCAGCACTTCTTTTAGCATATTCTTCATAATCTGATTTTAAATAATTTATAAATCCCATCTTAAAGTATATTTGTATGTTTCTAACTTCAACAGGTTCAACTCCTAAAACTAATCTATTAAATCCTTTAGATTTTAAATCTTGTTCCATATATCTATATAATTTACCAAAATATCCTTTATTTTCTTCTTCTTTATTAGTTCTAAAAGCACATAAATATGCAGTTTTACCATCAAATATTTCATCTAATCCTTCAACATCTTCTTTATTGAAAATAGCTGTTGCTTCGCATATTATTTTACCATTTAATATTCCATAATATGAAACTCTATTACCCTTTTTAGCACTTTCAATAAATTTTTTTTTGTAAAGACTCCATGATATATCACCAGGATGTATACTTATCTCATAATCCCATTTTGTATTCATTTCATTTAAGTCGGCTATTTTACATATATAATTGTTCATTATCATCTCTTCTTTCTAATTTAAAATCTTATTATGATTTAAACATATCCTATATTATTATTTTATATGTTTTTATACTTTTATTCAAGTAAGAAATAAAGCACCTCTTATTTTATTGAAAGTATCATATCTTCTAAATAAAAGTTATCATAATAATTATTATCTTCTAAATGCTTTATCCATTTATCTATGTTTTCTTTTATATTATCATTAGATTTTCTATATGTAACTCTTAAATACATAGCAAGTGATGGCATTAGATCTATAATAGTTTTTTCTTCATTTAGGATCTTACTATCATGATATGCTTCTATTATTGCTTTAACTATCTTATATGATTCACCAAATAGAGATGCTCTTATATTTTCTTTTATATCATTTATTGATTCTGTTATTATTTTCTTAAATGCATAATCATCATTCATAATTAATGAATTATATATATTATTATAATAGTATTCATATTGTACAAGTGGTAAATATTTCTTAAAGTAATCATTAAATGCTTCCATCTCAAATGCAACACTATCTTTATATTTAGCATTTAACAAATAATCTTTTAACTCTTTAGCAGGTATTTTTGATATTAATGTATGCATATCTATTCCTGTCTTATCTATTTCTTTTTTAAGAGTTGCTTTTATATAATTTTTATTTTTTATTGACATTAAAACTGCATATATATGTTTACATGGATATTCACAAGGACAAGTACAGTCATAATCATAATAGTCTTCATCATTATAATATTCAACATTTACTGTATAAGGTTCATCTGCACTACCAGCAACTTTAGCAGTATACTTATGATTTGATTTTATTACTGATAAGACCATACCATTTTCATAATAATCTTTACCTCTTTTAATTGTTGTATCATTAAATTCATATTCATTATTTTTAATAATATCATTTTCGTAATCATATTCCATACTATTCATCTGTATACGTATCCTTTATTAAATCATTTAATATTTCTATTGGATAACTATTTTTAAAGAATCCAATTATTATATCAGTTGCTTCTTCTTTTAATTTTTCTCTAAATACATCATGTGTTGTTTTATCAAGTAATACTATTTTCTTATGTGGATTTTGTATTTCATTATATACATGTTCTACTGATTCTTGTGGAACTATAAAGTCTTTATTACCTCTAAATATTAATGTTGGTATTTTTATATCTTTTGGTGTGTTTTGTAATTCTTTTATTAATTTAAAGAATTCTAAATAACAATTCGCAGGTAATTTAAGTAATCTATTTGCTACTAATTTAGCACCATATTCTTCAAATATTTTTGGTGTTGCGTTAAGTGCAGTATTAAGATTTATTTTTTCTTGTTCATAACCAGATATTCTAAAAGCAGGAGCAACTAAAACAAGTTTCTTTACTTCTTTATATTTACTAGCAGCATAAGACGCTAAAACCCCTCCCATGGAATGCCCTATAACATATATCGTACTATAACCATTGTTAATTAAAAATTCCATTTCATGATCAACTTTTTTAATCCAATCTTTATATGTAATCTTATGTTTAAAATCTCCATCATGTCCAGGTAATGTAAAAGTATATACATCATAATTACTAATAAGTTCTAATCTATGTGTTAGATATTCTTGATCATATACTCCTCCTGCAAACCCATGAATTACTAATATTGCTTTTCTAAATAACTTCATAAATATACCTCTCTTATTTATATTATTTTATCATATATTATATTACTTTAAATTGTTATTTACATAGTGAATGTAAATGTGTGTTTAGTTAATGTAAATTAATCTTTTCGCTTTTCTAGTGGAAACATTTTTCAATATTATAACTCTACTCTATTTTACCACTCTTTCCTTTCAATATTCTAATTTTATTTATTGTATTTAATTTATGTTTAATATTATCTTTTTCACCACTACTATTTGTTTTAAGTCTTAATAATGGAATATTATATTTAGATAATATATTTCTTTTTAATTTATCTCTTTCATATTGTTGTGTACCTTCTTTATGATATTTATATCCATCAACTTCTATTGCTAAAACTGGCTTCTTACTTATCTCGTTATATATAAGAAAATCAATGTGAGTATTATTATTAGATGCATATCTTTTTTCTTCATCTGTTAATAATGATTTATCCTTTATTAATGTATTCATTGGTTGTATAAACATAAAATCTAAATTCTCATATTCTGTTATTATATCTTTTAGTAAATTGTAAATAATATTTTCCGAATCAAATTTTGATACTCTTTTATGCTTTTTAAAATATTCTATTCTTTCACTTTCATATTGTTTATATAGTAAATCAAATACAGAACTTATCTTACTTTCCTCTACATCCATATTAATATATTTTGTATATTCAATAAAGTCTAATATATTTGTATTAGTTATCTCATTTCCAGTTACTATAAAAACAAGCTTCTTTTTAGCTCTTGATATAGCTACATTTAAAATATTAGGATTACCTACAAAATCAGATATATTATCATCTACTGTAGATATAATTATTACATCTTTTTCTCTACCTTGAAATTTATGTACTGTACTTACTTCTATATTTTTGATATCTTTTTTAATCAAATTAACTTGGTTATTGTAAGGTGCTATTATACCAATATCAATTGTATCTTGATTAACTAATTCATCTTTAATTATATCTATTTGTCTTTGATTAGTTTTTTCTCTGGAATGATTACCTTTATTTGTTTTTATAACTTTAATTACATCTTCTTCATTCATATCTTCAGTCATAATAATTAATTCATTATTATAAAATTTCTTATTACAAAAATTAATTATTTTAGGATGACATCTATAATGTTCTTTTAATATTACTTTAGGTACATCAATAACAGTTTTTTTAATGCTACTTAAAAAACTATTTATACTATAATTATAGTTTTCATCAATATTATATTCTTTGAATATTTGATTAGTTTTTATTGCTATATCATTTGGTATAACATTTGGTAATTGTTTTTCATCGCCAATTACAACAGCATATTTAGATGAAGACAACGCTAAAGTTCCAGTTACAACATCTATTTGACTGGCTTCATCCATTATTATATAATCAAATTTCATATTATCATCAAAAGTATTTCTTGAAGAATATGTAGTACTTAATATAACTGGATAATCTTTTAAAAATAAATTGTAATTTTTAGAAATTTCATTTTTAGTATATACTTTTCTTTTATTTTTATATTTTATAGATAAATATTTTTTTAAATAATCCATAGATAAAGATATGAATTCTTGTTCAATATTTTTATTTTCTTCTACAAAATGTTTTTCATTATTTATTTTCTCTTCTAATACTTTTATCTCATTTTTGTATAATTCATTTTGAATACTATTTATAATTATTTCTATATCATTATTATAAAATTCAAAAGTACCTATTCGATATATAAAAACATATTTCATTTTATTTAGAAATGATATTTCTTCTAAATTTAATAATTCATTCCATATAACATGTAATTTTTTATAATTTATTCTTTTTATACCAAGAATTTTTTTAGTTTGAAACTTTAAATTTTCTTTAAAATGATCATATTCTAAAAGTAATTCGTTTTTTCTTTGAACCATTGTAGCAATAAATTGTTTACTATTATAAATTCTTTTTACTATTTCTCTATTGTTATCTAACTTTTCTTTTATATCTTTTATTTCTATATTCTCGTATTCTGTAAAAGATGGGATTTCTATTTTCTGATTTTGAATAAATATTTCTTTATTTGAAGCTTTTCCAAGTAATGCTGTTATAAACTCCAGATTGTATTTTGTTAATTTTTCTTCTATATTTTCTATAGCTGTATTGTTATTTGATACAACTTGACAATTCATATTTCTTATAATTATATTAGCTATTATATTCAAAATAGTTTGTGTTTTGCCTGTACCAGGTGGACCTTCAATTACGCTTATTTTATTATTGATAGCATTTTCTACCGCAATATATTGACTGCTATTACATCCAAATGGAAATATTAAATCATTTATATTATCATTTCTTTTAATTTCAGTATTCATTTTTAAATAATTAGAAAGAGCTGAATCTAAACTATCAATATTTACTTTTTTCATTTGTTCACATAATAACTTTTTACCAGTTTCTGTACTTAATGAAATTATTTCTGATATTTTTTTCATATAATTTATAACACTTGTATTATTAGGAACTTTTTTAAGTTGAGTGCTGTCATATTCATCCCAATGATTACTAAAAACTACTTGATAATATTTTATTCTATATCTAGTATTTTCATATACTTCTTTTATATCATTTAAAATAACACCGTTCAAATAAAATAAATTTTTACTTAAATCCACTTTATTAAAATCATCTAAAATTTTTATTCTTCTTGCTTCATATGGATAAAATTTATAATTATTGTTATACTGAATGTAATAAACATTTTTAGAACTATTATAATTATAACTTCTTACTTTAGTTGAAATCATTTTACCATCTAGAAATATCATTCTTCTCAATCGAATCACCTAGTAATAGTATAACAAATTTAAAAGTACCTTTCTATATAATCAATTTATTAGAACTATATTCATTCAAATTAAAATAGACTTTTATAAGCCTATTAATTAAATTTAATATTAACTATACTAAACAATAACAATTAACTTTAGATATTTGCTAGATTTTCTATTTCTAAATTTAACATTTTATATTCGAAACAATGAAGAAAACTTGATTTATTATTAATACTAATATATAGCCTCTAATAATTATTATTACTAACAATCACTTTTAAAAGAAAGTAAATTATCAACACAATATATATTATATTTAAATTTAACTCTTTTTAATTATTTTGAATAAAAATAAATTTATATATTTTTAAATATTTAATGTATCATTTTGAAATTCATCTTGCTCAAATTTAATTGCAATATTATTTAATGATGATTTTATATTTTCCCATGAATCATTCATGTCTAATGTTCTAATCATTATCAAATGTTTATTTAATTCTTGTTTAATATTAATGACTGGTTCATTAATTGTTTGAGCATATAATAACATTCCATAAACATTTCCATTTTTATATGGGTCTTGACTATCAACATAAGCTAGAATTTGATATATATTACTATTAGAAATTGTTTTGCAATTTTCGTTAAGATAGTTATTTCTTAATATACTACTATAAAATTTAGTATCTATTATTAGAGTTCTATCATTATATTTCAATGTGATATCAGTTTTCATGATAGGTATAAAATTAGACGTTGATGAACTATTTAAATATAATTTTTTTGAACACGCATTTAATTCAGGAAAATGCTTTCTAAAATATGCTCTCACAAAATTTTCATAAATTGTACTTACCCTAATGTCGTCAAGAAATTCCATAAATTTACTATTTCCTTTTGTATCGCTGACAATTAATCCATTGAGAATAAGCTTACATAAATCAATCACAAATTTATAAGATATATTATTTCTTGTATATTGAATTTGATTCCAATTAATTTGTTTAATTTAGTTATTACTCCAATCTTATTTGATTTTAATAAATAATACAATGTTGTTTTTATAACTTTATTTAGTAAACAATTTTCATTAAAATCATCAAAACTACAATATATTTTTTTTCTAATTAGCAAATTGTTATTAAGAGTTTTATCAATGTTTATCTTACCCCTAATTTTTAACATTTCATCTTCTATGTTTACATATTCTTTGTATATTCCTTTTTTTAATTGATTTTTTAATATTAAGCATAATAGCATTGAAAATAAATTATATATATTTTCAAAAGCTTCCTCGCCTAACATTGACTCACTTTTTTTATTTAATTGTTCACCATAAAATGAATAACATAACATGTAATATATATTTCTAACTTTGTTATCAACATTAATCATTTATAACACCATTCAATGTGCTTTCCCATTGAATTAATGTATCTTCATCATCATACCAGTATTCTTCTAACAATGGGATTATCTCATATCTTATAATATCTTCTAAATCTTTTTTATTTCCTTTTCTATCAACTATATTAGGGCAAAAATAACTATGTCCAATCTTAAAACCAGAGCCCAAAGATTTGTCATCTTCAATAGCCTCATTAATTTTCTTTATAGTATCAATAATATTTGTATAATCACTATCAAATTTATCTCTAAAACTTTTTAGGAATTTTTCACTATCAAATGCTGGTTCAATTCTAATAAATGAAAATCTTCTTCTTAATGCATAATCAATTAAAGCTAAAGATCTGTCAGCGGTATTCATTAATCCTATAATATATAAATTATCAGGCACTGAAAATTCTTCTTCGGAATATGCTAACTTTAAAGAATTCTCTCTTTTATCACATTCAATAAGCATTAATAGTTCTCCAAATATTTTACTTAAATTTCCTCTATTTATCTCATCAATTATTAAATAATAATTATTAGATTTATCATTATAAGCTTTTTTACATAATTTATAGAAAATTCCTCTATGCAATTCAAAACCATCTTCGTTTGGTCTATAACCTTCAATAAAATCCTCATATGAATAGCTTTGATGAAATTGAATCAATTCTACTTTGTTAGTATCTTTTGTACCAAGAATTGAATATGCGAGTCTTTTAGCCATAAATGTTTTACCAACACCAGGAGCACCTTCTAATATAATATTTTTCTTTTTATTCAATATTGATACAATCGAATCATATTTCTTTTCATCAATAAATACTTCATTTAAAAAATCATTTTTATCATACTTATCAGCAACAATTTTGCTATTTTTTTCATCACTTAAAAAATTTCTATAATGATTTAAGGCTGCGGTATTTTGATTATGATTGCTCTCTTTCCTTTTTAAAAATTTTTCGCTAGAAGATAATATATCAACAACTTTATCTAGCTCGTCAACATTACTAATTTCAAAAATATCATTATCAATTAAATTATCTTCTAATGCATCTTTTGTAGTTAAATTAATTGTACTAATATAACCATTAACAGTTCCTATTTTTAATCCATTTTCTAGTAACCATTGTTTAAACATTTCTTTCATAGATTTATTTTTTTCTCCCTCAGTTTCTTCTTTTTGTTCATTAAAAAATTTCCATATACAATCAGATACATAAAATCCATGGTTATCATTTGCCTCAGGTACTTCTTTTCTAAAAGAAATATTGCAATAATATGAATTTTTAATAGCATCATTTTCAAATTTTATTTTCAAATATTCGCATAATTTTTTATAAGTATCTAGTTTGGATATTGCAATGAATCTATCAGGATAATATAATGCTAATAATTTAGTTAAAACCATATAATTTCCGCTACCACCAAGCATAGGATACTTATCATCTACATTAAATTCAGGAATGTTAGTACTCATATCAATAAGAAATTCAACCAATTGTTTTTTATATTCTTCGAAATATGTATTAACATCTTCATCATTTATAACTTTATTATTCTTTCCATGATACTTATTATCAATTCCTGAAAAATATATTCCAAACTTTGCCGCTACACTACCACCAATTCCAAAGCCAGTTGTTTTATAATCGCCAAACTCAAGTTTATAACAAAATGACTGCTTAAAATCTTCTAAGCCTAAACAATATTCATCTAAAGTTAAATTTCTAATCTTTTCTATAGGATATTCTACAATAAATTTTTCTTGATTTAATATCTCATCTTCAATGTGCTTATTATTATTTAAATTTTCTAAATAAAATTTTCTTAAATCATTCATTTCTATATCTTTGTTAGATTCATTTTCTAATTTATCCTTTTTACTTATTAAAATATCCATAGCATTATCTTTAACAAATGGCGAAATTATATAATATTTGTCATTTTCATCTTTTATGATATCAAAGCCAGTAATGTCTCCATACAAAATAGCTCTTAATTTTTTTACAACAGGATCTTGATTTTCAAATTTAAGATATCTATTTTCAACTCCAGAATAATGCATACGAGGAATTCTCAAATATTTATTAGCATTTACTTTAAAATATTCATAACTATCACTAATAGATGACATTGAATCTTTATAAATAGAACTAAAATCAGTGATATATTCATTTAATTTACTTACCATATTTAATACATCATTAACGCAAATAATATAATCATAATCATTATCCAAAAAAGTAACAATCTCTTTTTTTACTTCCTCTTTATCATTTGTATAATATCCTGTTACTTCACTATCTTTTATATTTTTAATTTGAGCGCTGATAGTTGCTTCACTATTTGGAATTAAAACTCTAATGTAGTTTCTTTCTTTATTTAATGTCATACTCATATTATTATCACCTCATAAGATACTTTCTTAACTATAATTATATCATAAAAGTCAAAAAAAGAATCGATAATATTACGATTCATCAAACACCCCAGTTTTGATTATTTCATTTAAAACTGCAAGCATAACATCAACAACTATACTGTTGCCTGCTTGTTTATACATTTGTGCTCTAGATACAACAATTTTAAAATCATCACTATAACCCATAAGTCTTAATGCTTCTCTTTCAGTAAGCATTCTTAATTTTTCTTCACCACCCTTATCTGTCATATAATTGTCGACACCAGCCCTATGTCTATTTCCCATAGTCGATAATATGGTTCTAGCTATATCTAAATCATATTTAATAGATGTTTTAAATGTTTTGGTTCCAGGTGTTAGTACATATTTTCTAACTAAATCCGATAGTACATATTTATCATCAATTCTAGTCGCATCAAAATTTGATTCCTTAATTTCAAGATTACCTTCTTTATCATAACGAAAATTTCCAAATTCACATCTTGACTCTAAAAATTGTTTCATACTATATTTTAATTCTATGGGATCAGGATATTGAAATTGTTTATTCACTTTTACATCATTTCTTATACCCACAACAAATACTCTTCTCCTATTTTGTGGAATTCCATAATCAGCAGCATTTAATATTTTAGGTTCAGTAATTGTATAATTTAACGAATTAAATATGCCTTTTATAATTTTCCACGTTTTTCCATGATCATGAGTTGTTAAACCTCTAACATTTTCATAAATAAATACTTTAGGATTTACCTCTTTTATAATTCTTGCATATTCGTAAAATAAAGTTCCACGAGCATCTTCCAAGCCGCCTTTAAAGCCAACACTAGAAAATGATTGACAAGGACTCCCTCCAACCAACAAATCAACTTGATTTTTATAATCAGTTCCATCCAATAAATTTATATCCAAATGAAAATCATCCTCTAATATTTTATCACCATAATTTGCTAAATAAGTCATTTTTACATAATTTTGTTTTTTACTTTTGCTAGCATATAGTTTATCAACATATTTTTTCTTTTCAAGTTTAGAAGTCATATTTTTAATTTTATTAAATTCTAGTTCGTGATTATATTCAATATTTATATCACCATTATCACAAGCAAAAATTATTTTATGTGATATATTTGCTCTTTCTAACGCCTGTTCTACTGAACCAATTCCACTAAACAATGTAGCTAATCTAATCATTTTTTTCCTCCCATACTCCTGTTTTTTCTAATTCTTTCAGTATCTCCTCAAAAATATTTACCACAATGCTATTACCTGATTGTCTATATTTCCATTGGTCAGGAATATTTGGAAATTCAAATTTTGATGAAAAACCCATAAGTCTAACACATTCCAAAGGCGTAAGTTTTCTAATAACTCCATCAACATTATTGTATTTTGATATATATGCTCTTTCTAAAATTTGTTTATTATTGTTTATCTTTTCTAATGGAACAAATACAAATTCACCATTCCAATTAAATTGTTGATTAGCTTTTTGACATTGCATAATATCAGAATTAACTTGTGCTCTATTTCTATATTTAGGATTTGTAACAAATTCGAATCCCTTTTGTCCTAAATAATACTTTGAATTTACTTCTATATCATTATCTAAAAAATCTTTTACAGTTTTTTTTAATTCTTTTTCTTCAGGAAATTTAAACTCTCTACAATTTATATCATTTCTAATGCCAATTACAAATAATCTTGGCCTATTTTGTGGAATACCATAGTTTTTTGCATTTAAAATTGGATTATTTTTAATATATATTTTATAATTTAATTCTTTAAAAGTGTTTTGAACTACTTCCCATGTTTTTCCTTTATCATGATTTAACATTCCTTTAACATTTTCAAATATAAAGACTTTAGGCCTAATTTCATTAACTAATCTTGCATATTCATAAAATAGAGTCCCACGTGTATCTTTAAATCCACCTCGTTTGCCTATAATAGAAAACGACTGACAAGGACTTCCACCAACCAATAAATCTACTTTTCCTTCATATTTTTTACCATTAATAAATCTTACATCTTGATGAAAATCTTTATCAGCAATTTTGTAATTTTTTTTATAAGACATTTCCATATAATTTAATTTGTTCAATTTATTATATAGTTCATTAACATATTCTTCCCTTTTTTCCGGAGTAAAATTTTTTGTATCTTTTAAAATTTCTTCTTTAGTTTCTTTTAATTCTCTCTCACCATTATCACACGCAAAGACAATTTCATGATCTATTTTATCTTTTTCAAATGCTTGCTCTACAGCACCAATTCCACTAAAAATAGTTGCTAATTTTATCATTTTAATCCTCCTACTGTATATTCTACCATTTTTACATTTCTTTGTCTGCTATAATATTTTAACAAATAAAATAATTTTTGAACAGACCTAAAATTAAAAAAGTAGTCATTAATTTTTATTGACTACTTAATTTCTCGTATTGTCTTTATAAATTATTGATATTTTAACAATTATTTTTTAATTTATGTGTAGCCAAATATTTTTTTCTTTTGCTAGTAATAAATTTTTTATCTAATTTCATATTTTCATTAATATTTAGCAAATCATAAAGCTCTTTACTTAATATTGATTCGTCAACTATTTTAATTTTTCCACTATTACAATCAAAACTAATAAATCCTTTGTCGAACAAAGCATCATGATTCACACAAAGTAACAAACCATTATTGTAGTCTATCATTTCATTTACTGTAGAACATTCACTATAAGATTTTATATGACTAGCCCTTAATAATTCCTTTCTATTAATATTGCAAAGAGCACATTTACCATCAAATTCAATCATCAAGTCATTTCTAAATTTCTTTTGAACAAAAGTATTTCTAACATTAATAATAGTTTCAATATATCCATTTATATCAACGCATTCATTTTCTTTGATGATTTGTTTAGACTTATTAACAATTCTTTCAATATCTTGTTTCTCATGTGATACATTAGATGATTCACAATTTGATGATGTATCATTTAATTCTTCAAAAAAAATTTCCATATTCAAAAAATCAAAAAATATTAAAAGTTTATCAAAATTTGTTATTTTATTAATATTTTTTTCATATTTAGAAAGTAATTTAAATATATGACCATCTCCAACAACTTTTAACTGCAATTGTTTATTATCATTTATATTACAATTAACTTGCACATCATCACCATAGAAACTCATGATATAATTTTTATTTGTAAAATCATTTATGTCATCTAAATTAAAAATAGAACAAATAACTTAATTAAACGAATTCCCAACAAGACCCAAATATATACTGTTGTCTGAACCATGTTCAATTAAATTCGAATTTGTTGGCTTTCTTCCAATAATTTTATTTTCCACATCATAATAAATTATAACTCCTTTGCCTAAATCTCTTTTATTCATTTTGTCAACCTCCTTATATATAATAACATAAAAATTTTGTTATTTAATATAATCATTAATGATAGAATTCAAGAAACAATAAATCTTGGGATTCAACATTTTTATTTCCAATGAATTTCTTCTACATATACTTTTTTTACTAAATTTATTTACTATAATATCAGCTAGTTGTAAACAAATTATATTTTTTGAATCAGCCTGTTCTACTTTTTTAACAATATTCAAATTATTAGGTAACCACATTTCTAAATTTTCAATTTCATCATTTGGTAAATTAATGTTATCTATTTTTATGTATAAATCATCATGTTTTGTAATCAAATCATCATCAATCATTTTAACAATTAAATGTTGAATAGCCTTATTATATTTAAAACTTTTTTTATTATATTTTTTAAAAATAAAACATTCTTTCTTATCAATTATTAACACAATTGGCGTTATGTAATCATTTGAACCAATTATTGGTGATAAATAGTAAAAAATTTTTTTGTTATCCGTAGCATGTAATTCATTACAGTTCAAGACTTTGCACAAATGTCTATGCAATGGAACAAAAATTTTTTCTAGTTTTTCTTGATATTTCTTTTCAAATAATACACCACCAATAATTATATATTTTTCATCCTTAGAATCAAAATTTCCTGACTCGTCTAACATTAACATAAATTTACTCATTTTGACCATACCTCCTGAATTTTACTTTTCCTAAGTTTTTATTTTGAATAAATGAGTTGATATATGCTTAGTACTCAATTACTTATTAAATATTTCAAAACATTCTCAACTTTTTTCTAACATCTCTAAAGTAACTCTATCTCTCTTACCATTATAAAACTTATCTATTATTTTACCAAATATTTTTTCTCCTTGAATAGAATATTCAAATAATGTCATACATGAATTTAACTTAAGATAGTCTGGATAACCAAATATATTTTCTATACTATCATCTAATTTATATAATTCATTACATATTTCTATCATATTGTTTCTTAAATATGGATTCTTCATATATTCAATCACTTCATCAACACTATCAAGTCCATAATATTCTGAATTATAACTCTGACCTAAACCTTTTAATTGTGGGAATATATACCATATCCAGTGAGTTCTTTTATATCCATCTTTTATTTCAGAAAGCGCTATTTCATAATAAAGTTCCTGCATTTTAATAAATCTATCTATATCATACATATTTCTTCCTCCCTAATTACATATTATCACATAATTATTAATTTACTTGTGCTTTTTATTAACATTTTTATTTACAATATACTTTACATCAACATTTTTAATAAAAACATACACAATACATAATAAATATGATATTACCTATAAACAAGTTATTAACATTTAATTTACATAGATAACAAAAAACAGAATATATTTATCCATCATATCCTGTTCTTATTTCATATTCCCTATCATTAGCCGGATTATAATATTCATCACATACAATTCTTCCATCTTCATCATCATAACAAACCATATCATTATTAGCATTTCTATTACTATTACTAGAAGAACCATCATCATTTACTATTAACACAATAATCATTCCGACTATAATTATAAATATTATCCATTCAAAAGTTATCCTTTTATCTAAAATACCTTTTTCTTTTTTCATACACACACCTACCAAATTTATTGACTATATTATACTATAAATATATGTAATTTTCAATAATGACTAAATTTTCCATTAAAAAGAAGATACTATATTTACAAAATTGAATAAGTCAATAATGTAAAATTAATCTCTTTTTGTTAGCATTTCTATATATACTGATAATTTATTTAACATTACACCATATGGATCATATTTTTCAATTGTTAATATATTATCAAGTACATTCGTTGAAAATCCACTTATTAACACAGCATCTTTATCATATTTAGTAATTGGTACTCCATGTGTAGAACCAGCCACATTCCAAAATACTATTTTAGGTAATTTGTAACCCGCATCTTTGAATGCTTTTTTCCAGCCTTTAAAGTTAGTACCAGTTTTAGAATAGACTCCAGCATCAAACTCCATATCTGATATTATTAATAAATGACTAGGCATTTCACTTTCATTAATATTATTTTCTTTTGCTGTATTTAATAGTAATTCAAATGCTTTGTCAATATCAGTATTTGCAACATAACGTGGTATATTATTTACCTTTTCTTCTATAGTGTTACCTTTTATTTCTTGAAAATATGGTTCATCTGAAAAAGTCATAAAATGATTCTTGAATATACCATTATTCCTTTCAGCAGTGTATAATGCTAATCCCATAGAAGTTGCATATGGTATATTATTAGGATATGTCATAGAACCAGATGTATCTGCCATTACTAAAACATTAGTTTTGCAACCATTTAATACATCTCTTTGATTTTTCCACATTAAATCAAAAATTTCACTATCTCCTTTTCCATTTAATATCCTCTTAATTATTTCATATACATATAATCCATTAGTATTTATTTTAGCATTATTATTTTTTAATTCTTCTTTATATTTTTGATACTCTTTTGACATTTTATCCATAAAAGTATTTATATATTTAAGCATAGCCTTAGTTGGAATTTCATTAAAATCAATATTATCATATTCTTTATTAGTAAGATTCTTTTCAATAATATTTATTTTACTTCTTAATATAGATAATGTTTTTCTATATTCTTTTTTTGTCATATTTAGACTATTCATTATTTTTTTAGCTACTTTATTATTCATGTTATGTGTTCTATGACTAGGAAGCCATTTAGCAAGTAATGATGGGTTATTAGAAACTAAATCTTCATTAAGTTGTTCTTTTATTAAAGATATAACTTCATTATTAATTGGTGTATCTAATCCAACTAAAATATAATCATATCTACCTAATTTACTAATATATGGTAATACTTGTAATGCAAGGTCTTTATGATTTAAACATAAATATTTGAATATTATTTTAAATAGTCTTCTTTCACCTTTACCATTTCTTATATCTAATATATATAATAAATTTGATAATGCTAAAATAGTATTTTCATTAAGTGCATTATTAAATAATCTTATAATTTCACTTTCACTAGCATATCTCGTTAACATAGTAAAAACATCTAAATTACTATTATATGTAGACACATAGTATTTTGATCCCTTTGTATTTAAAATTGTACTATTGCATTTTAATTCATCAATCAGATTCATAAGTATTACCTCCATAAAATATATAACAAGCCACATTCATATTTAATCAATTTATATTTATTGCTGTATATGGCTTTTACAAGACACATATTTTCAAAATCATTTTCCATATTATTTGCTGTGTGTGTCTTCATTTGTAATTTAATTTTATAATACTTTTTATAATAAATGGTCGCAAAAAAAGCGACAAAAAAACACCTACAATGAGGTGCTACAAAAGGAATACAAATAGTTATTTATCTCTACTAAATCATAGATATTGTTATCTAAGCAATAAGAAATAACTTGATCAAATTTGCTACTGCTTAAGGAATATCCAACAGAATTTAACAATTTATTAAAATCATTTCTTTTAAGTCCTAAAGCAAAACATAATTTTATAATTACATTCTTTCTTGGAACATAATTACTATTACATCTTATTTTAGAAAACAACTTTCTATCTATATCACCTTTTTTATAAATTTCTGAATCTTTATAACCACTTTTATCAATATATGAAAAAAGTAATTCATTAAAATTCATTAATTTACAACAATTTAAATATTCTACTATTTTAGTATTCATACAATTTCCTCCTATTTTGAATCATAAAATTCAAATTATTCCATCAAAACATTTTCTTAATTCATAAGGAAATTTCATATAAATATTTAAATTGTAAATTCATTATATATTAATTAATATTTCTTTTCAAGTAATTTATCATTTTTAATTTCTATTAATTCTATTAAATATGTACTTTTCTCTATTGTTCCATTTTTTAATTTTCTCTGATAGCTTTCATGAATATGACCATGTATATTTATTGGTACTTTATTTTCATAAATATATTTGGTTATTCCTTTTAATCCATCATGAACTGGATCATAATTATTATATGTATATGGCTTATCATGGGATAATAATATATCTACTTTAGGTAGTCCTTTTATATATGAAATACTTTTTTCATGAGTAAATGACGGAAAATGTTCATCTTTATATTTAAAACTTCCTTCTATTCCACCAATCATTAATCCATTGACATTTACTGTTTTACCATTCAAATTATACAATTCTTTTTCTTCAATAAGTCCATATCTGTCATGATTACCTAAGAGTGCTACTATTTTATTTTTAGGAACCACTTCAAGTATTATTTTATAATCATTATCACTTATATCACCAAGTATGCAACACAAATCATATTCTTTTATACTTTTAAGAAAACTTTGCAATTTTGTATTTAATGATAAATCTCCATGAGTATCACTTATTACTAATAATTTAATTTTTCCATCTAACATATCAACATTAGTTCCATCATACAACGTTTCTTCATAATCAAGATTAACAATATTTTTTCTCTTAAAAATATTTAATATTTTCTTCATAGTATTACACCTTTAACAATAATATATTTTACATACAAACTTATAATCACATTTTAACTTTACTAACATTATAATACAAATATTTATTTTAAAACAATAAAAATGAGAGTAAATATCAATACTACTCTCATTATCTATAAATTATTTATCTTTTTTTCTAAACTTTACTTCTAACACAATTCCTTTATCTTTTCTATTTGTATCTTGTGATGCTTCAATTAACTGATATGTTCCATCGCCAAATATAATGCCATTTAATATTCTTTTAACATTAAGATATATTCTTCTTTCATTTATATCTGTATTTAATACATATGTTGTAAAACTTTCACTGCTTTCTTCATCAAAAACTTCATCCATTTGCTCTATAGCAATATCTTTTAAAGCTTGTGGCGAATCATCATATTTAATAACTTTATCAAGTATATTAAGTTCTCTTGCTACAAAATATAAAAGGCAGTCAGATCCTAAAATAGTATCAGTTGATAAAATATAATCATATGCTTCATTTATAGCTCTTTCATATTTTTCTTTTTCTATTCTCTCATTATGTTTTTCAAAGTTATCAATAATTCTTTTTGTTTCCTCTTTTACTTCATCTAAAATATTTAAATGTACACATGTATAACTTGCTAAAGATGAATCATATTTTTCAATAAAACTAATATAAAAACTATTTAATTTAGTTCTACTTACTTCATCCTTAGTTTTAAATTGTTTGTGTAACATATCTTCTAAACTCTTATTGTTTTTATGGATTATATCATTTATCATTCTTTTAGCAAAGTAATTTAAAGTCTCCTCGTATCCTTTATATTCCGCGTAAATATAGCAAAATCCCATACCAAAATATTCTAAAATTTCTTTATCTTCTTCACTTTTCTTATATAATTCAATTATTAATTTTTCTTTATCATATTTAGCCAAAGGCACAAGAAAATATTTTTTATTTAATGATTTGTTTCCTTTTGTTATCTCAAACATTATTGTATAAATTTCAGTTGTTTCAAGTTCTTTTCCAACATGACTTAAAAAATAATCAGCAACTTCACATACAAAATCTATTTTATGCTTAAATTTTATTATTAAATATTTAACAAATTCATAATCACATTTAACATTATCAGAACATAAATTATAGAAATTATTGTCTCCTGATACACTAATAACCTGCATCATAAAATCTTTATCATTTTCAAGTTCATCAATATCATATATAGTTATATCTTCACTATTGATATATCTATTTATTAATTCTCTACTATATTTTTTCACTTTTAACACCCCTAATTAAGTTGAAATATATTATATACAAAATATTAAAAAAGTCAAATAAAAAGCACACAATTATAGAACAATTCCAACACCTAACTTTTTATTAGATTATCTAAAAAGTTATATGATGAATGTAGCACTTATTATAACTTCAATGATAATTGGTATGTATTTGGAGATGTAGATTCAATGGCAGATACTACTTTAAGATATAGAAATACTGATAATGCATTTAAAACTGGTGTTAAAGTAATTAGAATTCACGATTTTAGACATAGTTGTGCTTCACTATTAATTGTTAGTGGGGCTAATATAACTCTAGTAGCTAAATATTTAGAGCATACTAAAATAGAAGAAACTTTGAACACTTATACACATCTATTCAGCTCCGCTTTAAATGAAGTTGTTGACTTAATTGATAAATTAGAATAAAAAAAGTCAGGATTTCTCCTAGCTTATTTAATCTTCATTTAGTTCTAATAGCTCATATTTGTTCATATGAACTATTCTTTCTTCTCTGATTTTATTATTCAATTGATATTCTTGATAATCTTGTAATAATTCATTTAATTTTTCTTTTGATAATAGATTTTTTGTTTTTCTGTAATCTGACAATTCTGAAAATAATTCGATAGTTAATTTTGTATTCAATTGAGCATAACTGTCTTCGTACAATACTGTTTCTTTTGGATTATCCGAATCGATATATTTATTATATGGATAATACAAATTTTGAAGTTTGCCCGCTGTTTTATCTATTGCTATGACTTCTATGTAATCATCTTTAATATCAGCTATTAACATTGGATGCCTTATATTAGATACTTTATCAATTTGATATCTAACTTTTAACCATAGCACTTGACCTACTTTTAAATCATGTTTCATATATCTAATGCTGCTATTAAACCTTTATATCGCTTTTTATACTCTTCAATATTATCTTCAATATGCATTACAGGTGCATCGTAAGTTTGCGAACTTAACTTCTGCCATTCTGGATCTTCATGCGTGATGTCAATCAATTCTTCATATGAAGCATTTTCTAAAGAAAAAAATATTTTATCTAAAAAATCCTTGGTTTGATCATCTATTATACTTTCATTTGATTTTCCTGTTAATCTTCCATAAGAGTTCATAATATCTTCCACTACAGGTCCATTATCATATGCGCAAAAATTATCTTCAAATAATTTACAATCATATTTAGCTAAATGAACAACTTGTGATAGAAATAAATACTTATTTAATCTTGCATTTCCTTCATAAAATTTCCTGTCATTGTATACCACAACATTTTTATTAAATAATCTTCTATCTGGATCTTTAGAAAGAAAATATTCAGCAACATTTTTTGCAGTTATCATATTATCAACCTCCTATCCTAATAATATTCTATCAAAAATATAATATTATGTAAAGGAACTAAATTGTAAGTTATTATACATCATTATAAAAAAAATACAATATTTCTTTAGAAATATAAAAAATGGGTACCTAATACATATATCAAATGGCATAAAGCCCTTATAAACAAAGTATCCCACAATTTCTAACGGGATTTCAGGGGGAAATATTATTATCAGTTCGTAACAATTTAATAATTTGTTAAAGTCTTACAAAATAAGGCTTTTTCTTTTATTATAATTTATCAAAGTTTATAAAAATAACTTTATTTTTAACGTTTAGTATTTGATTTTGGTATCTAGAAAATATTTATAACTCAATAAATTGCAATAATTATAGCTATATACTTTTAATCCTATTTTTTTAAGTTTAAAAATATTGCTATTTCCTCAACAAGAGGATTATTAGAATCCAGAAACTGATCGGCATGAGATGCAAGAATCCTTTTCACGGAATCCTGATTTCTTTCTTCTTCAATTACTGTTTTGCTAAAAAATTCAGTCTTACTATTAGGCATTTCTGATAAATTAACATTTAGAATATTATTTAAATATTCTAATGGTGTATATAATTCTATACAATCTTTTTTTTATTGTATTATTGCCATTAGTATCACCATCTTTTATAAGAATACATCTCTTGCCTATTTCTTCTAACGCCTTTTTTAAGGCATCTGCATTGCTTTCACCACCTGCTGGTAATATTATATAATCAGAATAAACACCCAATATATTTAAGCATTTTTTATACCAAGGTAAATCAAATTTCCCTTCAACTAACAAATACTTCTTTGAATCCGTACTATCAAGTGCATCTAATAATTTAGAAATATTGTCATATTTATTAGTATACAATGGTATAGTATTTGAATTATTTGCAACTTCTAACACAGACACTGAATGAGTACTTATCAAAGTTTGGCCAATTTTATTTTGTAATTCCTTGATTATATTATTGCAATTATTCGTTGAAAATGAATTTTCTATTTCATCAATTCCAAGCATTACATTAGAATAATTATTACCAACTAACAATGCATACATTAAATTCTTTTGAAAACCACTTCCTCTTGCTTCTATTGGTATACCATTACATTTAATAGAATATTTTAATGCAGAATCATATTTAAGATTTTCTTCCCCTATAATATCTGTTTTTTCATTATTAATAATTAGTAAATCTTGATCAACGCTTCCAATTACATCATCAATTGATTTTTGAGCAATTTGCTTTAATTGATTTATTAAATCTACTGACATAGAAGCTAATGTTTTAGATATAGATAATTGAGTTAAAACGGACTTTGGATCATATGTTGAAACAGGAATATAAATATATCTGAATCTTTCTAAATCGGCAATATTTTCAGACTCACTAGTTAATTTATATGCTGCTCCACTATATGTCTTTTTATAAAATTTATTATTAAATAAAACACCAATTTCTACTGGAATTGAAGTATCTCTCACAAAAATTTTTTCTACTTTTTCTTGATTAAAGAAAACATCTAAAGCCTGTAAAATTGTTGATTTACCAGCATCATTTTCTCCAATTATAATGTTATGTTTTTCTATTGGTATTGTTTCTTTTGAAAATGCTTTAAAATTTTTTATATAAATTTGTGTAAACATTTAATCACTTCTTTCTGTTTTTTTTCTCATAATTTTTTATCATATCGAGGATAAAATAATCATTGCAATTAATTTTTAAATCCTTAATAAAAGGTCTATTTTCTGGATAATTTAATCCATTTAAAACCATATTTACAATTTGCCTTTTTTCCCAACAATCAGCTCTTAAATAATAATCCTTCAACTCTAAAAGTTCTCCTCTAGATAAATTATATCCAATTTGTTCTAAAACAGTTCTAGCAACATATATCCCTGAATTTCTTTTTAAATTTTTAAAAAAATCAAAAAGTTTTCTTTTTTCTTCTAAATTTTTAGTATTAAACATTTTTACAATACTAATTAATATATATTCTGGAGTATTATTGTCATCAAGCCATTCACCAAATTTTTCTAAAATATCTTTATATATTTTATCAGTTATGTTATCTTTACATTTAAAAATAACATCAGAAAAATATGGAACAAATTGAGGATATTTTTTTAATATTTCTGGAAAAACAATTAAATTATTATATTTTTCTTTTGAAATCAAAATTTTTATACTTTTTATAATTGCCTCTGGCTCAATAATACTATCATATTTTAATTTTTCTATTATTTCGTCCTCATCTTCGTTTTTTAGTTTTTCTATTTCACTTTTACTCAATTTTCTAAATTTTGTCGGAACTATGCCAGAATAACCTCTTATTATTTCTGCAATACCACTTTTATTAACAACTTTTTTCTTTGAATGGTCATTATGATAATCTTTTATATCTCTCATTTTTGTTTTATTCGCATTAATTGACAAGCCATGTTTATTTAATACTTCTACAAAAATAGATAAAATTTTATTAGCTTCGCCTACATCAGAAGCAAAAAATCTATAATCATCTACAAATCTGCAAAATCTAATATTATTAGAAAAAAGATAATTATCAATTTCTATTAAAAACGCTTCTGCTAATATCCTTGAAGCATTTGAACCAACAGGTAACCCGTATGAATCCCTATTTGCCCAAAACAAAAGTAATTCATCTAATACTTGTGATATTTTTATATCTATATCATCAATAGATAGCAGAGTTGAATTTAATCTATGTAAATTTAGTCTATCATAAAAATTTGATATATCACATTCAACTATTATTTTATATTTTTTCATAGATGAAATTTTTTTATATTCACTTTTAAAAGAGGAATAATTATAATTTTTATTAAATAATCTACCTTTTTTATCTGGTTTATATCTATAGGAAAAAGCTATTTTATCAGAAACTCGTTTTTTTTCTATTTTATTTGCTATAAGCAAAACAAGACTTAAATATTTTATTTCATCTATAATATCAATTAGAGCGCATTTTCTAAAATCATAAAATGTTTTTTTAGGTACTAACATATGTGATATTTTATTAATTTTCAATGTTTCAAAACTGCTATTGGAATTTAAAATACTATCTATTGCCGATACAACTTCTTCAATTATTTTGTTTTTAGTTTCATCATTTTTTAATAAATTTAATTCAAATGGCCTACCAAAAGTTGAAACATCTGTACATCCTTCAACTATTATGTTATCAATAGCCAATTTAACAATATTACGTATATCTTTTCTTTTCATATATCAATTCTCCCGGCAAAAAAGTATTATAATTTTCCACAATCATCTATGATGTCATAAAAAACATTTTCGGAAATAATTTCAATATCCTTTCCTTCTAATTTTAATGTTTCTGCTTTAATTAATTTAGAACTTTTTTTGCCTCTTAAAATCGGATTATAATCATTATTTCCTAAAATCAAATAATTTGTTTTCTTAGTTACATTATCTTCACAGTGACCACCTAAATCAACTATTATTTGCATTGCTTCTTTTCTTTGCATTTTTTCTAATGTACCAGTAATAGCTACATATTTATCATAAAATAAATTATCAGCATCAAATTCAGTATTAGTTGAAACAATATCTTTAGCTCTTAATCCTTCTTTTTTATGTTTTTTAAATGCATTCTTAAATTCATCTACATTGTCATATTTTTGTAATGCAATTTCTTTTAAGTTTTCATAGACATTCATTGTTATTTCACAATCTTTTAGTGATCTATGATTATTGGTTGAATCTATTTTAAAGTATTTAGCTAAATCAATTAATCTATGATGTAGTAATTCAGGTAGTAACTTTCTAGAAATTCTCATAGTATCAATAAAATCATTGGTTAAAACATCAAACTTATTTCTATAAAGATTATCATATATAAAATTTATATCAAAATTAACGTTATGTCCAATTAATATATCATTACCTATATAATTCATAAAATCTGGTAATATTTCTTCTATTGTTGGTGCATCCTTAACCATTTCATTAGTTATACCGGTTAACTCAGTAATATATTCATCTATTTCATTTTTAGGTTTTACAAGACTATTAAACTTGGAAACAATTTTATTATTTTTTACTTTTATTGCACCAATTTCAATAACCTCATCATACGAACTATCTAATCCAGTAGTTTCAATATCAAATATTATATAATCACTCAATAAATCTATAGTACTTTTACCTTTTAAAGTTCTTTCTATCTTTTCTCTTTCAGCAATACTAAATCTACCCATTTCAACATTTATAGTAAAATTCATTTCAACACTTCCTTACTGCGAAAAAACGCCAATACAAAAACTTATAAAATAAGCCTGTACTAGCGCTTCCCTTTTATATATACTATTATATCATAAATCCAATTATTTTTATTATTAAATGACACAATGACACACTTATTGTGAGTACCCTACTCTCATTTATAATGTCATAGTGTCATTATTCAATATTTATTTCTTTTTAACAACATAACCTGTTGTATCAATTTTAAAATTATGACCAAACATTATACTAACTGTTATAAATTGATAAACTGATGAACAAACTTGTCCTATTCCTGTACAAAATGGTGTTTTTAATAATGACATGAACATTCTAAGTATTGATGCTATTATCTTATTTGATGTAATTTTAAAAGCTGAATATTCTAATTGTAAATAACAAGTTTTTATTCTATATATTGGATAAATTAAAAAATTAACTATTTCAAAGGAAAAATATATCATTGTAATTTTAAAATCTAAATCATAAAATCCATATAATAATACAAACATAATTAAGCTTGTCCCAAATAATATTCCTAATAATTTGTAAGCATTATTTCTATGTTCTATATAATTAAATTTTCTTTTACTAATATCTATTGTTGCTGCCTCTTTTATAGCATCAAATGTATCCCATTGTGTATCAGTTATTAATGCTATAAAAGTCAAAGCGGTTGCATACATTTCTCCATATTCTAAGGCATTAGATAATCCAAATAAGAATATTAAAAAGAATGCAATATTATTGAACAATTCAACTGAATCATATTTTATACACTTTAATACATTAATATTAAATTTAAACTTATTACCATTTTTTATATAAATATAAAAAGTATATAATGCTAATGGAATTAATGTTGTCGCAATTATAATAATTTGATTTTTTGTTATTAAAGCTGTTCCAATTAATAATATAAAATTTAATAAATTAAATACTAATGAATGCTTATTTGCTAATTTATTTTTTTCTTCATAATATAGTTTATCTTGCATCATCGCAAATTCTAAACAAATAAATAATTGTAATATTGAATATATAGTAAAGTTTTTATATGTGCTTATATCCATATTCATAAAACTAATATAATTATCAACGTTTAATAAAATTACAGTAAAAATAATTATAGAAACAATTGTTCCTAATATTAAGCCAGACATTACCGCATCTTTATTTTTATCTTTTTCTTTACTTATATTAGCCCCAGTAGAAAATATAGATTTAATTATATAATATATAAATTGTAATGGATAAGTTAAAGTAAATAATTTTTAAAAATTATTTGCTTCACTTATCTATAAATATTTTATTTTTGTTTTTTATTAATTTTTCCAAAACCATATGCTTCACTTTGATAATTTCTATTAAACAAGCTTTCAGAAAACTCATTTCCATATCTACTCATTTTATTAATCATATATTCTTTAAATCTAGATGGATCATATGAATCTATATTAAAATACTCTTCTTGTCTATATAAATTAAAAAACAAATCTGTCATGTCTAAATCTATTATTGTATTTATACCATTTGCTAATGCTACTTCTCCAACTCGTTTACAACAATCTTGAAAATGATATCCACCAATTACTAACTCATCTACATTTCCTAATTGTTCTAAAATATATTGTTCATTTGGATATACAACTTCATCTAATGGTTTTTCACTTCCGTCTTGATTATATCTGCTTGCCTTGTCAAACGTAATATCAGTATATATTATTTTATCATTTGGTTGCGGTAAAATACCATAAATCTCTTTATCTGGATAAATTGCATATGCAATTTGATACCCATTGTCTCTATATCTTTTTTTAATTATTTCATTTAAAACTTCAAACGGTCTTCTAACACCAATTTCATCATAATATTCATTTCCTAAATCGAATACTTTAGTAAACTCTTCAATCGGATATAAATACAAAAATACTTTACTCATATATTTACCTCCTTTAATTTAATTGTTTTATTATTTAAAGTTCATACATTTTTATTTCGCAGTTTTTAAGTCCTCTATTTAAAAATTTACCATCCTGTATTTCCTCAAAATATCCACTAAAAGCTTTTGAAACTCCACTATGTGCTACTATTAATACACTTTCATAATCTTTTGTTTTTAATTCATCCAAAAAATTATACACTCTTTTGAAAAATTCTTGAATATTTTCACTTGTTCCATATTGTATTTCTGTATAGTAATTCCAATACTCTTCTCTGTTTGTCACTTCTAATGGTTGTCCACTTAAATCTCCTGGATTTCTTTCTTCCAATCTATTATCAATTAAAATATCTTTATTTTTAAAATTAATTATTTCTGCAGTATGCTTTGCTCTTATCAATGGTGAAGAAATAATCATATCATACTCTAAATCTTTAATTTTACTTTTTAATGTTTCTGCTTGTTTTACACCATTATCATTTAAATCTTCATTTTCGTTATTATATATTTTTAATGCATTATGAAGTACTTCAACATGTCTAACTATATATACTTTCACTTACATTCCTACCTTCTGACAATTCAATTTCTTTTTGGTAATTTTTTATAATCATACTTATCCATAATTGGATTTAATAATTCTTGTGCTTTATTTAATTCATCTACTGCTTGTTCTAATGTATACTCACTTTTCTTATCTTTAAGTAATGTTAAATGTTCTGCTACATCAAAAATTATAAATGCTGCTTTTCTAGCATTTTCTCTTTTAGTAAAATCAAATTGTAATAAATCCGTTTCTGATTCTTTGTATTTTTCAATTAATTCTTTTAAATCTTTACTAGACTTATCAGCATATTTATCTTTATTTTTATGAGCATGAAAATATAAAGACATTTCATCATAACCAGAAGCTTTTAATAGCTTTTGTAATGACATATCTAAAGTTTCTGCAATTTTACGTAGATCATCAATATCTACTTTTTTTATTTTTCCATTAATTAAATCATTTAAAGTACTTCTACTAATACCTGTTAATTTAGCTAGTTCTCTTTGTGAAATACCTTTAACCTCTCTTGCTGATTCAATTAAAATTTTAAGTTCTTCTGAGTTCATAATAACACTTCTTTCTCCCCTTTTTTCTCTCAGTAATTTAATTCTACCACGTTTTTGTTTAAATGTCTAGTTTTTCGGTCAAAATATATTGACAATGTTTTCGGACAGTGTTATATTTAAAATGTCCTCAATATCGGACATCAACAAGAAAGGAGGTAAAGAATATGAGATTATTTAAGAAAGATAATATTGATGAATTTATAATTCCTAAAGATTTATCTATCGGAGCAACTAGTATGCTTAATTCTCTATTAGTTAGAACTAATGAGGAACTTAAAAATACTGACCTCTACTCTCTTAGTAATGATAGTAGAAAAGATGTTGCACTAGCATTTAGAGAATTAAGAAAGAAAAAATATATTATCTATAATTCACTTGATGATACGTATTACATTTATGTATCACCACAAAAAGATTAAAGGAAAGGAGATAAAAATATGACTGCAGAAGAAACATTAAATTTAGTAGCTAAGCAATGGTGCACTCTAGAAGATATTATGAAACTTGGACATCTTGGTAGGAATTCTGCACTAAAGGCTAAAAAGAAAATAAAAGAAAAGCTTGAAAAACAAAGCTATCTTATTCCAAAGTCTGTTGTACCAACTAAAGAAGTTGTAGCATTCTTTGATATTGATATACCTTATTTAGAATCTAGAGTTTCTACTAGTAAAGAGTTAATTAAAAATATGTAAGAAAGGAGATACAACTTGAAACAGATAAATGAATTAAACAAAAGCATAAAAAAAGATATCATCGTCGAAAACCTAATGATATCAAATGGAGTTTATCTACTTGTATCTCATCCTAAGGTTGGCAAGTCAATGTTTGCTCAGCAACTTGCCTTCTCTCTTACTACTGGAGAAGATTTTTTAGGATTCAAAGTAAATCCCTCTCATGTCTTATATATTACCACTGAGGGCGACATAAATCAATTACAAGACCGATTTAAATTAATGAATTTGAAACCTAATGTAGATAAATTACACATTATAGATATAGATGATATTCCAGATTTTTATATCAGAGATATAGAAAGAGATATTCATGAATTAACCTTTGATAAAGAACCATTATTCGTAATAATTGATATGTTTAAAGACATTAAATTTGATAGTAACTATAATCAAAATGATTATCAGGAAATAAACAATGTTGTATTTAAAAAGTTTAAAGAAATATGTAGAAAATATAACTGTACATTATTTGTTACACATCACTTAAATAAAAGTAATGGAATTATGGGTAGTGTCGGACTAACTGCTGATGCATCTGGAATTATGAAATTAAAAGAATCAAAAAGTAATTGTAATAAACTAACTTTAGATTATAAAGGTAGAGATTTTAGTAGATTAGAATTAAATTTAAAAAGAAATGAAAATCAAATATTTAGTGTTATAGATGAAAACACTGACGATGAAATTGATTATAATCTACTACTATTTATAAAATATGCAGTTGCTAAGAAAGATTTTGATTATACTATATCAAATATCTTATCTAAAACAAATATTTTATTAACACCAACACAACTTGGAGGTTTAATTCAAAGAAACCTTCAATTGCTCGAAAAAGAAGGTCTTCATATAACAAGTAAAAGAACTGCTAATGAAAGATTATGGCACTGTTCTTATGAAGAACCTTCTGAAAACAATGAATAAACGTGGCACGTTTTGTTGCAGAGCAATGAAAGTGGCGATAGTGAATTCATTACCTATTAATTAAATGATATGATATATCGTTTAATTAATCTTGTGATAGCGAATACCTTTACCTATTTATTAGGTATTGTTTTTAGCTATTACAAGCATAAAGAATTCTAAGGAATATTCCTTAGCTCACGGTTGGGCATATATTATGCCCTAGTGAGATAGAGTATTATTTTAAAACAAGTATTGAAAGGAGGTCAAAATAAATGTACTCAGGAAAACAAACTTTAAGATTAGAAAAATTTAAAGCATCAGATATTGGCGGATTAGATAAAGAATTAAAAGAAAGAAAAGGTTCTGGTAAATATGATAGTTCTAGAACTCCATACAATATAGAATTAATAAATTATGATGGCCCTACTCTAGCTAGTTCAACATTTGATTATCTTTATTCTAACAATATAAATTATAATCCAAATAAGAAAAGCACAAAAGTATTAAATGGATTAATAATAACAAGTGGTCAAGAATTCTTTGAGCACTATGGAATGGAATTTAAAGATACTGGAGAGTTTTATAAAACTGGAGATAATGCAGGTCAACCTATTAGACACGTAATTATAGATGAAAACCATAATTTACCAACTGAAATAAAAAAGTTCTTTGATAAAAGTTTAAATTTTATTAAAGACTATGTAGGAAGTGAAAATATAAGATATGCAGCAATCCATCTTGATGAATCTACTCCACATATGCATATATACTTTACTCCTGTTGTTAATGAAGTTAAAAGAAAAGTATTTGAACTTGACGAAAATGGTCATCAATTAAAACACGAAATAACTAATAAAAAAGGTGAAAAGAAATTAGTACCTATTCAAAAGAAAGATAAGAATGGTAAAAATATCTATGAAATTGTTAAAGGTAAATTTCTAAATTCAGATCAATTTTGGAAACAAAAAGGTGGTAATGCATCTTATACCCTACTCCAAGATGATTATAATGAATTTATCAAATCTAAAGGATTCAATCTATTTAGAGGAGAAATTGGTGGAGATAAAACTCATTTAACTAATGCTATGAAACAACAAATTGAATTAAATGCTTTAAATAAAGAAATAAGAAAAGAAAATGAGCTATTAAAAGAGGTAAATAAAGCCGAGAATAGATTTATTGATAAAGTTGATAAAGAAACATCAAAAGATATCTTAAATCCTATTAAAAAAGGTATTATTAAGCAATATAAAGATGAAGATATAGATAACCTATCTGCTTATTCAAAAGAACTTGCTGAAGATAATATTAAAAAGGATTTAGAAATTAAACTTCTAACTAAAGAAGTTAATGATTTTAAATCAGGTAAAACTTATAAAGAACAAAATAGAATTATTGATAGTCAAAAGAAAATTATTGGTGAAAAAGATAATGAAATAAATATATGGAAAAATAAATTCGAAGAAATAACTAATGAATTTAAGATGTTTAAAAAGAAAATTCAAAATAAAATATTCTCACTAACTTCTAAAATACTTGATATTCTTCATATACCATATACTTGGTATGAAGCAAATGATATAGATTTTGCTATTGATAAAACTAGTAGTTATTTAAGGAAACATTCAAAATCTAAAGATGATTTTGAGAGATGATTATAAATATTCGTAGTTTGTATGATAAAATATAATTGTTACGAACTGGTATATTTATAAATCCCAACAAAAAGGAGGAATGAAATATGGGAATATATAAATTACCAAAGAAAGAATGGACCAAAGATAGTCGTAAATATAAATATTATTGGAATGAAAAAGATAAAAATGGAAAATGGCATAAAAGGTTTTCTAAAGCTTATAAAACTAAATTAGATGCAATGAACGCTGAAAGAGAGTTTTTAAATAGTAAGGTTGAATTTGGTGGAGATATGGATATGACTTTTGGTACTCTTACTGACCAATATATCGAATCTCAAAAAATAAGGTTCGAAGAAGAACAATGGAAACATATTTAAAAAGAAGAAGATATTTTACTGATTTTGAAAATGTTAAATTAAAAGATATGGATGGAAATCTATATCATAAATTCCAACAGGATTTATGGAATAAACCTATTAAATGCTCTACTAGAAATGATGTTCAAAAATTTCTTAAAATTATTCTTAATTGGGGAATGAAAATGTATGATATAAATCTAATGCGTTTTTATAAAAAAATAGAGTTCTTTAAGGGCCCTAATGAAATGAAAGTAGAAAAAGATGTTTACACTTTTGAAGAATTTCAAAAATATATAACAGGTACTACTAATCTAAATGATAAAGCAATGTTTGAAATGTTATATTATTGTGGATTACGTCGTGGAGAATGTCGTGGACTTCAATGGTCTGATATAGATTGGAATAATAAGTTAGTATCTATCACTAAACAAGCTAATAGCGTTAAGGATAGTCAAAAATACTATGAATTAACTCCGCCTAAAACATCTAAAAGTATTAGAACATTACCTCTTACTGATGTCCTATATAATGATTTAGTAGATTTATACAATGAAAAAAAGAAGTACTATGGCTTCAATGACAAATGGTTTATCTTCGGAGAACATGATCCATTAACTTTTGGAATGATGTCTAGAATTAATGGTAGAATTGCCAAAAATGCAGATATCAGAAGAATTCCACTACACTCTTTTAGACATAGTTGTGCTTCTTTACTAATAAATACTGGTCAACCAGTAACAACTGTATCAAAATATTTAGGACACGCTAGTACTAAAGAAACATTAGATACCTATGCTCATATGTTTCCTAATAATCTAACTAATGTAAAAAATACCATAGATAATTTAAATATAGGTATTTAAATAAAATTAAATAAAAATATAATTTAGTATCTAAAAACTAATATTTGGTATCTAGTGTGGTATCTAGATAAATTCAAAACAGTTAAAAATCCCTTATAAACAAAAGTATTCCCCTCTCTCGAGGGGAATTTCAGGGGGTTTTGGTTGAACACTTTTACTCTTATATTCGTAAAAGTGACATGACATATTTCTATGTCAATTTAATAATACAATAATAATTAGTATTTTGTCAATTAAATTTTCCATTAATTTTTTATTTTACAATTTTTTATATAATTATAAACTTCATCCCAACTATTTACCCTCTTACATTTTGTATCTTTAGATATATTTAATTTTGAATTAAACACTACTGCATCTATACCATTATTACATAATGATTCACATGTATCTATGGCATCATCAAACATAATATCTATTTTTTCATTTTTGCACACATCAACCTTATAAAAACATGATGTTATTATTTTGTCATATTTAATATTATTTTCATCCAAAAATTCTTTTACATATTTATTTACATCTTTATAAAATCTATCACTTCTAGCAGTAATTATATAAATAGAATTTTCTTCATCTTTTAATCTATCTATTATTTCTTTAGCATTCTTTTTTACTTTTTGTTTACTCCCCATCTCACATGCATAATCATTAAAGAAATCAGTCATTTCTTTTTCAGTAAAGTTGCCTCTTAATATTTTATCTATATTATTTAATATGACACTTCCGTCCCCATATTCTTTAATATGTTTATATGCATATTCCTCTACTATTTCACATGAATCTATTAGTGTATCATCTATATCTATACCTATTCTCAATATATCACTCCTTTTTATCTTACGTGATTATATCAAATTATATGCTTCTTATCAACTTTGTTTCCTTTTAAGTAATTTTAATCCATTCTTATATTCACCATATGAAATTATACTAGTTTCTAGTCTTTGTTCAGCATAATTTAATAATTCCTCCATCATTACTGAAGGTAACACCATACCATAACAACCACAATCTAAAATATACCTATTCATTTTAAGTGATTCTAATAATCCACTACTCAATATATCACTAATAATTGTTTCAGCAAGTTCTTTTATATTTTCTTTGAACATATCTCCAAACATATCATTATAAGTAGCTTCATATAAATCTGTATCTATAACTTTAGGTTCATTTATTGTCCTAAACATAATATTGTCTTTATTTAAATCAGTAAACATAAGGCCTTGAAATGTAAGGCTTTTTATTTCTCTTTCTATCATTCTAACCGCATTTATTAAATCTCTTATAAGAATACTATTTTCAAGTTCACTATATTTAAATCCTTGAACATATTCCATCATATAACCTATAAAGTTTTCAGGAGACACACTTTCTCTAAATACATACACTTCAGGAAATACAAATATTCTACTATCATAATGTTCTTTATTCTTATGTGAATTATAAATCCATCTATTATTCTCATCATGGTATTTTTTAAATACTTTTCCTTCACTCGTTAAAAAACATTCGGCACTTACTCCAGAGCCTAAACTTTTTATCATATATTCTTCAGGTATTTTATCAACAACTATATTTTTCTTTTTCATTTCTACCTCTTTTGTGTTCGATTATTCTAACATATAATTTATTCATTGTAAACTATTTGTGTAAAAGAAAATGTTAACAAATTGTTAACATTATTCTACATTTATTTTTAATGAGTACCATGCTTTTCCCTCAGCATATTCGCTATGTATAACTATAATATATTCGCCTTTTTCTAAATTAACTCTTATAGCTTTTTCATATTCTATATAGTCTAGTAATCTATTTAGTTTACCATTACTATACACTTCAACCTTACTTACTTTCATATCATTATTATGATATATTTTATCATTTCTTTTTACAGTTAAAGTCTCTTTATACTTCATATCAGTCGGACCAAGTGAATCAGAAGTAACACAAGATTTTGTTAAACTATCATTACTATTCAAACTACACCAATTAAATGAACCTGTATTTGCTTTAACTCTTTTAGTCTTATTATTATTCATTATATATAAACTAGTTGGTTTAACCTCTCTATAATAATCTAGACTATGAAAATTAGTTGGAAAAATATGTATTTCAGTTGTATCTTTATATCCGCTTTCATAATCATCATCAAATGTATGCCATTTAATTACTTTATAAAGAATAGCACTATATTCTCTAGTTCCACCATCTCTATATGTTTTCTTAATTGGTACTAAAAGCACAAATAAGATACCAATAATTAACAATATTACTTTAAAATTTAATTTGCTTTTTAAATTATTATTATCCATATTATTTTTCCTTTAACGATTTAAATATTTTATTCCATAATTTACTTGAAGAATAATTAAGTATTCCTGCCTTATATATTCTAAGTCCATATTTATAAAGTAATGCACATGTACCTGCAAGTAATCCTATAGAAATTATTAAATCTAATATACTCATTTCACCAAGTGTATAAAGTACTGGTGCAAGTATACCTGATATAAATGGTATAAATGCTGCTACTTTTATAAATATTGAACCTTGATAAACTGATGCAAATATTGCTAAATAATAACCTATCATAAGAAATACCATTACTGGTGTTTGTATTTGATTATAATCTTCCATATTAGTTGTCATACTAGCAAGTACTCCAATAAATAATGAATAAGCAAAGAAACTAAGTAATATTAATATTATAAAGAATGGTATACCACTTACTAATCTTGTTGCGAGTTCACTTGATGTAAACATATTTATATACTCACTTATTTTTCCTACTTCAGAAGCACCTACTACACTTCCAACACCACTTGTACCCGTTGTTAAAAGTCTTATAACTATACCTATTACTGAATATAAAATTAGTAATATTCCTTGTAATATTGCAAATACATTAGCTGATATTAATTTAGACATAAAATGTACTTGTGGAGATACACTTGATATAATAACTTCCATACTCTTAGTACTCTTTTCTTCATTAATTTCAGCACCTATCATTTGAACTATCAATAATATTAAAATAAAGAATGGTAATATAAACACTATTATTAATACAGTACCTATCATTTCTATTAATTCTTGATTATCATTCATGTCTTCATTAAGATATATTCTATCTATTTCTACTGGATTATAAATACTATTAAGTAATTCAGAACTGATATTTGCTTCTTTTAAAGCCATATTTGCTTTAGTAGTATTTAATGCATTTATGATATCTTGATATAACAGTTTATCTATTTTTTCATATGATATTACTTCAGCATCAAACATTTTATCAAGAGATACATTATTTACTTTTTTAATATTTATTATTACATCTTTTGTTTCATCTTTGATAATATCCTCTTTAAGTTCATCAATAGATTTATCTGATGCTTTAATTTCAGTATTATAACTATCTAATATATCCTTATAACCACTATTTAATGTCGTTTCAAGTTCATTATAAATACCAACATTATCAATAACATATACATTTATTTTATCTTCAAAATCTCCTCCAAATAATTTAACAATTGAATCTAAATTTACAAGACCAACTATTATTATAAGAAGAACTATATTTATTATTCTAAATGATTTAGTACATACTTTCTTTTTAATACTGTCTTTAGTCAAAAATCTAAACTTATTTTTCATATGCTTCACCTACTTTACTTATAAATATTTCATTTAAAGTTGGTTCTTCAACTACAAATTTAGTTACATTATTACATTTAGATACTTTTTTAAATACACTTTCTACGTATTTTATATCAGATATTTTAATAGTGTATTCATTTTTATTAACTTCTATGTCTTCTACGCCATCTATTTTCTTAATATCATCTACATCCAAATCAGCAATAACTTTTATATTTTTCTTTCTAAAATCTTCTTTTATTTTAGTAAGTTTTCCTTTTAAAACAGTATTACCATGAACAAGTATTATTAATGAATCACAAAAGTATTCTATATGTTCCATCATATGTGAAGAGAATATTATCATAGTTTTTTGTTTTTTAAGTCTTAGTATTACTTTCTTAAACATTTCTACGTTTATTGGATCTAATCCACTAAATGGTTCATCTAATATAAGTAATTTTGGTTCATGTAATATACTTATTATAAATTGTATTTTTTGTTGATTTCCCTTTGATAATTCTTTTATTTTTTTATTTTTATATTCTGTAATATTGAATTCTTCTAAATATTTATCTAGTCTTTTTTCTACTTCTTTTTCAGTAAGACCTTTTAGTACTCCATAATATATTGCCTGCTCTAAAACTGTCTTTGATGGAAGTAAACTTCTTTCTTCTGTTAAGAATCCAATTTCATCTGTAACACTATAATCTATCTTTTTATCATTAAGTGTTATTTTACCTTCTGTTATATCAAGAAGACCCATTATCATTCTAAATGTTGTTGTTTTACCAGCACCATTAACACCAAGAAGTCCAAATATTTCTCCTTCATGTATTTCAAATGATAAATCATTTACTGCTCTAAAATCATCGTAATATTTTGTTACGTGTTCAAGTTTTAACATATTTCTACCTCATCTCCTGTTTCTATATTAAGAGATTCTGCTACATCTTTATTAATATGCATTTCAAGTACACATGTTTCATCACTTTTAATATGTACGTCTTCAATAATAAGACCACTATCTGTTTTAACTTTTACAATTTCATCATTAGAAACATTAAAATTAATTAAGTCTTCACTACTCATATGAATATGTGTATTAGAAACAACAACCATACTTTTAGCTTCATACTCACCTTTTGGTCCAACAATAGTTAATGTTCCACTATTATTTAAGTCTCCACTTTTTCTAGTTGGCGCATTAATACAAAAGTAATCATTATCCCTATCTAATAATTCAACTTGAGTATATTTTCTACAAGGTCCTATTATTCTTACATGTTCAAGTATTTTATCATCTTTTTTAAGAGTTACTGTTTCTTCACATGCATATTGTCCTTTTTGAATTAAATCTCTTTTTTTAGTAAGTTCATAATCTTTACCAAATAATACTTCCAATGCTTCATGTGTTAAATGTACATGATGATTAGATACCCCTATTTTAATTTTCATTGTTAACCTCCACTTTCATTATAAATTATTTATAAACTTTTTTAAAGAGTTATGCTATAATATTCATATGAAAATATATATGAGAGTTATGAGAACAATTCAAGCTATTATTATAGTATCGTACATAATTATTTTAAGCGCGGTAGCTTTTACATATATAAATAAATATATCTATCATAAAGACTATGCTACTGTTCTTGATTATTCATACTTTCCTATATATGATGATGGTATGAGTCCAATTTATAAAACAGGTGATATTGCTCTTATATATACTAAAGATGGCACTTATAATATTGGCGATATTATATGCTATAAATATGGTAATAAATATGTAGTCAAAAAGATAGATAATATAGAAGGACTTAAATACACTACTAAAGGTAATAATGATAATCTAGTTCACAATATAAATTATGGCGCTATAGTTGGAAAAGCTAAATTCAGTTTAAAATCAATGTACAAGATATTTAAAGTAATGATTAATCCATTTGTAATGGTCTCTATTCTTTTATTTAACTTTGCTATTACATATTTATATAAAACTAATAAAAAATAATCACAATTACTTATTTTAATCATTAAATAATACTAGTAAAGGAGATGACTATATGAATGGTAGTTATTATCAAACACCAGTATTTATTAATGATATAGAAAGAGATACTAATAATCCAATTATTGATAATTTTAATAATTCTAATGAGCCTATTGAACAAAGCTATATAGAAAACATTCTTAGAAACAATATTGGAAAAAAAGTAAGAGTGCATGCATCATTTTCAGATTCTGTTGAATGGAGAGATAGAATATTTGTAGGTTTAATTGAACACGCAGGACGTGATAACTTAATTATCAATGACGTAGAAAATAATAAAAGTTATTTAATTCTAATGATATATGTTGACTTTGTAGAATTTGATGAAAAAATTACATATGCAAAATAGTCTTTTAAATAACATCAATTTTTGATATAATATTACATAGGATGTGATAATAATGAATACATTAAATGTAATAGCATTAATACTTGTAATACTAATAGTTCTTGTAATGTTAACTATTATATTATTTAAATATCATGCTGAAAAATTAAATAATATTAAAGATTTACTTGATGATAGTGAAAAAGAATGCATAGATGAACTTAAACGTAAAAATGAAATAATATCTAAAATGATAAAAGTTGCGACTAGTAAATTTAAATGTGAAAGTACTGCTTTTGATGAAGTTAAGGATTTAGAAATAGATAATTTAGATTCATTTAAAGATGAAAAGAAATTAATTAAGTGCTACGAAGAATTAGTTCATGTTATAGAAGATAATCCTAAATCTAAAGATCTTAAAACTTTAAAAGATTATGTTAAGAAATATGAAAATAATGATTTAAAAATAGTTTCTATTAGAACTTATTATAATAAATATACTTTACAATATAATAATATGATAAAAAAATTTCCTTACAATATTATTTCTAAAATTAGAAAATTGAAAATTAGAAATATTATTGAAGGAAAAGAATTAGATATTAATTTTAATAATGATTTGGAAGTGTAAAATTCACTTCTTTTATATTGTGTGCTTTTAAAAAATTATTTGCTTTACTAAATGGTTTACTTCCAAAAAATCCGTTTCTAGCAGAAAAAGGACTTGGATGAGTACTTTCTATTACAAGATGATTTTTATTTGTTATGAATGCTTTTTTAGCGCGAGCAAAGTTACCCCACAATATAAATACTGTTGGTGTATTTCTTTCATTTAATAGTTTTATTATATGGTCTGTAAGTAGGTTCCATCCAAGGTCTTTATGTGATGCTGGCATATCTTTTCTAACTGTTAATACTGAGTTTAATAAAAGTACACCTTCTTTAGCCCATGGTGTTAAATCTCCACTACTACCATTCTTAATCCCTAAGTCATCATAAAGTTCTTTAAATATATTTTGTAAACTTGGTGGTAACTTTACACCTTCTTGTACACTAAAAGAAAGTCCATGTGCTTCACCTTCTCCATGATATGGATCTTGACCTAATATAACTATTTTAACATTATTATACGGCGTTAACTTTAATGCATTAAATATATTGTTATATTCTGGATAACATGTATGTGTTTTATATTCTTCTTTTACAATATTCATAAATTTATGAAATCCTGGACTCTTCCATACAGGTTCTAAAACAGTATCCCAATCATTACCTATCACATTAATCACTTCCTAGTGACTTAATTATACTATAAGAATTAATTATAATCATTATAAATATTAAATTATCTAAATATTTCCATATAAAGAAATTATTAATTATTATTCCAGATAGTGTTACAACTATAAATAGTAATTTAAATATATTAAGAATCAATTTAGATTTAGTTAAATATTCAATATTAGTTTTGCCTATATAAAATCCACTTAATATAGTAGTAAATCCAAATAAGATAAGAATTATTATTAAAAATAATGTTCCAATGCTTCCATAAGTCGTATGAAATATATTATTTATAAGTAAATTATAATCATTTATGATAGGGTTATTATAAATATATATTAATATAAGAGAACTCATTAGAAGAGTCATTGTTATTGTTATAAAAAAAATTGACAATATTTGATATTTAATACTTATATTTATATCATTTTTATCAGTTGATGCACTAAGAGACGTTGTACCTATCAATAATTCATTCATAAATATGCTTCTCTTTATACCAATAATCATACCACATAATATTGATTTAATACTGAATATGTCTTTTAGATAAACTTCTATAGATGAAAACAATATATCATAATTACTAATAATTCCATAAAGACAAATAATTATAAAGAATAAACACATTAATGGTACTATCTTATTCATAATATTTAATATTTCTTTTATTTTTAGATTAATTGTCACTAAAAGAATAATTAGAAAAACTATCAATATTAACTTTTTACTTATGTTAACATTTAATAATATCATATTACTTATTGTATTCATCTGTATCATTTGAAACATAAATGTATAAATTAATAATAAAAGTATAAGTGATATAAAACTAAGTAACTTGTTTTTAACGATAAAGTTTGGCCCACCTATATAATCATTATTAAGTTTAACTCTATTTTTTCTTCCAAGATATGCTTCATAATAAATAATTGATGTGGTTAAAATAGAAAATAATATTATCCATATCACAGATGAAAATCCACCTATTATTATTGATGATGTAGTACCTATTATTGAACCTACTCCTACTTTAGTACCAAGTGTTAAATATAAAGATGTTTTATCATTTCTAATTAATTCTTTAATGTTAATTTTATAATTTTGAAACTTTAATTTTACTGATAAATAAACTGAAAAACAAAATAAAAATATTATTAATATTGTCCACATACTAATAATATTTTATATTTATTTTATTTATGATAAGTTTCATTATTTATTATTTTGAAACTTCTATATATTTGTTCTAGTAATATACCTCTAAATAATCCATGAGGAAATGTAAGGCGTGAAAACGATAATTTCATGTTACATTTATCTTTAACAATGTCTTTTATACCATCACTTCCACCTATAATAAATGTAATAGTGCCATATCCATTTATAAATGTATTATTTATTAAATTTGATAACTCTACTGATGTATATTCTTTTCCATTTATATCCATACATATATTATAATCTTTATCGCTTAAATGACTTAGTATTTCATTTGATTCACTATCTATACCTCTATCTTTAAGTTCTATTATTTCTATTTTATGATATTTTGATATTCTAGTTTTATAATCATTTATTAAATGATTTAAATATTTTTCTTTTATTTTACCAACACATATTATTTTTATCATATTATTTACCATAGCAAGGATAGGCAGTTTTATAGTATATTGAGAATGGATTTATATTGTTACCATTTTTAAATACTCTAAAGTCAAGGTGCACTCCTGTTGCTGAACCTGTACGTCCCATGATACCTATTAATTGTCCTTTTTCTACATGGTCACCAACTTTAACAAGTGATTTTGCTAAATGCATATATTGTGAAACATAATTATTAGCATGTTCTATCTTAATATTATTACCTGCTCCTTGGTGATATCCATTATCATTAAATGCAGAAATAACTGTACCACTTTGTATAGCATATATATTTTTACTCTTAGTACCAGTTATATCAAGTGCTGCATGGAAATGATATTGTCCTCTTATTGGATGGTTTCTATATTGATAACATGAACTAATTCTATATGGCTTACTTGTTGGCCATACCCAATATGTAGAGTTACCAACATAATAAACACCTTTAGCTCCAGCGACTACTATTTTCTTAGTTGGTTCTGTTATAACATCTTCACTAACCATTTGTGAATCTAAGATAACTCCGTTTGATTCTTTAGTCGCATAAACTACTTTTGAAAGTCCATTTGAACCTTCTTGTTTAACGTATGTTTCTTCTACTGATAATTTATTATCATATTGTATTTCAGTATCATATTCTACTTTTTGCATTTCTGTTTCAAATGATTCAACTATTATATTTGATACTGGTTCAATAGCTGCGACTGTTACTTCTTGTCCAACAGCTAGTAAAGCATTTTCACCTTTGATATCTGGATTTGCTACTAAAAAGTCTTCTACGCCAAGTTTATTATTATAAGCAATTGATTCAATTGTATCACTTGCTTTAACCTTATATGTTCCAGTTAAATTAGTAGTTCCAAATAAGAAATACATTTTTAAAGTATCTTTATCAGTTATTATATTTTCTTCTGTAGAAATATATGTTTTCTTAATACTTAAATCACTCTCAAAATAAATATCAGTAATACTTCTACCCTCTTCATTACTATCTTTCTCAACACCATTTAAATAATTATTATATTCATCTTCTTTTACAAATGATAATACAGTATTTTTAACAGCTTCATCAAGATCTTCTTTATGAAGTATATAAAACTTAGTCTTTTTATCGCCTTTTTTTACTGTTACTTCGTATCCTTCTATTGTAAAAGGATCAATATCATTTATTTCATCATATATTTGTTCAGAAGTTTTAAGATTAGTTTTATATGTTAAAATTTTCTCAACTTCAAGTCCTTCTGGAGGATATACTTTATCAACATTATATTTCTTTTTAATACCTTCTTGTTCTTTATCAATTAAATTATAAAGATCATCTTTTGAATTGATTAATCCTATCTTTTGACCACCTAAATATACTTGATAGAATTCATTTATCTTATCTTTTTTAGGTTCAAAAGTAAGTGTCATATATATTACTAATAATGACACAAATAGTCCAAATATAATTTCAGATATTGATATTTTATTATTCATTCTCTACTTCCTTATTTCTACTGGCATTTTCAAATGTACCTGTATTTAGTTGAAATATTAAATTAACACTTCCAGTTGAACCAGCTCTGTGTTTTGCTACTAAAAGTTCAATTGGTCTTCTTATATTACCATCATATTTACCATATTCTTCACTATGAAGGAATAGTACTATATCGGCATCTTGTTCTATAGAACCTGATTCTCTTAAGTCTGATAATTTTGGCTTACTATCGTTACCTTTTCTTTGCTCAACGCTTCTTGATAATTGAGCAAGGGCGATTATTGGTACATCTAATTCCATGGCCATTTTCTTTATATCACGGCTTATTTCACTAACTTCTTGTACTCTTTGACCAGCATATTTTGATGAACTTGATAATAATTGTAAGTAATCTATTATAACTAAATCAAGACCATCATCTGAATTTTTAAGTTTTCTACATTTTCTTCTTATTTCACTTACTGTAAGACCACCTGAGTCATCAATATAAAATTTAATATCAGATAGTTCACTCATTGCTTCATTAAATTTTTGTCTATCATTTTGTTTAAGTCTTCCTGTTTTTAATACATCTCCATCAATTCTACCAACACATCCAAACATTCTTTTTGCAATTTCATCAGCACCCATTTCTAGTGAAAATAATGCTACTGAATTTTTGTTGTTTATTGCTGCGTTTAATGCTACATTTAATGAAAATGCACTTTTTCCACAACCTGGCCTTCCTGCGATAATAATAACTTGTTTCTTTTGAAGTCCTCTAGTCATTTCATCAAAGTCATAATAACCAGTTCTAATTCCAGTATAGTCTGATTTTGTTTGAGCTAAAAGTTCAAGATTCTTTTGTACTTCAGGTAATATATCTTGTATCTTCTGCATATCTCTACCTAGTTTATCATTATAAACACCTAAGATATTTCTTTCAGCACTTTCAACAATATTCTCTATACTATCATCTTCATTATAACACTCTTCTTGTATTCTGTCAGCCTTCTCTATTAAATTACGTAAAACACTTTTTTCAAATATTATTTTAATATAATAATTTAAGTTAGCTGTTGATGGTACTGAATTTATTATTTCAGTAATATATTCTACCCCACCAACATCAGATAATAATTTATCTTTATCAAGTTCATTACATATTGTATTAACATCAACAGGTATATTGTTTTGATGTAATGTTCTCATTGCTTTATATATAGTTCTATTTTTTGGATCATAGAACATTTCTTCACTAACTTCATCCATAATTTTATCAAGCGCAGTTCTATCTAAAAAACCACATCCTAAAACAGATATTTCAGCTTCTACATTTTGTGGTGTCTTTCTAAGTTCGTTTCTAGCCATAAATACCTCCCTATAGGCTTGATAATTTTACATTAATATTGAATGATACTTCTTTATGTAATACTATTGTTACACTATGTACTCCAAGAGTATTAATATCATTACTAATAATCACTTTCTTTTTATCTATTTGATAACCCATCTTCTCAAGTTCTTCACTTATATTCTTAGAAGTAATACTTCCAAATACTTTTCCATTATTTCCTGTTTTAACTTTGAATTCTATCTCTTTATTTTGAAGTTTATTTTTAATTTTATTGCATTCATCAATAAGAGCTTGTTCATTATCTTCTCTTTCTTTAATTTCACTCTTTAAAATGCTAGCTCCCTTATCAGTATAAGGTACTGCTAACCCTTCAGTTATTAAGAACTTAGCATATCCATCTTTAACATCTTTAATTTCATCCTTTTTTGCTTGTTTCTTAACATCTTTAATAAAAATAACTTTCATAAAATTCACCTCCAACATTTAATGTAAAAATATTATACCACAGAGAAAAGTAAAAAAGAAGTTGTAAATCGTCAAAAAATATTATATACTTATTATGGATACTAAGGAGGATTTTTATGGATAATACTGAAACATTAAATAAACTAAAACAATTTGAATCTCTTATAAAAAAGTGTCTAACTGTTAAATTTGGAAAATTTTTACCTGAAAATAAAATAGCAATATTAAACTTTCAATCTTTTGTTGATGAAGAAATGATTAAACAATGTGGTGATGACGATAACAAATTAAGAGGAGCAGTACTTAGAACTCTACTTGATAATATTGTTGATGTTAAATGTAAAAAGAGTTTAAAAGTTGAAGGTAAATTAGAAGAAATAGATTATGGAGAATATTTAGAAGAGGCTCTAGTTGAAGATTATGCTAGATATTTTTCACAAATGTATAAGTTTGGTATTGATATAAAACCAGACATGGAAGAACAATTAAAAGCAGTACAAGTATTAAAAGAAAAATTAGGTCAAGACTTTGATAAATTAGTTTTAAATAACGATGCTAATACGTTACTTGCAATTGCTGGTAGCCCTGAACTAATTGCTAAAGCAGATGAAGATGCTATCAAAAGACATATAGATATGTTAAAAGAAGCAGATAGTATAAATGATAAAAATACAAATGTTAATGAAAAACTACAAAATAGTTTCGAAAAAAAAGGTCAAATAAACATAATATATTTAAAAGGAAAACAATACGTTAAATATGTTGATAGTAATGATGTAGTTCATTTAGTTGAAACTGAAAATGAGAAAAAAGTTTCCAAGCTATATAAAGAAAAAATAAAATCAGTTGGTATTGGTAATAGAATTAATCCAGAAGATTTCTTTAAAGAATTAACTTCAATAATACCAGAAATAAACTTAACTGCTACAAAAGATGTAGAACCTGAATATGTTAATCATGAAGAAGTAAATATGATATCATTTATACATAGTGCTTCACCTTATAGAGATGATATTAAAAAAGATAAAGTAACTCATAGTGATGATGCTAGTATACATGTTCTTGAAGGAAGTAATGACGTAGTAGTAACTGACATCGGATATAATGATACAGTTAAATCACAAGTAGTAGCAAGTAACAATAATGGCATTTCTGATAGTTTTTCAATGACTTCGCCACAAAAAGCAGAAGATAACAATGATATCATATTAAGTCCTGAAAAATATGAAGAACTATGTGAAAGTTTCAAAAGTGGTAAAAACTTAACATTAGAAGAATTAAGGGCACTTAAGAAATATGAAGAAATGTACATGAAAGAATATGGAAATGCACCTAAAGATAATGTCGGAACACAAGAAATTGAAGAAAAAAGAATCGATTCGCTAGAAGAAGCAGGACCTGTTCTTAGAATGAATAGTGGTGATAAAAGATATGCAGGTTACACTAATAAATACTTTGTAGCTTACATAATAATAATGACAATATGTATTGGAATAATATTAGGCGCAGCAATATTTAAAATATTACATTAAAAGAGTTAATAAAAAATTAACTCTTTTTCTCTTGATATACTATCATTGCCGAAAAACAATATACTTGTTCTTCTCCAAATATCGACACAGCAGTTCTAAATTGTATTTCGATTATCTCATTCAAAGTCGATTCTAAAAATTCATTTACACTCCTTTCTAAATCTTTTTCATGACTTTCATCAATTATTTTAACCTTCATTTTATTCACCACTCATATTTTACAATAACGAATAAAAAAATAATGTCGAATTAACATTATTTTTTCTTTTTTTCTTCTTGAACTCTTTTTCTTATTTCATCAAGTATTATAGTATTAGTTTGTTCTATACCTTTATCAGTTTTCTTTTTATTTAAACAAAGCCCAATAACAAATATATATGCCAGTATATAAAACCATAAAAGTAACATAACTATATTAGCAAGATTACCATACACTATATCATATCTTGCTACATTATTTATATAGTATGAATAAATAGCTGTCACTATCAACCATGATATTGCTGTAAACAAAGCACCCTTACTTGTGTATTTACTTGGTATTCTCTCATCAGGAGCAATTGTATACACAACTTTAATAATAAAATATACAACAAGTAAAGATACAGGAACTTGTAAAATAATATAAAGTGCCCCAACTAGCTTATCATGAGTAGCAAATATATCAGTAAACATACCTATTACAGTTAATATAGATTTACCAAGAAGTGGAACTATTACAATAAACGCAAATAGTGAAATAATACATATTGCTAATATTATTGATTTAACTATTCTTTTAATTAAAGAAGCATTTTCTATATTAAATATTGTATTACTTGCTATTATAATCGCATTACATCCATTTATAACAACAACTAATCCTAATATAATTGTCATTAATGAATCAGCAGTTAACTGTGATGTAAATATTGGTTGTAATAATTCAACAACACTATTTGGAAATGTACTTGTTAAGAAATTATTAACAGTATCCATAGGTAAATTAAATGTTGCTAAAATGTAAACTATCAGTGTCAATATAGGTATCATTGATAAAAAGAATGAGTATGCTAAATTTCCTGGCAATATACTCAATTCTTTTCCAAATATTAAATTATACAATTCAATAAACTTATCTTTCATTAGGCATTACCCTTTGATTTTTTAATCATTAACAGTGAATCATTGATCGCATCATCTATTGTTGTTTGCTCATTAGTAATCATACTATATCCAATAGATACACCATAATCTTTATGAGGTAAACTAGATAATAATTCACGATTTAACTTATGAATATAAGACCCTATTTTCTTTTCATCATATCCTACTAGATAAATCATAAATTCATCTCCATCAGTTCTCATTATTTCTGAATTATCTCTTTGTGTTTTAATAAGAACATTTGCTACAGCTTTAATTTGATTATCTCCAGCTTCATGACCTTTTCTATCATTTAATAATTTTAATTTATTAATATCAATTACAACGATAGCTTGTGGATAAACTTTAGTACCTGACCAAAAATCAATATTATCATTTAAATAATTTCTATTTTTTAAATTAGTCATCGCATCAAAATAATAAAGTCTATCTTCTTTTTTAATTTTTTTAACATAAAGTGATTTCTTCACTAAAGTATATATTATAAATCCAACTATTAAAGCACCAATTACAATATATAATAAATTACTTATTATAAAATTAAATAATCTATTATTTTTAAGTGTTTCAATTACTCCTACTACACTTTCATTTTTCATTTCATTTGAACTAAGAGTACTTAAATAGAAATCAAATAATTTATTAAATGCTGTATTAGATTTATTAAGTAAGAATGAATTATTTAATTTAACACTTTCTATTAATCTTATACTATAATTTTTAAGTGAAGAATCTTTATAATAATCATATACTTCTTTTTCTATTATAACTATTGAATCTTTATCAATATTTTTAATCATAGTTTTTACAGTAGCAAAATCTTTTATTTCAAATAAGTTTTTACTAGCCATATTATATTTAAGATTCATATTTGAAAGCATAGATACTTTCATATTTACTAAACTATATAATGAATTTACTACTATATTATTATCTACATGAGCAAGTACTACATATTCTGTAGGGCCAAGTGTTCTACTACTTGTATAATTATCATTACTAAGAGAATAATAATTTAAAGCTAAATCAATTTTCTTATTAGATAAAGCATCATTTAGTTCTTTAGTATCTTTATATTCTATATATTTATATGTAACACCAGTCATATCAGCAAACTTACTTAAATATGTATTAGTAAGTCCTGTAAAATTACTTCTTATTTTACCTTCATATGGAAGATTTTCTATATATCCAACTATAAAGTCCTCATTAGTTATAGATTCTTTTTCAATTTCAGTATAATTTTTAGCTGTATAATATATATCTAAAAAATATTCATTTATATTACTTTTAGCTTTATTTTCCCATCTATAATAGAACTTCTTCATAATACTAACTAAATCAGTATTATCTTCTTCATTAAGTTCTAAACAATAATAAGAATAAAGTCCATCTAAATGATATACTATTTCATAATCATTAGTAACAATATCATTTATATATTTATACATTGGCACTATCATATAACTAATTGATTTATTATCAAATTCAGTTGAAAGTTCATTATATGAATTAAAACTTTTTATATTTATATTTTTATATGCTGTTAAATACAATGAAATAGTTTCACTGTCACTTTCAAGAACACCAACAGTCTTTCCACCTAAATCAGTTAATTTATTTACAGTATCTTTTTCACCAACTACAATAAAATGATCTTTATATATAACAATATCATCATTACCAACATAATTTTTATTTACAAGTTTTATATTTGATGTATCTGTAGTTACAATATTTAAATTAAGACCAGTATCCTCTTTTAATGCATTTAAATATTCATAATATACACCTTTACCATTATTAGAAAATATTGGAAGCGATGGCTCTACATATACATCGTATGTTGTATCAGTATTTTCACTTATCCATTTTTTCTCACTATAAGAATAATTATTTACAGTACTCGTTATATAATATAATGTACCAAGAAATCCTGATACTAATATAATTATTATCGCGAATACTATTATTATACTCTTCTTTTTCTTTTTATTATTTTTCATACTACCATACTACCTTTAAACTATTAGAACTTTTAGCTCCAAACAATGGAAAATTTTCATTTTCTTCTTCACCAGAATAAGTAAGTATAAAATGAACATCATAATATGTCAAATTATTTTCTCCTATCTTTTCTAGTGCCTTTTCTGCTAAAGACTTAGCTTCATTAACTTTTAATGATTCTTTAAAGTCTATATCAACATAAATAACTCTTCCCTCAGTATTTACTTTTACAGTTCCTACTTTTGAATTATCACTATATAATGATTTTATTTCATCTTGTAAGTTTGAACTTAATGGATAATTTTCTATTCCATTTAATCTATTTCCATATTTAGTTCCACCTGCACCAGCATAAAAGAATTTATAAAATAATATTCCTATTGCTATGATACATACTAATAAAATACCTAACAATACTAATAACACTTTATTATTTCTTATTTTTTTGTTTTTTCCCATATTTAATTAAACACCTTCCTTGGCTTTTTTATATTATACAATATTTTATTCTTTATTTCCAGTATCCCCTATTATTTCATATAATTTTTCTTGATTCCATATAGGAATATTTAATTCTATTGCTTTATCTCTTTTGCTTCCAGGATTCTCTCCAACTAATACAACATCTGTTTTTTTACTAACTGATTCACTTGTAAGACCGCCATGTAATTCAATATATTCTTTTATTTCTTCACGAGTCATTCCATCAAATGTTCCTGTTATAACAAACTTTTTATTTTTAAATTCTTCACTTTCAGTAATAGTTTTACCATTATATGTCATATTTACACCTAGTTTTTTAAGTTCATTTATCTCTTCAAGATTCTTTTCATCTTTAAAATAGTTAACTATATTTACTGATAATGTTTCCCCTATATCTCTAATAGTAGCAAGTTCTTCTTCAGTTGCATCCATTAATGAATCTATATTCGTATAATATTTACACAACAATTTAGCAGTTTTAGCACCTATTCCATTTATACCAAGTGCAAATAGTAATCTATCTAATTCATTAGACTTAGATTTTTCTATACTTTCAAGTATAGAATCGACACTTTTATTTCCAAATCCTTCTAATTCTATTAATTCTTCTCTTTTAGTATCTAGTTTATATATGTCACTAAATTTTCTAATATATCCATAGTTATAAAAATCTTCAATTATTTTATCTCCAAGACCATCTATATTCATAGCATTTCTACTTACATAATGAATTAGACTTTCTATTTTTCTAGCAGGACAATGAATATTTGTGCAAAAATAATCTACCATTTTATCTTTTTGTACTAGTTTGCTTCCACACATTGGACAGCTTTCGATCATACTAAATGGCTTTTCACTTCCATTTCTTCTTGATAATTCCACTCTATCAACCGCCGGTATTACATCTCCTGCTTTATAAATATACACATAATCTCCAATTCGTATATCTTTTTCAATGCAATAGTCAGCATTATGAAGTGTAGCTCTTGAAATAGTACTTCCCATAACCCTTACTGGTTCTAAAACAGCATTTGGTGTTATTTGGCCTGTTCTTCCAACTGTAAAAATTATATCAGTTAGTTTTGTAAGAACATGTTCTGGTGGAAACTTATATGCAGTAGCCCATTTTGGTACTTTTGCTGTAAATCCAAGTTCCCTTTGCATTTCAATATCATTTACTTTTATTACGATACCATCTATTTCATAAGGAAGTGTATTTCTTTTAATAGTCCATTCTTCTATATATTTTAAAACTTCATCAATATTCTTACATAATTTTATGTTAGGATTTACTACAAATCCTAATTTTTTCATATACATTAATGTTTCATAATGAGTTTTGAATGGAGTTAATGGATAATGATATAAAAATGCATCAAGTCCTCTATGTGCAGCTATATTTGAATCAAGTTGCCTTATTGATCCAGCCGCAGCATTTCTTGGATTTTGAAATTTATTTTCTCCATGTTCTTCACAATATTTATTAAGTTTTTCAAAACTTTTCTTTGGCATGTATATTTCACCACGAATATCTAAATCTACTGCCTCTCTTAATTTATGTGGTATTGTTTTTATTGTTTTAACATTGTGAGTTATATCTTCACCAGTAATTCCATCTCCACGAGTAGCCGCTCTTGTGAATTTGCCATTTTTATATTCGAGACTAACCGCAAGGCCATCTATTTTAAGTTCACATACATATTCATGATTTGGAAATACTTCTGATATTTTTCTATCAAAATCTCTTATTTCTTCTTCATTAAATACATTTCCTAAACTCATCATAGGCACAGCATGAGTAACTTTTTTAAATTCAGAAATTATTTCTCCACCTATTTTTCTAGTTGGTGAGTCATCCCTTACCCATTCTGGATGTGAAGACTCTATTCTTATTAATTCTTGCATTAATCTATCGTATTCTGCATCATCAACAGTTGGCTTATCTAATGTATAATATTCATATGAGTATTTATTTAAAAGTTCAATTATTTCATTCATTCTGTCCATTTCTAATCACCTATTAATATTATATAACAATTAATATTTATTATAAAGAAAAAGTGGTCTAGAAAATTAAACCATTTATAATTATTTAGAATTTATTTAATATTTTAAACTTTTTTCTTCAAAGATATTGACAATCGGACCCATTTCTAGTAAAATGAATCTTGCATTTAGCGATGCAGGTGTAGTTTAATGGTAGAACTCTAGCCTTCCAAGCTAATAACGTGGGTCCGATTCCCATCACCTGCTCCAAATTGATAGGAAACTCGGAAATTAACTTCCGAGAGTAATAAATGCTAACTAGAAATAGTTAGTTTTTTTGTTATGTAAAGGAGCCTTTTTATGTTAAATATAGAAACAAAAGAATTAAAAATAAGTGATAAATTAAAAAGAAAAATTGAAATAATAGATAGATTTACAATACTACTCCAATTATAAATAATGGTTCAATTAAAAATATAACAGGTACAAATGTTGCTTATGTTATGCCACATATTATAGTTATTAAGAATAATAAATACCTAATATTTGATGAATGTGATGTGTTTATATAAATACCTTTAAAAGCAAAATATCATTTAAAGATTTAGAAGGTAAAAGCCACAAAAAATTACAAACATCTACAATAAAGAAAATATTTTAGGTAAAACTTGGAGAGATTTAATAAGAATAATACCTATAAAAGATAATGATGAATTTAAAAGTAACAAATTAGAACTCGAAATAATCACTATTAATTTATCAAATATAACAAGTCCAGATGGAACACAGCTACATAAAAATATTTTTAAAACAAGTAAAGTAACAACTTAATACTTGTTTTTTAATATAAATATTTATATTAACTTAAATTATTATTTATATTCTTATTATATTAATTCTTTATATTATTATATTATGTGTGACAAAATCATCACCCCTAGATGGAAATTTTCATCTACCCTAGACAAAAAATATAAATCTTATTCAAAATAAAAAGACTAGTTATATTTCAAACCAATCTCACTAATAAATTGTAATTTTCATTACGATATAAGTTCTATATTTACTGCATTGATTTGTGATGGATTTGAATCTTCAATTAAACCACTAAATGTAACTCTTACTTTATTATTTACTGCATAATAATCATTTGTACCATTTGTTGTCCTTGATATTTTCATTGTTACTTTATCCTTCACTTTAAATGATTTACTATCTCTTAATACTTCAACAGTTATATAGTTTTCTTCTGCAACAATGATTTCTCCCTCAAAAACATCTTTAGATTCGACAAATTTTATTATTTCTTGATTATTTATAACATCTAATATTTTTGCTTCATCATCAATAAATACTTTCTTAATAAACTTTTCTTGTTCTTCTTTACTATTATTTATTAAACCAACTATTACTTTATTAGTTATATCATCAACATAATTGAATGCAAAATTAGATATATCATTATTATCTTCTAAATAATTAATAATATAATTATTGATTTCTTTTGCACTAAGTTTTTGTTCTAGTTCGTATCTCATAAACCAACTACCCATTTTAACGCCAATATTATTTTCATAAGGTTCATTTGGCGATACTCCAACATATCTAATAACTTTATAACCTAATCCCCAATATGTCACTTTACTACCATCATTATTAACTATTTTGATACAATACTTTGGCTCATGTCCTGTTGTTACTCTACCACTATCTATATAGTTTGTTATAATTCCCATTGCAATAAGTCCTATCAAAACAATTCCTACGCTGATACATATTTTTTTCATATTCAATTCTCCATTTCAACAAATTATTATTTATATTTCTCTATATTATTTTTAGACATTGTTATTAATTCATATCCATCTTACAGCATCTCATTAGATATTTTTTTTACTTTTTTGCCATGGTGTCTGTCTTTGAAAAATACTTTATAACGACAGTTTTGTACAATTTTTCTACACCTCATAATACATAATAAACTAATAAATTACAATTTTATATATTCTAATCTTTAAACCATTTTACTAAAAATGGTTTAATTAATTCGTAAATAAATATTGCCATAAAGTTTATTAAGAATACTATTAATATCAAACTAATATCTATTGATGCTATACTTATTAATTTACCAATAGGTGTAACAAACACTATGAGTTCAATTAAAAGTATCAATAGTAATCCATAGTTCATTGCTTTATTAGAAAATAATCCCTGTTTAACAACTGATTCTTTCAAGTTTCTACAAGATATAGAATAAACTATCTCCTGTACTACCATTGAAAGAAGTGCTAAAGACATAGCTATTTCTTGCCCATACATTTTTAAACTAATAAAGTAAGTGAGAACTACAAATATAGTTTCAATGATAGCTGAAGATACGATACATGATTTTATAAATGGTGTAAATAATGGTTTATTAATGCCTCTTGGTTTTTTATTCATTATGCTATCTTCACTCTTTTCAAAAGATAAACATATACTAGGAATAGAATCAGTTACCAAATCAATAAATAAAATATAAATTGGTAATAAAATTGTTGTTTTAGTAAGTAGTCCTATAATAATAGTAAATATTTCAGCAAAATTACTTGATAATGAAAATACAATATTATTTCTAATGTTATTATATATTCTTCTTCCTTCTTCAACTGCTACAACTATTGTTGAAAAAGAATCGTCCATCAAGACTATGTCTGATGCAGACTTTGTAACATCAGTACCAGTAATACCCATTCCAATACCAACATGAGCATCTTTAATAGCAGGAGCATCATTTACTCCATCTCCAGTCATTGCTACAATTTTTCCACTATTTTGAAGCGCAAAAACAATTCTTTCTTTATGAATTGGATTTACTCTTGCATACACTGAATACCTTTTAACGATATTTTTTAGTTCTTCATCATTATATTTATCAAGTTCACTTCCAAGTATTGCTTCATTATCATTATCTATAATTCCAACATTTTTTGCAATAGCAGTTGCAGTATCTATAGAATCTCCTGTAATCATTATTGGTCTAATGCCAGCATTTTTGCATAAAATGACACTTTTTTTAACACTTTCTCTTGGTGGATCTATTATTCCTAAAATACCAGCAAAAGATAAATCATTTTCCTCTTTTTCTAATTCTTTAATATCTTTTGGTATATAATCTAGCTTTTTATAAGCAAACCCTAAAATTCTTAAAGCATTTTTAGAAAAATTCTTAACTTTATCTAAAACTTGTTGTTTTTCAATCTTAGATAGATTTACTTTTTCAATTAAAGAATCCATACTACCTTTGCATAATATATATACATCATTATCAATTTTATTTAAAGTAGTAAACATCTTTCTATCACTATCAAAAGGTATATCTAATATTCTCTCGCATTTTTTTCTCAATTTAAGAGAATCGATTTTTTTATTATATAGATATTCATATAAACAAGTTTCTGTAGGATCACCTACATATTTATCTTCATAAATAAGGCTATCATTACAAAGAGCGCATATATAATTAAGCATATTCTCATCTATTATATATTCTTCTTTAACAGTCATTTTATTTTGCGTTATAGTACCTGTCTTATCAGAACAAATAATATCTATTGCTCCAAGTGTTTCTACAGCTTGCATTTGCTTTACTACTGTTTTCTTCTTTGCTAAATTAGATATTCCAACGGATAATGTTATTGTAATTACAGTTGGCAATCCCTCTGGAATAGCAGCCACTGCGAGTGATGAGCATAGCATTATAATTTCAAGTATTGTGTATTTATTAATTAAAGCTAAAATAAATATAAAAATTAAAATAATAAATACTATAAATGTAATTTTTTTAGAAAGTTCTTTTATTTTTAATTGTAATGGTGTTTCTATTCTATCAATTTCATTTAGTGATAATGCAATCTTACCTATCTCAGTATTTTTTCCTGTACTTACAACTATACCAGTACTTTTTCCATTAGTAATGTTTGTTCCTAAAAATAACATATTTTTTTGATCTTGAAGAATTAAATTATTTTTTAAAACATCTGAACTTTTTTGAACTGGAATACTTTCTCCAGTTAGCGCTGATTCATCTACCTTTAAACTTTCACATGAAAGTATTCTAATATCAGCAGGAACAGTTTCTCCGGATTCTAAATATATTATATCTCCTGGAACTAATTCTTTAGTGTTTATTACTATTATTTTATCATCTCTTTTAACTTTACAAGTGCTGGTTTCATATTTTTTTAAATCTTTTAATACTAAAGAAGCTTTTTCTTCTTGTATAAATCCAACAATAGCATTTATAAAAACTACAAAAAGTATGACAATAGTATCAGTATACTCGTGAGAATAAAAATATCCATAAAAATATAAAAGTAGTGCAACTACTAATAATATGATGATCATGGTATCGTTAAATTGTTTTAAAAACCTTAAAATCCAAATCTTTTTCTTTTTATTTAGAATAATATTTTGTCCATAATCTTTTAATCTTTTTTCAGCTTCTTTACTATCTAATCCATCAATATTACTATTTAAAATTTTAAATATTTCCTCTTCATTTTTAGAATACATTATATTGCTCCTTTTTACCTACATTTCTGAATCTCGAATGCATTTTCTGTATCATATAATCTTTATTTTGCATCATAATTCTTATTTTTTGTTTATATTTTCTTATATTTAAATAATATACATTTTATGTTATCTTCATCTTCAAAAGAATTTGTATATTAAATCTTTACTGTTTTTCCAGGTCCTTGTTGGTCAGAAAATCAGTTTTACAATTTTATCACGTCATTTTTTTATTCCTTCATTCATAGTGATAACTCTGTTTCAACAGATTACTATTTATCTATCACATCTATATATAATTATACCATCATTTTGGTAAATTTTATCACCTTTTGGGATATCAAAACATTCTATTGATAGTTGTTGTAAATAAGGATAATTTTTATGACTAGGTATTAATGGAATGATAATTGATGCTGGTAAATCACATGTTAAGCAAGCTAATCTATATCCAGTTTGTATTCCTTGTTCTAATATTTTTTTAGAATCTTCACTTTCTAAATTATTTGCCTCAACTACAATTTGATTATTCACTTCATTAGATAATGGTATTGCTAAAATGCTGGGTATATTAATTCCATTATCACTATCTATAGCCAAAAACATTATTTTATATGGGACTCCATTTAATACTCTTTCTATTTCTATGTCTTTTTCATTTACTAATTCATTAGATACATATTTTATAAACTTATCATTATCCATATTTTCCTCACTATTAAATATATCATCATTAAATATATTTTATTATAAATCTATATTAATTATATCATTATTCTTATATACTTTTATAGTCACTTGTCATAATAAAAGACAATATCGTTCTAAATATTGTCTTTCTTAGCTAATTTTATAGCATTAGCATTATTATAATGTATAAAATAATAGTCAAAGATAATAGATAAAATCAAGAAACTATTAGATTACTAGATGTTTATTTTACAATATATAATCTTTGACTATTTATAATATGTAATAGATTTTAAACTACCATGAGTATGTATACTTTTAACATACTTATCATTAGAATAAAAATATTCTCCTAATATTGAACCACTATTTTCTTTTGAAGTAAGTGTAATAATTGCATAATTTTCTTCTTTAAAATATTCAATAAATGCACCTTTAGCGGATTTGCTTCTTTCTTTAGCATCTACTGCTACCATTTTTATATTTTCATCTTCCACAACCACTTCATTGCGATTTGAATCAAGCGTCGTTATTAAAGTACCATTGGTATACACAACATCATAATTTTTAATACGAGTTGATAGGCCCTGTCTATTAAATAAATTCTTTTGTAAAGTAATATTTACAGGTCTATTATGTATAATTGCAATATAAGTGTTATCAGATTGTATAAATCCATTTTGATAGTTATATTCTAACAAATAATCGCAAACATTAAGTACATATAATTCATAAATATAAGGAATAGTAAAAACTAAAATTGGCAGTAAAAGTATAATAGTATATTTTTTAGTACTAAGTTTTTCATAAGAAGTATTTGATTTTAATTCAATCTTTTTATTTACACGACATATACCTATTACATATAGAATCCATGATATTACAAAAGTTGGAAATATAATTACACCATTCCATCCTACATCAACTAAACTAAATGAATAAATATCAATAATATCAAGTAATAAATAAAATATTATAAGTTTTTTTAAACTCTTTAAATCAGTATCATTTTTAGATATTTTCTTTAAAAAAATTATTGATGCTACAAATAATATAACAACATTAAGATATATTGCACTTTTTAACATAATTGTATTCCTACTTTCATTTAATTTAATTTCTATAAAGATTATATCATATAAATAATAATTTTATTTATAAAATATAAAATAGATCAACCAAATAAGATCGATCTATTTATTTTAATCTTTGAAATTAAATAATTTAATTATCTTTTTTATTATTCATTTTTAATCCCATTACTGGGCCTTCTTTTTCTTTTTTCATTCTAGCTAATTCTTCTAATGTAGCATTTAATTCACCATTTTCTTTATTCAACGCACATATTTCTTCATTGTTATCAGCTATTTTACTTTTAATCACAGACATATGATGTTCTATTGTTCTAATAAAGAATGAGCCTACATAAGCATTTCCATAAGTTGCTTCATAGTTTCTACCATTTTCATCTATAACATTATAAATTTGTTCATACCATGCGCTACCATGATATGATAAATCATTAGATTCTCTACTATTAACAACTACTCCTTTTACAAATTCTCTTTCATTAGCTCCACGACTTTGTCCCTTAAAATCATAGAATATTAATACTTCTGTTCCATTTGGAATTATCTTATCCATAATAAAAAACCTCCTTATAAATTTATTGTATCACATTATTTTGATTATTACTATCTTGAGTGTTATTTACAATATTTTGATTTATACTGCTTTGGTTCATAACGTTTTTCCACTTTGAATTCCATATTTATCACAAAGTTCTTCCATATTGATTAAACCTTGTTTATATGCTTCGACTTTATTACAAGCTGGTAAGAGTTGTGCAATATCTTTATCTTTTTCTTATGATAGTTCATTATAAGGTACAGCAAGTTTTGGATCACCATAATTTGAATCAAATACCCAACTGTTTCTTTTTAACCATTCTTCATGTATATGTGATGCCATTTTATCTATATCTTCTTTTGTAAATTGTTCACCATTTAATACTTTTTCATATACAAGACCTATTGCAACCCTTCCTGCTTCTAAATTTTCATATTGTCAATTAGAAGGTAATTCTTCAAATGTACAATTAGCAATATCAACTTCATCAGTGCCATGTGCTAAATTCCATTCCTCATCTTTTGATTTTTTAATTCTAGATTCATATGTACCATCTTCTCTTTTTCTGCTATTTCTCTATACTTCATGCATATCAGAACCTAATGAATATGATAAAGCTTCTTTTATTGTTTCATTATCCATAATATTTCCTCACTTATTACAATTTATATTTCTTTTTAAAACTTTCAATATATTTACTTCTCATAACATTCATAACTTCACAAGCTACTTTTATTGATAAATCATTCATATTAATATTTGATGTATCAACAAGTATTAAAGAGTTTACACTATTTTCAAATAATTCTTTTAAATCTTTTACACTATCATTATATTCAGTAATATTTTCATTATTTAAAAATGATCTTTTCTCAAGTGCTAAACTTGAATTGTAATCTCTTTTTAATGATGTAATTGGATCAGCATAAGTAATTACTAATACATCTATTAATTCTTTTGATATCTCTTTGTACTTTAACTGTAATTCATTATACATTTTAGTATCCATATCATTTTTCTTATATCTAATATAATTCCATATTTGCCTATCATTAATACTTCTATCAACTATAATTATATCCTTTTTAGTATTAATTTCATCTTGTAATTGTTTTACAGTTTCTTCTATTATTGCTAAATTAGAATCTAGTTTATTTGAATCTTTATACTTTTGCTTAAATACTTCTTTAAAATATTTTGATGTAGTAAACTCTTCTATTATTGATATACTAAATCCACCTTTCTTAAAGAAATCATATAAATTATTTATTGTAGTAGTTTTACCAGTTCTTGGTGTTCCACTAAACTCAATTACAAATGATTTTTCAAGTGGACATAGTTTTTTTAATCTTTGAAGTTCAATTTTCATTGTGTTTAATTTTTTTAATTCATTATAGTATTCTTCATTATCATTGAAAATTATATTTTTTAGATATTCATCTTCAGTACCTTCAAATACTATATCTAATACATTTTTTAATCTTTTAAATATTGGTAAGTTTTCATCTTCATTATATATTAAACTTTTATAAACACTTGTATAATACCATTTTTGATCTTTTTCACCACGCTTAAATGCACTAAAATCACGAGTACCATTCTTTTCAAACTTAATCATCATATCTTCAAGATTATTTATTTTATCAGCACATATCACTAATTTATTTCTAAGTGGTAATATTTTTGTTTCATCTATAGTATGTTGTTTTCTTTCTTCCCATGATAATGATTTATCTCTTTCACTTGCGCCCATTACTAGAGAAGCTATGTCTTTTCCGAATTCTTTTTCAATGTCTTCTATAGTATATTTAGTATCTTCTACTACATCATGAAGATAACCAGCAGCCACTACATTATCATCATAACCATATTCCTCTAATAATTCTGCAACACTAATCGGATGCATTATCATTGGTTTATCTTTTTCATTTTTTCTTACTTGTCCTTTGTGTGCTTTAATCGCAAATTCTTTTGCTTTTTCTTTAATATTCATACTACCCTCCTACTACTCACTAATTATATTTTATCATAATTAATAATCTAATAACATTACTATTTTAGTTAATTATTGAATAAGTATTATTAGTATTATATAATCAAATTGAAAGAAGGCAACATATGAAATTTCCTTATAAAATTTGTAAATTAACTAATAATGAAGTTAATATTTTTAATAAATACTTTGCTACTAAAGGTGAATTTGTTTTTGAAGGTATATGGTTTAGAAGTCAAGAAGAAGTAAATAAAAATGTATCAGGGTATATTGACAATACTACTAGAAATAGAAGAACAATTCATTATAATCATGTTTTTTATGTTAAAGACAATTATTTAATGGTAAAAAGTTCATACATATATTTAAGCATTAGATTAAATAATAATGAATACGATAAATATCTAAACGACATAATAAATACTTTAGAAAATAATAATTACATAAAAAACAATAATATATATATAAAAGATAATCTAAATATAATGATTAACAAGTATGATAAACATCCTTATGATGAAATAATTGATAATTACAAAACTGTTGATATTGTTGTTAAAAGTGATAATTTAAATAATACTGATAAGTTATTTAATCAAGTATGGAATTTACAAGTTAAAGGAATTAGAGAAAGAGACACGCGTGGTAATCCTAAATATATTAATGATTTTAATGAACTAAAGGAATACTTTCCAATGGCTGTAGAACTAGGATGTGGACCTTCTATTGAAGCAGGTGTAATGCCATTATATAAATTACATGAAATATATAAAGTTCAAAGACATAGTGATGGAAAATTCTATTTTGGTACTAGTGATACACTTATAAAACAAATTATAGAAAAAGATAATGTTAAATTTGATGAATTCTATGAAATCATTGCTGAATGTATTAAAGCAAAACCAACTAATTTTCATTATAATTTAAAGAAAATGTATGATAAGAAGTTATTCACTATGAATCTTTTTAACAATAATTTTGATAGGTTATGTAAAAGAATTGGTATTAATGAAAATATATTAAGAGTTTATAAAATAGAAAATTACTTTCCTAAAGTTATTTTTGATAAAGATGTTAAAGCACTTTTATGTATAGGTACTCATGCTGATAGAAGATTTATACAAAGACAAGCAAGAAATCAAGGACTAAAAATAATATATGTAGACCCAGAAGGATTTAATACTGATAATGAATTCTTTAAATATGAAATTGAAGGTGCTAAAGATGAAGACTATATTTTAAAAATGACAGCTAGTGAATTTTCTCAAGTATTAGAGAATATTTTAAATGAAGAAGATGTCAAATAAATGTTTATTTGATGTTTTATTTCGTTATTTATTGTAAAATATTAGTAGTATGGAGGTATTTTATTTATGGATATAAAAAGATGTACTAAAGAATCATTCGCTGTTATAGGACGTGAAGGTTCTACTTTAGATGGTAAAAATTTCATACAAAAACTATGGGATGATGTTGATTCTCATTTTAATGAAATAAGTGATTTAGCTTTAAAGGATATAAATGGTAATATTGTTGGTAGATGGGGACTTACTTCTGACTTTAATCACAATTTAAAGCCTTGGGAAGAAAACTATAGAAGAGGACTTTATCTTGCTGGTGTTGAATGCAATATTGATGCTGATGCTCCATATGGATGGACAAAATGGATTATACCAAGTTATGAATATATTTATGTTGAAATTGAAAATAAAGATACATTTATAAAAACAATATTTTACTTGGAAGAGAATAATATTCCACTTATAGGTGGAGTCAATAAGTATTATTCACCAATTACTAAAAAAGATTACTTATTTTTTCCAATTAAAAAGATTGATTAATTAATTTTAATCAATTTTTTCTTAAGAAATTACTATTTTTTCTATATTCTTTACTTTGTAATTTTTTATATCTATTAAATTCTTCCTGTGATATTTCTCCATTTTCTATTGCTTGTAAAATTCTACATACTTTTATATTTTCATGTGTACAAGTAGTATACTTACATTCTTTAGATAATTCTATTATCTTACTAAAAACTACATTTAAATCACTATTCATATCATTTGATGCTACACTTCTTATACCAGGTTCATCTATAACGATTCTTGAATCTTTCAAAATATATAGATTTCTACTTGTAGTAGTGTGTTTACCTTTGTCATCTTTATGTCTTATATCATTAGTTCTTATTTCACTATTATCGAGTAATGTATTTATAAGAGTACTTTTTCCTACTCCACTACTTCCAATAAAGACTGCTGTTTCATTTTCTTTCCATACACTTTTTAAATCATCAATACCTTCTTTATTATATGAACTAATTATAAATACAGGATAGTTAAATCTTTCTTCTATAATCTTTCTATAATTTTCTCTATCTTTTATAGAACATAAATCACTTTTAGTTAAGATAAATGCTATTTTAGAATTTGCTTTATTACCAAGTAATACTAATCTTTCTAATCTTGCTATATTAAAATCATTATTAAGACTTGTCACTATAAACACTATATCAACATTAGAAGCAAGTATTTGCTCTTTACCATTCTTATACTTTTCAGTGGTTCTATCAATAGATAGTTTCTTTAAAGTATTCTTTCTATTAACAATTTCTTCTATAGTATAATTATCGTATTTATCTTTATTAATTATTACATAATCACCAACTACTGGAAGTTCATCACGATTTTTCTTTTTTCTAATAGTTGCGGTAACATTTTCATTATTGAATAGAACATTCCAATTATTTTTATTAACACTTATTACTCTACCAATATTATTCATATATTTCTCCATTTAAACAATGATTATTATATTGTTCTAATGTTATATTGTATTTTGGCTTATTATACTTATGTATTTCTATATTATTAATATTATCTAATTCATATTTAATAAATTTATTTTTAACATCATTCATTAATTCACTTTTAGAATTATATCCATGAATACCCTTAAATCTTTTCCATGAATTTTCTAACCAATAATATTTATTATCCTTTTCAAATATTAAGAATGTATGAGTATGATATTTACTACTTTTACCAATCATAAAATATGTTTCAATATTCCATTTATTCTTTTGAAGTAAAAATCTCTCTAACTCTACTTGGTCATAACATAATCCTAATTTAGTTTTTAATAGCCTATTTGGTGATTGTAAAATATAATTATCATTAACTAAATTATCTATTTCAGTATGCCTTTTATTATCATTATCAATATATCCATATTCAATATTATCCATAATGTTAACTGTATCATCTAAAGTATAATAATTCCATATGCCTAAATTACCTACTGCGTCTATCTTTATATCTAATGGTTCAATATCTTCAAGTACCCAACTATATCTACCAACTTCATAGTATCCACAAGTATATTCTTGTTTATTTTTTTCAATCTCTTTTATATAGTCACTTGTCATGTAAATACAATCTACCAGTTTACACTTACATATTATTTTTCCATAACTAAAGGTATCATTATCAACTATATCCATTAATTCTTTATTGCCTAAAGTTTTTTTGTCAATCTTAGATACACTTGCATGAATATATAATTCTCCTCTATAATTTGTCTTATAACTCCTTGTCTCAATAGACTTTTTCTTATTACATATAAGAGTTGCATATGGTTCTTTTATACTTAATACTTTCACTTTTCTCACCATATTCATTATATCATTATGTAAAACATTATTCTACAAAATATTTACACACGAATATAATGTAAAGTGTTAATATTTTTGTAAATAAATATAATTTATTATGGAAGAAGAAATAAATAGACTTCGTTTTGAAAACAAGATATGGATACTTTTTGCTTTTCTATGTCTATTAAATATTAGAGGCGATGATGATGATATTAACTATATCAAAACTAATAATAAGAAATATAAAAACGAATCAAATAATATTTTTAAATTCACATTGATATGTACTTTATTTATATATTTATATTTCTTTAGAAGAAATGTTAGATTTTATAATAAAGCAAATTCCAATCAAAAAGAACTATATAGTATTAAAGTATATGGTTCTCTCTTATTAATTGTTGGTGTTATTTTATTAATATATTTTCAAGTTAATCAAGATTCTTTTGAAGGTGGCCCTGCTTTATAATTATTTATTCTCTAATATTGTTTTTAATGTTCTTGTAAGTTTAATACCTTCAATATTTTTATCTATATCATTTTTATCTTTCCATTCATCAAATTCTTCAGTAGTAAGTTTTTCAGGCATTCCAAATAAGACATGTAGTAACTTTGAATCTAATGGTGAACTACCTATTACTGCTTTCTTTATTGATTCAGTATCAAATGGATATTTATCTGGTTCACTATAAAATTCTCTTTTTCTTACATTATACATTACTTCTAATAAAGTCATTGGATCTAATGTTTGACCATAAAATAGTGATTGATATCTATCTAATGAATTCATTAAATTTTCAGTATCTATTGTTGTTGTTAAAATATGTCTAAAATCTTTTGGTGCTTTATTTGTAAATATTATTTTACTAGCAAGTGCTTTTCCGTCTATAAGTATTGCCAAATCATTAAATGATTGTGCCATTTCTTCTGGAACACTTTCTAATCCTTCTGTTAATATTATCTTTTTAACTCTTGGTGATAAATTTTTACTATAAGATGATAGTGTTACATCATTGTATTCTTGGTCAAAAAATCTAAATTCATCTTTTGATTTACAAAAGAATTTATATGATCTTAGATATGATTTATCTCCTTCACATTTCTTACTATCCCATGTAGGATCAAACATGAATACACCATTAACATGATATTTTTTGTCTTTAACATATACTAAACTTCTTACATGACCTTTTTTATTATTTTCTTTTTTGATAAGTTTATAATCCATTACACTTATACCTAAATTTTTAAGTACACTATTAAATATAGCAACATATCCAGCACAAACTATTTTATCTCCAAATAAAACCGAAGATAAATCTCTTGATATTCTATCTGATTCGGTATCAAGTTCTCTTGTATATACTTTTTCTCTAACTAAGTCATAAGCATACATTATTTCTTCTAAGGGACTTAAGTTATGTTTTCTAATTGTTTTTACTATTTCATCTATCGCATCTATTGTTTTCTTATATTCTTCAATATGTCTTTCAGTTTTATTACCATCAAAATATAAGTAAACATTTTTATATTCACCAAATAAGTTATATAACTCATTTCCTACTTCACTATCAATAGAGTAATTTCCATTTAAATGCATTGTTTTGGTTTTTAAAATTGGATTTCTTTCAATATAGTCTTTTATAGATTGTTCTGCTACAAAAGATATGGAAGTTAAATCTTTTACTAAATCAGGACTTTCTAATATTATTCTTTCTATTATTTTTGAATTTTCTTTAAATAGATTACTACCTGGAATATCATTATCAGTTAATTCGTTTATTAACATTTTATTAACATTTATTTTTTCTAATGCTTCTTCTATTGATGTATCTGGTAATACCGTTAGACCTAATATACACTCATTATTCTTTTCATCATAATATATTGGATATAGTGTTGGATATGAGTGTGTATCTTTATCATCTAATACTCTTATATCTATGGTATATTTCATAATCGTTTTTATATAAAATAAAACCTATCTATACAATAGGTCTATTTTATAATCCCCCTTTTAATTATATTTTTCCATATTGTACCTAAGTACGTTATATTAAAACATATTTAGAGGGAAAAGTCAATTATTACACACTACATTATTACTAACGTAGATGGTATTGTTAAACTATAAAGTCTTACTTTTCTTAGATTATGCTCTTTTATATATTCAAGCATACTTTTAAATTCTTCACTATCTTTATAAATATCTTTATCATATAGATACCATATATCAAATGGTGTATTTGCTCCTTCTTGTAACATCTTTTGAACTCTAGGACTTTTAAATACTACATTATTTTGTTGTTCATCTAAAGATTTATGTCTTCCTGAATCTTGATATATTTTAGATTGAATATCTGCTTCTAATTTATCACAATAGTGAGCAAATTTAGAGTTTTCTTTTTCTTCAGCATCAAAATCTAATAATGAATTTAACATTGATTCTCTATCTGTTAAATTTCCAAGAGCATGTTTCATTGCTTTATGTTCAATTCTTGCTTTTTCTTCTTTTGTTATATCAAAAGGTGTTTTATCTCCAATTTCTATTTCACCTATTTCATGTATTAATAATGTTTGTAATACTTCATCAAGATTAACATTTTTTTCTCCATCATACATAGCCATTGCTAAAATAATTGTGCCATATATATGATCAGCAATACTTTCTCTTTCACCAAAAATATTCCAATGTTTATTATCCCATCCAGTTCTTTCAGTTTTTTCAAGATTCATATTATCATAATAGAATCTAAATATTTCTTGATATTTTTTATTTTCTTCAAAACTTTTTGGCTTAAAAATACCTTTTCTTACTGCTTCTTTATATAAATCATAAAAACACTTATCTGGATTTTCATTAATAATGCTATGTAATCTTAAATCATTTACTCTACAAATGCTCGCAAATATTGAATCAAATGTAACCATCCTTCTTATTTCATCTAATTCTTTATCATATTTACTTCCATTAGCTAAATATTCACTACATTTAAAATCATCATTAGTAAGTGCAATTCCTTCAAGAGCAATCATTCTAAGTACCTTAGATATATCTTCTGATGGTTCAAATTCACTTTGAATAGCTCTTGCTAAAATCATACTTCCATATAAATGTTCAGCAATACTTCTACCATTATTATCAATTACTGAATTTTTTAATGCATTTCCTTTCAAATAAAATTCTAATTTCCTTTTATTTTCTTCATCTATACTACTCATAATACTACCTCATGTTTTATTATACATTAATTTTTGCAAATTTGAATATTTTTTTACATAATTTTATCTATATCTATTTTAGAATAGTTATTTACATTATTAATAACTAAAGCATTAGTGGTAAGTAACATCATAGCTATAGAGAATGAATTATTTATTTCTTCCGTAACTACTTTATATGAATCTATTATGTTAGTAGTATCTATTTCACTTTTACCAGTATTTTCTAATATTTTATTATATGGACTTTTAAGTACTTCTTTGATTAAAGTTGAAATGTTATCTGTACTTTTCATATCATTTGCAATATTTAAAAGAGTAACTCCACATCCTTTAACAACACCATATTTATAAGAATTAATCGCTGTATTAAGAGCATCTTCTATTCTTAATTTCTTATCAATTCTTTCTAGTTCAGTAAGACCATAACTATATATAATACCCATCTTACCATTTAAAGCAGATATTCTTTTTTCTATAAATTCTTTTTCAAATTCAAATTCTTCTTCATCAAGTCTTACTTTTAAATAATTAATTCTTTCATTCAACTTATCTTTATTTACACTATTATTTATTATAATTGTTTTATCTTTTTCTATAATAATTTCATTTACTATATTATTTTTATTAAATGAATTCGCATAGTATTTTATATCAGTTAATACTTCTTTTGATCTATCACTCTTAAGTAATGTTTTTATTATATATATCTTATATTTAGATAGTTTATTATAATCATTTAAATCATTTAATATTTCATTTTCATAGTCATCACAAAATATAACAATATCTTTATTATTATTCATAAACATTTCTAAATCATTAATGTTACTTATATATTCAAGAGTGTATACATAAGCATTATATACATTTAATTTAGTTATATTTTCACCAATAGATCCTTCTATATGATAACCAAAGTCTAATTTCATTCCATTAATTGTTTCATAAGTACATTTATCTATTACTTTATCTTCAACTATTATATAGTTATCAAAGCCAATTTCATTAAATACATTTGATATAGCATTACCTATTTCTTCACTTTTACTAGCTATCATAGATACTTGCTTTATTTTATTTTTAGTATTACAATTTCTTTTTCGATTCTTTAACTCTTTTAATATTTCTTTTTTATATCTTTCTATTTCATGTGCTAAAGTAATATTGTTTACTCCACTTTTTATTAATTCTAGTCCTTTTCTATATAATTCATATGTTAAAACTATTGTTGTAGTAGTACCATCTCCGACTGTATCATTTGTTTTCTTAGCAGCTTCTTTTATAAGTGAAGCACCTATATTTTCTATTTCATCATCAAGTTCAATGGAAGATGCAATTGTTACACCATCATTTGTTATAAATGGTTTACCATTATCTTTAGAGATTATTACATTTCTACCACTTGGTCCTAAAGTACAAGATACTGCTTCATATAATTTAGTAATACCACTAAGTATCTTATCATTCATTTCATCATTAAATATTACATTGTTCATATGTTTACCTCCAGTAAGTTTTTCCAATATTTTTTAGGCATAAAGTTTCTTTGACATCTTAAGTTTTTTCTTTCTTTAATAGTTACTGCTTTTATAAATGATTTCCACATTTGTTCATACTCATCATTACTATTTTGAAAGTTCATATCTATATCTTCTACTACCTTTAAAATTTTTCTGTCGTAAAATATTGCTTTATGTTTATTTTCATCAAATATAATCCATCTTTCATTAGGCAATCTATTTTTAAAATGACTTCCTAAAAGATATATTATGTCGTTATCAGGATTTATTTTTGAAAAATATATTTCATTTTTAAGTTTAGTAAATCTCACAAATCCTTTAAATTTATGTGCTTCACTTCTAATATTTTTAACCATTTTATTAAATTTAGTCACTTCTACAAGTTCATTATGATAAATTATTTTATAACCATATTTATATGCATTAAATAAGTAATCATATATAATTATTGCTTTATCTTTATCATGTGATAAAAATGATATTAATATGTTTTCATAAACAAAATCACTTATTTTATTTATTATTGATTCTTTTACTATATCACTTTGTTCATAATTAGTTTCTATATATATTGGTGTATCTATTATATTATCTATATATTCTTTTTCACTATATATTTTTGATGGATAAGTATGACTTTTATATGTTGCATATATTAATGTAAATAGTCCTTCTATTGTACCATCATATAAATATATATCATTTGTATGTTTAAAATTATTCATCATGAAATAAACTTAATTGTTTAATATTTCCTTCTAATAATATTTGTCTATAGATAATATCTTTTTTAAATACACCTGTCTTACTATAATATTTACCATCACATGTAATAAAGTATTTTGCTCTTTTTAATACTACACCTATTCTTTTTAATATATCAAAATCTAAGTGTGCTACTTTTCTTGTCATCATTATTCTTTTAGCAGATGTTACTCCTATACCTGGAACTCTTAATATATCTTTATAGTCTGCTGTATTTATTTCTATTGGATAGTTATCAATATTATTAAGTGCATAGTTAGCTTTAGGATCAATAAGTAAGTTGAAGTTAGGATCCTTTGGCGTTAATAATTCATTTGCCTTAAATCCATAGAAACGAAGTAACCAATCTGCTTGATATAGTCTATTCTCTCTTTTTAATGGTGGAGTCTTTATTACTGGAAGATTTCTATCAACATTAACTGGTACATATGCTGAATAATATACTCTTTTTAAATCAAATTTATTATATAATCCTTCAGTAAGATTTATTATTTGATAATCACTATCATCACTCGCACCTATTATCATTTGAGTTGATTGTCCTGCTGGTACAAACTTTCTATTATTTTCTCTTTCATTTTTAATTTCACTCATTGCTCCAAAGATATTATTACTCTTTTTATCAGGTGCTAGTAATTTTAAATTATTATTTGATGGTAATTCTATATTAGCACTCATTCTATCACTTAATTTACCAAGTTCATCTATTAAGTATTTACTACTACCTGGTATACATTTAGTATGAATATATCCATTAAATTTATATTTCTTTCTAAGTAAATATATTGCCTCTATCATAAGTTTCATAGTGTAATCTGCATCTTTAATAATTGCTGAACTTAAGAATAGTCCTTCTATATAATTTCTTTTATAGAAATTTATAGTTAAATTTGCTATTTCTTCGGGAGTTAATATTGCTCTTTTTATATTATTACTTTTTCTATTTATACAATATTTACAATCATACATACATGCATTAGTCATTAATATTTTAAGTAATGATACACATCTTCCATCACTAGTAAAACTATGACATATACCACTTATATGGCCATTACCCATTCCACCTTCATTCTTTCTATTAGAACCACTTGAACTACAAGAAGCATCATATTTAGCACTTTCAGCAAGTATTGATAATTTTTCTTCTATATTCATAATGCACCTCTAGTTCATTTTAACATAAATAGATTATATATGCAAACAAATATTCGCTTTTTATAAAACTTATTTTTAATTTTTCCCACTTTAAAAGATTTTTCTATACAATTAAAAACCTAGAATATCAAAATCCTAGGCATAAAATATATTTCTTTAAAAACAATTATTTTTAATTCTTTATCTCAATTTAAATGTTAATTCTTTTCTTTATAAAAGAAGCACTAAAATTATATAGTTTGATTTATATAATTTGAAATATCAATTTGTATATCATTAATCATAAATTTATAATTTATTTTTAAGTATTTAGATACTTTATATGGAACAGTAATTGCTTTAGGCCAATCTTTTAAAATTTCAACATCAAATGTATCATCTGTAGTGTATTTTATTATTAGTTCTTTATTTGAAATATTTACATCAACTTTTTTAATCTTTTGTATTTCTTTATTCATTTTATCTTGTATACTAGAATTTATTGTTCTATGATATGTTACATCTAATTTATCTGCTAAAACTAGGCTTAATCCTATTAAAGATTGAATATTATTTCCTTTAGAATGATCAAGAATAGCTTGTCTTAAAGTATTTTCTTCATCTTGTGTGATATCATTTTTATCAATAAATCTAGTAAATATTTTGCTGCTCTCTATCGCATGATCAGTTTTATCTCCTTTTGATAAACCAATGTCGTGTAAAAGTGCTGCTGTCATTCCTAAATCTACCATTCTTTCATCAGCATTTAATTGTAATAAAATTGTTTTTACATATTCAGCCACTCTCTTATAGTGTCCTAAGCCATGTTCCCAATCCCATTTACCATTTGTTATAAATTTAAAACTTTCAATTTGTTTTACAGTATCCAAATACAATTTACTATTTATTAATTTTTCATATAAAAGCATAAAATCACCATAATAATTATATCATACCTTTTTATTTTTACAAATATTCGTCCTTACATAAAAACAAAATGTAGTCTTTAAACTACATTAATTTCATAAATATAATAACAAATAAAGTAAATATAATTATACTTATCATTATTGATATTATATTGATAATTGTATATTTTAATTTAGTAAATTTCTTTAACATTAAATTTATTAAGTTTGTTATCAAAATATAATTTGAACTAAACGTTATAATTGTAAGCAATATATCATAGTCTACTCCATACAAAGGACATAAATCTATAGAAGTACATGGTATATATTTATATGTTAAATAATTAAATAAATATTTAAATAATATTGAAGATAATATCATAGTTACAAAAAGAATAACATCATTTACTATAATCTTTCTATCATATTCCACTTTATTTCTTTTTATATGATAAATTAACATAAGTATTAAAAGTAAAAGTATATCTACTAATAAAGAATAATCTTTAAAATCTTTTACTATGTATCCAACTACTAACACTGAATAAAGTATTAAACTTATTAGTATTGTAATTAATATTCTTTTTAATATTTTCATTTTATATTATCTGTAAATGATTTTGCTATGTCATCTACTATTTCATCAAATGTTTTATCTTTAATACTTTTGTTATCTTTTTCTATAGTTTTATCTTTACTTTTATCACCCTTACTTTCAGTAACATATGAAAGTCCTGTACCTGGTAATGTTAATGTTTTTCTAGTTGTGCCTTTTGCTGTCTTACTTATTCTTACTCCTTTAGTACCAACACTATATCCTATACCATTTTTACTTAAATTTACTTTTACTCCTTTACCTAAATTAATACTTTTTCTAAATCTTAGACCCATCACTTATCACCTACTTATTTTTTAATACATCTCTTATTTCTTCTAATAAAACTACTTCATCACTCTTTTTAGGTTTTTCTTCTTTCTTTTCTTCTTTCTTATGTTTATCTAAGAACTTATTCATAATCTTAACTACCATAAATATACAGAATGCTATAATCAAAAAGTTAATGACATTTTGTATGAAGTTACCATATTTAATAGTTGAATCTCCTACTTTAATAGTTAATTTTGTAAAATCATATCCTCCTATTAATACTCCTATTAAAGGCATAATTATATCATTTACTAGTGAAGATACTATCGTACTAAAAGCACCACCTATAACAACACCAACAGCTAAATCAATAACATTGCCTCTTTTAATAAAGGTTTTAAATTCTTCAAATAGTCCTTTTGACTTAGTCGCAAATTCTTTAATCTCTTTAATTTCTTTTTTATTTTTCATACTACTCTTCTCTCCCACAAAAATTATAACATTTTTAAGATTTTAGGTAAACATTAATAATGAAGTTGCAATTACTATAATAATAATACCTATTATTTGTTTTCTATTTAGTTTTTCTTTTAAAAATATTACAGATAATAATATAGTAACAACAATACTTAATTTTTCAATCGTGAATACTATACTTGTTTCACCATCTTTTAAGGAGGCAAAATAAAATAGCCATGATAAGGTATTAGTGATACCTGAATATATAACATATTTCATACTCTTTTTACTTATATCTTTTAAATAAACATATTTCTTTTTAAATATGACTATAAACATCAATATAATAAATACAATAACTGTCCTTATAAATGTTGCTAAAACGCTATCTATATTATTAAGTCCCATTTTACTTATTATAGTAGTAGTACTTGTAAATATAGCAGTTAATACAGAATAAAGAATCCATTTGTTATCTTTTTCATTAGTAGTCTTTTTATTAACCGTAAGAAGTGTTCCAATTAAAATAAGTGTTATTGATATAATTTTTATAATAGTAATCTTTTCATGAAGAAATATCATTGATAATATTAAAGTTAATATTATGCTTGTCTTATCAATAGGTGTTACTTTAGATACATCACCTGTATCAAGTGCTTTAAAATAAAATATCCAAAGTAGTGTTGTTGATACACTAGATAGTATTAAAAATATAATTGTTTTTAATGATAAAGTTGTTATTTGTGATAGTTTTCCAAAAAAAATTGTTGATATAAAAGATAGAATTAATATTATAAAAGTTCTTATAGTTGTTATTAATATTGAATCTACTTTATTTAGCTTAGAAGAGTATGATGCTAAGATGGAAGTTAATCCTGAAAATATTGATGATACTAAAGCATATATTATCCACATGTTATTCACCATTATTATTATGATATTATTCTTGAAAAAAATGCTTAAAAGTGTTATAATATGCTTTAGTTTTGAAAAGGGGAATAATTATGTTTGGAGAAAAAATTATTTTAGGAAATGCTAAATGTAAGGTTGATACTAAAGGAAGAATCCTTTTACCAAAGTTTACATATTCAGAAAAAGATGATGAAATAGTATTAAGTAGTGATGATAATGGTATTATATTACTTAATAATATAGTTTGTTTAAAAAGAAGAATTAATGAACTTGAAAAGAATATGTCTAGTGAAAGTGATGAAAGATTAATTAAGTCATTAAATGATAAACTTGAAAAACTATATTTTTCATGTATATCCGTGTCTAAAGTTGATAGTCAAAGAAGACTTATTATACCAGTATCTACTAGAATGGAATATGATATTAATGATTCAGTTATTTTACAAGGATGTAAAGATCATTTAAAAATGTTTAATAGTGATGAATCATATCAAAATTATAAAATGATGATAAAACAACTTTAATGGTTGTTTTTTTGTGGATACTTGTGGAATAAAATATATTAATTATCTATATATTAATGATATAATGTTATAGAAGGACGTGAAATAATGTTTAAATATGAAAGTGATTCAAGAAAAGTAACTAAAGGTCAAACTTTTGTCGCTTTAAAAGGTATGACTGTTGATGGTCATGATTTTATAGATAGTGCGATTAAAAATGGAGCTAGTCATATAATATGTGAAAAGGATATTGATGTAAGTGTTCCATATACTAAAGTAGAAAATACAGATACTTATTTAAGAGAAATATTAAATAAAGAATATGGTAATGATATTAATAAAATGAAATTAATAGGTGTTACTGGTACTAATGGTAAAACTACTAGTTGTTATTTAATATATCAAATGCTTAATAATTTAGGTATTGATACAGCTTATATTGGTACACTTGGTTATTATCATAAAGATGATTTTATAGAACTTAATAATACTACTCCAGATGTACTTACTATTTACAAACTACTTTATACCGCTTATGAAAGTGGTGCTAAAAGTGTTGTAATGGAAGTAAGTAGTCAAGCATTATCTTATGATAGACTTACTAATATTAACTATTCTATTATAGGATTTACTAATCTTACTGAAGACCATCTTGATTATCATAAGACAATGGAAAACTATTTAAATGCTAAATTGCTTATACTAGATCATTTAAAAGATGATGCTAAAATAATAGTTAATAGTGATGATCCTGTTCATGATAGATTTAAAAAAGAAGGACACAAGTTCATTACTTTTGGATTTAATGGTGACTATAAGATAAATAATTTTGATACTGGTGCTGCTGAAACTAAATTAAATTTCAGTTTTGATAACAAAGATTATGATGTAGTTATTCCTCTTACTAGTAAATTTAATGTATATAATTATTTAACAATGTTATCAATTGTTCATGAATATGGAATTGATATTAATAAAATAATTAAAGAAACACCAAATCTAAAAGCACCTAAAGGAAGATGCGAAACATACAAAGTAAATCATGGCTATGCGATTGTTGACTATGCTCACACACCAGATGCGGTCGAAAAAGTAATAACTGCATACAATGAACTTAAGAAAGGAAAAGTCATAACAATAGTTGGTTGTGGTGGCGATAGAGATCCTAAAAAAAGACCTATCATGGGAAGTATTGCTACTGAACTATCTGATTATGTAATATTCTCTAATGATAATCCTAGAACAGAAAATCCAGAAGATATTATGAAAGATATTTTAGAAGGCGTTAAAAAAGATAACTATGAAGTTATTTTAGATAGACGTGAAGCAATCAAACATGGTATTGATATAATGAAACCAAATGATATACTTCTTATACTTGGTAAAGGTCATGAAAATTATCAAATCATTGGTAAAACTAAAATACATTTGGATGACGCAGAAGAAGTACTTAATTACAAATCAAATTAATTCTTTTATAGAATTTAATCTTAAGATACATTTCTTAATGATTGAAGGAGTATGTGCATAAGCATCAGCATATTATTCTTTCAATCTTTTTATTATTTTAGATATAATTATTTTTATATGAAAAGAAAGCGATTAATACTAATCATTAATCGCTTAAAGTTTTTAGAAATGTGTATGTTATCTTTAAAGTTTTTAGTTTTACATTAATTTTCTTATATCTTTTATCTTTTTTATATCTATATGCATTCCTCCTTCACTGTCTTTAATGATACTATTCATTTGTTAAAGAATTGTGAAAAGTTAATATAATTTACGTAAAATATATGATATATCATTTGTAGATGGTAGATATATGAAGAAATTAAACTATAAAAAGATTTTAATAATGATATTATTAGTGATATTACTTTGACTAAACGTATAAATTATATATAAATTAATGTATTTTAAAAGATGTAGATTAAATTTTTCTACATCTTTTTTATTTTACCATTTCCAATTCTTTATTTCTGGCATATCTTCTCCATATTCTTTAATGTATTCTTTATGTTCTATAAGTTTATTTTTACACCATTCATTTAATGCAGAAGATTTATCACCTAGTTTATCAAGATATTTTAATGCATCTATTACTAAATTATATCTATCTAATTTATTTTGTACTTTCATATCAAATGTTGTTGTTATAGTTCCCTCTTCTAAGTAACCATGAACATGCATATTTTGATTATGTCTTTTATATGTAAGTTCGTGTATTAGATTAGGATATCCATGAAATGCGAATATAATTGGTTTATCTTTTGTAAACAAGTTATCATATTCAGCATCTTCTAATCCATGAGGATGATTTTCATGACTCTGTAATTTCATTAAATCAACTACATTTATAAATCTTATTTTTAAATCACTAAAGTTTTCTCTTAATATTTTAGTAGCTGCTAGTGCTTCAATAGTTGGTGTTTCTCCAGCGCATGCCATTACAAGGTCAGGTTCACATCCATCATCATTACTAGCAAAATCCCATCTACCAAGTCCTTTAGTACAATGCTTTATCGCATCACTCATATTTAACCATTGAGGGCGTGGATGTTTTGATGCCACTATTACATTAATATAATTTTTACTTCTAATACAATGATCAAAACAAGATATTAACGTATTAGTATCAGGTGGCAAATATATTCTAACTATATCTGCTTTTTTAGTAACAATATGATTTAAGAATCCTGGGTCTTGATGAGTAAATCCATTATGATCTTGTTGCCATACATATGAACTTAATATAAAGTTTAATGATGAAATATCTCTTCTCCATGGTAAATCTTTTGCTACTTTTAACCATTTTGCATGTTGACTTGCCATTGAATCAACTATTCTAATGAATGCTTCATAACTATGAATAAATCCATGTCTACCTGTTAATAAATATCCTTCAAGCATTCCTTCACATAAGTGTTCACTTAATACTGAATCTATTACTCTACCATATGGACTGATAAATTCATCGTTATCATATCTAATTCCATTCCATTGTCTATTAGTTGCTTCAAATACATGATTAAGTCTATTTGAAAGTGCTTCATCTGGACCAAATATTCTAAAGTTCTTTTTATTTTCATTTAATTTAATAATGTCTCTTATGAAATATCCAAGTTCCATCATATCTTGACTTATTGTTTCACCTGGATTTTTAACTTCAACTCCATAACCTCTAAAATCAGGAATATTTAATTCTTCAAGTAATAGTCCACCATTCGCATGAGGATTCATTCCCATACGATGATTTCCTTTAGGTGCAAGTTCTTTTAATTCTTTTTTAAGTGTTCCATTTTCATCGAATAATTCTTCAGGTTTATAACTTCTAAGCCATGCTTCTAATATTTCTAAGTTTTCTGGATGTTCTTTATTTACCACTACTGGTACTTGATGACTTCTAAATGTTCCTTCAACTTGTAAATCATTTACAAATTTAGGTCCACCCCAACCTTTAGGTGTTTTTAATATTATCATTGGAAAAGTAGCTCTTTTATTAAGTCTTGTTTTACTTTTAATAATTTTAATTTCTTCAATACATCTATCTAATGTTCTAGCCATTAATTCATGTATTTTAGCAGTAGATGATGCTTCTACTACATAAGGATTCCAGCCACATCCTTCAAAATATTTAATAAGTTCATCTTCTGGAATTCTTGAATATATGGTTGGATTAGCAATTTTATATCCATTTAAATGTAATATTGGAAGAACTATTCCATCAGTAAGCGGATTTATTATTTTATTTAAGTGCCATGAGGCTGCGAGCGGTCCTGTTTCTGCTTCTCCATCTCCTACTACACAAGCAGCAATTAAATCAGGATTATCAAGAACTGCTCCAAAAGCATGAGATAAAGAATATCCAAGTTCTCCACCTTCGTTTATACTTCCTGGAGTTTCTGGTGCTACATGTGAACTAATTCCACCTGGAAAACTAAATTGTTTGAATAACTTTTTCATTCCATCAATGTCTTCCGTAATACTTGGATATATTTCACTATAACTTCCTTCAAGATAAGTATTCGCAACCATTGCTTGACCACCATGGCCTGGTCCTGAAATATATATCATATCTAAATTATATTTTTTAATAATTCTATTTAAATGCACATAAACAAAATTTTGACCTGGTGCTGTTCCCCAATGTCCTACTACATTTGGTTTAATTTGATCAAGTGTTAATTTTTCCCTTAACAGTGGATTATCTTTTAAATAAAGTTGTCCTACTGAAAGATAATTAGCCGCTCTTAAATATGCATTAATATTTTTTAATTCCCTATCACTTAGTGTTTTCATTTTTCCTCCTATTATCTATATATATTTTACAATAATTAAGGTCAAAAAAAAAGATATTGTTATTTGTTTTACAATACTCTTTCGCATAAATCTTCATATTTACTTCCATGAGGTGTTATTATGAATTGTCTGGTATCTTCATCAACCATCTTTATCTTAATATCAAGTCTATTTTTTGGTAAAATATCTTCAATTAAATCAGCCCATTCTATGATGCATACACCCCTTTTAGTGAAATATTCTTCTATTCCTATATCTTGTTTAGTATCACTTAAACGATATACATCCATGTGAAATAATTTCATCTCAGCATTATCATATTCTTTAATGATATTAAATGTTGGAGATGTTATGTTTTCATTAATACCTAATGCTAAAGCAAAAGCCTTTGTGAAAACAGTTTTTCCACTTCCAAGGTCTCCTATAAGACAAATAACCATATTAGGAAATTTTTCAGACTCAATATTTTGTGCTAATTCCATTGTCTCATCTTCAGAATAAGTTGTAATTTTATATTGCATTTGTATCACCATATTTATTGTAACATTAAAAAATAAATATATACAATAGTTTTTGTTAATTTTACATTTATATAGAAAAAAGAATTATCGTTATTGATAATTCTCTTTAATCTTTAGTTTTTATTTAACTAAATTATTCGCAAACAATATGTAAAGTTTTGATATTATCTCCACTTTTCCACCTGTCCTACACCGTACATGAATATTTCTACTCATACGGCGTGCCCTTGTAATACTTTAACAACAATTAATTGATTTATACACTCTAGATCTGTATAAATCATTGTTATTTCTTACAACTAAAGCCTTTCCCTCCACATCTTATTATCAATGTTTCATTGGTACTTTGACTTCGCTCTCAGTTAGATTAAGATAGTTTATTTATTATATCTATCACTATTCTACAAACGCGTATAGTCGCTTGAATATTCTAACCTTGTAACGTTCCAATAGACTTATCTTTTCATGTACCCTTAGATTTACTCTATAGATTAGCAAACTTGATAGTGCCTGTAACACTATATGGTATTTCACATAGAAATAATTACTTTACCACATTCACACCATTACTGGTATATAGCATTTCTACTATTTAATATTAATCTGTACATTCGAGTATTCGTCAGACTAGCTTTTAGTCATTCTAATCATAGGTATTTTATAGACTACCACTTCATCAGTTACATGTTTATGACACTTTCCTTATCTTATGATATTAGGGTAACTTTTCAAGTGACTTTAACGAGCTATCATACATTTGATTCACTATATTATCATCTGCATGTCGTAGTTTTCATAGGTAAGTTTCAAGATCGTTACTCCTTTCATTCCTTACTCAATCTACCAGTTCTCCTAAATATATTAGGGCTTAACCTTTTTAGTCAAGAACGTTCCACAGTTCTTGATATATATATTAGCATACCATTTTTTTAAATGCAATATATTTTTAAAATTTATTATTAATTATATTTGTCTATACAATAGACTTATTTATTACATACAATAGTCTAGGAGGAAATGATAAAAATGTTATATGATGAAACAAATAACAAATATGATTTAGATTATAATGAAATCTATGATTATGAATATGATATAGATAAGGTTGTTAATAAGAATAGTTATAATGATGTAGATATTAATATAGATAGTATTAATTTTAATAGAGATAATAGTTTATACTCACCTATGGAAGGATTTAATAAAGGTAACATGTTTAAAAATATATACTCAAAGTATAAAAATCATATATATAAATTAAGAGTTAATAGTAAAAAAGATGAGTTATTATATAATATTCAAATGTATAGTTTTGCAATGAAAGATATGAATCTTTATTTAGATATTTATCCTGATGATAAAAATATTTTAAATAGTTTTCATGATTATAGAAAGAAGTATGAGGTACTTAAAAAACAATATGAAAGTGAATATGGTCCACTATGCATGAGTAATACAATTAATACTGAAAAATGGACCTGGGTAAGTAATCCTTGGCCATGGGATAAAGGAGGTAACAATTAATGTTTAAATATGAAAAGACACTGGAGTATCCTGTTAATGTTAGAAAAAAAGATTTAAAAATGGCTAAACTTTTAGTGGCTCAATTTGGTGGTCCAGATGGTGAACTTGGTGCTTCACTTCGTTATTTAACTCAAAGATTCAGTATGCCAGATGATAGAGGTAAAGCATTACTTACTGATATTGGTTGTGAAGAACTTGGACATGTTGAAATGATATGTACAATGATACATCAATTAATCGAAGGTGCTTCTATTGATGAAATTAAAAATGCTGGACTTGAATCTTGGTATACACAACATAATAAAGGCGTTTATCCAATGGATGCTAGTGGTGTTCCATTTACAGCTGCTTATATAGCATCAACTGGTAACCCAATCGTTGACTTGCAAGAAGACCTTGCCGCTGAAGAAAAAGCAAGAGCGACATATGAAAACTTAATGGACTTAACAAATGATGAGAGTTTACTTGCTCCACTATCATTCTTAAGACAAAGAGAAGTAGTTCATTATACAAGATTTAAAGAATTACTAGATTATTACAAGAAAAAAGGATATTAATTTTTTATTATTAAACTTCACTTATGTGAGGTTTTTATATGTCTTTTTTCTTAAATATCCTAATTCCAATAATGGTAAATAATGTACTATAAAATAATAATATTGGTATACCAAGTTTTAATGACAAATTAATATCATATAACTGATTTATCGTATCTATTAAATTATTCTTATAATAGCTTAAATCTATATATGGTAAAAATGTATATTTAACAATGTTAATATCTTTAGAAAGTAATAGTTCAGTTATAGTAATTCCAAATGTTAATAACAATATACTTATTCCTGATGTAATACTTCTATTCTTAATAAATGTACTTAATAACATTATAATTGTTGATATAAATACTAACGAAATGCTAGTTATAAAGAAGTTATTAACATTTTTTACATCTACTTTCAATATAATGTGGATAAGTAATGTATATGTTAACAATTCAAAAGTAAAAATTATAATTGTTAACAATTTTGATATATAAATTTTAGTTCTATTAACAGGCTTTGTTAAATAAAATCTAAAAGTACCAGAATCTATTTCTTCACTAATGATGCCACTAAATAATATTGATATAATTATTCCTATAAAAGGTATAAGAGTAAACATATTATCCACACTTAATTTTTCATTGTTAATAAAATAGTTAATTATGATTATAATTGTTAATACAATAAATGATATAAATTGTTTTTTAAATCCTAGTTTTATAAATTCATTTTTAATTAGATTCATCATTATTACCTAGCATTTCAAAAAATTCTTCTTTAAGTTTATTATTCTTTTCACTTATTCTATATACTTTTATATCATTATTTACTAGTTTTTTATTTAATTCGCTTATTGTTTTATCATTTTCATACACTTCTAATTTTTCATTAATACAATAATCATTTAAAAGTAATGTTGCTTTAGAATAATCATCTACTTCAAATATTACATTCTTTTTATCACTTCTTTGTTTCATTTTTATCTTTTGTATTTTACCATTGTTAATAAATATTATTTTATTGCATAAGTCTTCTATTTCATTTAACATATGTGATGAGATTATTATTGTAGTATCTTTTAAATCTTTTAAGATGTTCATTACCTTTTTAATGCCTTCTGTATCAAGACCATTAGTTGGTTCATCAAGTATTAATATTTTAGGTTTATTAATTAAGGATGATGCGATTGCTAACCTTTCTTTCATACCAAGTGAATATGTTTTAAATTTCTTACCTAGGTATTTTTCCATTTCCAATATTCTTACTATTTCTTCAATTGTTTCTTCATTAACACCTTTAAACATTGTTTTAAATAGTTCCAAATTCTTTTTACCAGATAATGTTTTATACATATCAGGTGTTTCAATTATTGTACCTACGATTGACATAGCTTTTTCATAATCATATTTAAGGTTATAGTCATAATATATAATATCTCCTTCATCAATCGTATATAGTCCTGTCATTAATTTAAGTAGAGTTGATTTACCTGCTCCATTCTTACCAACAAGACCAATTATTTCTCCTTCATAAGCATCAAAACTGATATTATCAAGTATCTTTTTACCTCCTATTTCTTTACTAACATTTCTTACTGTTATTGATTTTTTCATAAATCCCTCCCTCGTTTAAATGGAGTATATATGATTTTAAAATAGTATGCAAATTGGTAAAATTCAATTTTAAGGTAGTTTTTTATAGTGAAAATTCAATTATTTCCTAGAAGATTTTTAAGTTTTCAATATAGTTTTTATACTCATTTTTGAATTTTACACTTTTTTCAAGAAATTAAAAAAACTTACAATTAAGTAAGTTTTACATATCATTTAAATCAACATTTTCTTCAGCAATTAAATCCTTAAACATTTCTTTGAATTGCGCTATTGCTTTAACTTTAGCATCTTCATAAACAACTTTTGTTCTACATATTGCTTTATAGAAATGTTTTATTTTAACTGTATCACTATTTTCATATAATGCCATTGAAAATGCACTCATAACTATTGTTAATGCTATATCTGGATATCTATTACCTATTTCGTATATTCTTTTATATTCATCTGTCATATCAACAATGAATTTAAATAATTTTTCACGAATAAAGTCTGTATATCCGATTTTTATTCCTGTTCTTTTTTCATACTTTGGATAAGTACCCATCAAAATATCAACACATTGTTCTTGAGTAGGCTCAAGTACATCAACTTTTAAGAAACGTCTTAAGAACGCTCTATCTCTTAAAATATATGCTTCATATTCTTCATAAGTAGTCGCACCAATCATTTTGATATCTCCACGGTCAAGACCTGGTTTTAACATGTTGGCAAAGTCTATACTCATATTAGCAGTATTTCTATTAACAAGTAAGTGAACTTCATCTATGAATAGTAATATATTCTTTTTAGTTTTAAGTTCATCAACTAATAATTGAAGTCTGTTTTCTGTTTGACCATCTTCCATTTTAGTTTCACCAAGTAATGATGTAATATTAACTTTAATAAGTTGATATGGTTTTAATGCATTTGGAATATTTCCATTTACCATTCTATATCCTATACCTTCAACAATCGCAGTTTTACCTACACCAGCTTTACCTACTAATAAAGCACTCTTTTCTGGAGTTAAAAGTATTTCAATAGTTTGCTCTATTTCTTTTTCCCTACCAATCGCAGGGTTAGTTACATATTCTTTTTTACTTAAGTTTTCACCATAAGTATCAAGAATACTCATCTTTTTAACTCTTTCTTCTGCTGCTGAAAGTGGCTTCTTTTCTTCAAATTCCATAAATTCCATATCTTTATTCATACTTCATCCTCTTTTTTCATATTAATTTTATCAATTTTTGAAATAAAAGTCCATATTTTTATTGACAAATATAATTTATTAATCTATAATTATTTATGCAAGTGCCTGATTAGCTCAGTCGGTAGAGCAAACGGCTGTTAACCGTTGGGTCGCAGGTTCGAGTCCTGCATCAGGCGCCATTTGCAAATCAAACTCAAGGTTAGACTTGAGTTTTTCTTTTATAAAATTATATTAATAAATTAAGTATTGTTAAAAATATTATTCCAAGAAGAAGTGGTACTAAAAAACTATATATCATCCATTTAGTTCCTACTTCTTTTTTTATTGTTAAAAGTGTAGTGCCACAAGGAAAATGCATTATTGAAAATAGTATAACATTTATCGCAGTTATAAACGTCCATCCATTACTAATAAATATATTTTTAATATTAACGCTTTCAGTAAGTAACGAAATACTACTTGTATTCAAGTACCCCATTATCATAATTGGAAGTACTATTTCATTAGCTGGTAATCCAAGTAAGAATGATAAAATAATATTTCCATCCATACCAAGTAATCTACCAAATGGTTCAAGTATAGTTGACACACCACTAAACACACTTACATTATTAACTTTAATATTTGTCATTAACCATATAATAAGACCAGATGGAATAGATACAAGTATTGCTTTTTTTAGTATTGATAATGATTTATATACAAAACTATTCTTAAGTATTCTTGATAATTTTACTTTTTTATAATCAGGCAGTTCTAATATAAAGAATCCACTATATCCTTTTAATAATGTTTTAGAAAGTATAAATGATGTTAAAAATGATATTATAATTGAAAATAATACAAATAACATAAGATAAAATGATACCAATAATTTATTATTACTATTTGTGAAAAACATTGATATAAGAGCAATTATCATTGGAAATCTACCATTACATGGTATGAATGAATTAGTTATTATCGCAAGTAATCTATCTCTTTTCGAATCAATTATCCTACTTCCAACTATCGCACAAGCATTACATCCAAATCCAGAACACATAGTTAAAGATTGTTTACCATGACAATTACAACATTTACATATTCCATCTAGGTTAAATGCTATTCTTGGAAGTATACCTGTTTCTTCAGCATAAGTAAATAAGAAAAAGAATATAACAAGAGGTGGAAACATAACAGATATAATATATGTAACTATTCTATATATTCCAAATAACAATGGTTCATATATAAATTTAGGAATACTATCCTTACATAAATTGTATAAAATACCTTCTATCCATGAAAACAATTTACTAAGTAAATCACTAGGATAATTCGCAAGTACAATTGTTATTAAAAATATACCAAACATAATCAAACATAAAGATAAAATACAATATAATTTTTTTGAAAATATCTTATCAAGTTTAGACATCTCTTTATCTTTAACATTTATTGTTTCTTTAGAAATAGATGATGAAATTGAATTTAATTTAATAGATATTTCATTAGATACTTCTTCACTATTAATACTTCTTAAGTAATAAGATAATTCTTCATCAATAATATTTATACCATATCTTTCATATATATAATCTACAAGTGATGTATCATTTTCAAGTACTTTTATAGCAATAAATCTATTATTAAAATACTTTGGTAATAATGATTCAACTTTACTTATCTTTTCTTCTAAACAATCACTATAATAAAAACTATAATTAGAATATGTGTCTTTATCTAAAGAATTTATTAATTCATTAATACCAATTTTATTTTTGGTTGAACACTTAATTATCTTAATATTTAAAATGCTTTCTAATTTTTTATAATCAATATTTATACCCTTTTCTTCTACTTCATCTATCATATTTATACATAGTATTACGTTCCTATTGATTTGTAATATCTGTAATAATAGATTAAGATTCTTTTCTATGCTAGATGCATCACATACATATATTATCTTTTCATAATCATCAAATAGTAATGTATTTTTAGTTATCTTTTCTTCATCACTTAAATCACTTAAAGAATATATTCCAGGTAAATCTACTAAAGTATAATGTGTTTTCTTAATCTTTTTACTTGCAAGTTCAACTGTCTTACCTGTCCAGTTACCAGTATGTTCATGTGAATGAGTAAGTATATTAAATAGTGATGATTTTCCTACATTAGGATTACCACATAAAAGTATATTCTCATTCATATGATACCTCTATCTTACTAGCATCTTTATCTCTTAATGCTATAAAAGTATTTTTTATCTTATAACAAGATGGATCTTTAAATAGTGATGTGAATTTCTTTTCAACAATCTCTCCATCTATAAATCCTAAATCATATAATCTTCTTTTCTTTATACCACTATGTCTTACATTTTTTATATATGCTTTATCATTTATATTTAAATCGTTTAAATTCATAAAGTTCCTCCTAACTATAGTAATATATGAATTAATATCTTTTTTTGACAAATAATCATATTATTTACTATGAATAAGAGTTTCCATGATTTATTTAATACTAATCCTAGATATTCTACTTCTATTAGTTTTATTTTAGGACTTCTTTTAGTTGATAGTTTAACTGCTCCTGAACAAAATATGCTTGGAAACTGGATTATTTTAATGGGTCAAACAATACTTACTAATGCTGCATCTCAAAATATTATTGAATCAAGAATAAGTGGTAATATATTTAATATAAATTCTAAAGAAGTAAAATGTATTTATAATCCACCTGTTTACGATATTAAAAAAATAAAAGAAATAATAAAACAAATTTATCCTAATAGTAGTAATGATGTAGACAAACTAAATGATATGATAAAAGACCTTCAAAAGAAAATTGAAGAACTTAAGAAAAGTGAATGATTTACCTTTTCTAGGATAAATCTATATTTTTTCCTAGAAAAAGCCAAAAGAAAAGTAGAAACATATTCTACTTAATTCTCTATAATAACTCTATCTTTATCCCTTTCATTCATAGTTATCTTAACTGTATATCTTGATAATTCATTCTTATCATATATTTTATTTTCTTTAAGATTTTCTAAATATACACTTAATCTATCTCTATAATCAAGTGATAATGATACATATATATCATTCACATTCTTTTTCATATAATAGTCATAATAACTTTCATAATATTTAGTTTCAATAGTAATTTTATTATCTAATGTATTATCATATTCTATAGTATATTTAGTATCATAATGACTATTAAATGATATACGAGTTACTTTATCTAAATTACTTGGTAAACTTATCTTTTCATATTTTCTTGTCATTGTATATTTATCACTAACATCTTTAACGATATCTATTTTAGATATTTGTTTCATAAATAATGAAATACCACATGCGATAATAATAAGTGTTAATATTACTGATATTAGCGTCCATTTAATACTTATCTTTTTACCTATTATCAATTTATTTACCAATATAACAATTATCAATAATAATAAATCTATTCCAAATAAAGCAATATTAAATCCATAATATTTTATACCATCAAGTATAGCAAACATACTAGACATTAATAATACAGTTACCCATAACCATATAAATAATAAACAAATTATTAACAATGTTCCAAGTGTTCTAAAAATAATTCTTCTAATTCTTTTACCTTTAGATTCAAATATTTTCTTTTCAGTTATGCTTTCAACAATATTAGGAAGTTCTTCTTTTACTTCTTCTTTAGTTTCAATTATATTTTCTTTTAAAGTATCTTTATCTTTCTTTTTAAAATTAAATTTACTTTTTAATACTTTGAATATATTTTCTCTTTTAACTTTTTCTTTTCTAACTTTATTTTTCTTTTCTTTTTTGATTTTTTCTTTCTTTATCTTTTCTTTTTTAGGTTTTTCTTTTTTCTCTTTTTTAGTAAATTGAATATCTTTAGTGATAAATTCTTTTACATTATTAAAAAATATTTTTATTTTACCATTTGATTTTAATGATTGTATTTCTTTTTCTGCGACTAAGTCTGTTGAACCTAATTCTTTTAATATATCTACTATTCTTCTATTATTAGATTTTTCTTCATGAATAATATTTCTATATTTTTCAATTATTTTATTCCTATCTTTTTTAGAAATACCACTAAGTTTATTTTCTAAATCATTCAGAAACTTCTTTTCCTTTTTCATATTATCACCTTTTTAAATATTATATTGTTTACTAATTAAAAATATAATCTAATTGTTTACTTATAGATTTTTTTATTTTATTGAAGATATTTTTAAATAAGTTTTTAAATATTTTTCTTATATCTTTTAATAATTCATTTATTATTGAATCTTCTGTTTCACTTTCAGTAACTTTTTTTGTAGTTTTCTCTATTTTTTTGGTTGTTGTTTCCTCTTCTAAACTCCACACTCCAAGTTTTTTACTTTTAGCAATACTTTCTTCTTTTTTTAAATCTTCAGTATACTTATAATCTCCATATAGATAAGCCACCTTAGCATATCCAAGTGATACTAAATCTTTTTGAAGTAATGTATCATCTGTAAATACCCATCCTAAAGCCCTATTATATTTATCTGTTTTAGTACTTCCTTCATCATATTCAATTTCTAATTTCTTAGCATTCTTAACTTTATTACAAGTATAATTACTTGCTTCTTTACCAAATGGTTGTTCACCTTTAGTAGGATGTACAGTTTCAGGAGTATCTATTGCTAAAAATCTTACTGTAGTTTTTTTATCATCAAGTATTACTTTAATAGTATCTCCATCAACGCATGCTTCAAATTTAACTGAAACTCTTTCTGCATAAACATTTGTTATAAATAAACAAAAAAATAAAAATATCATTACTACTTTCTTCATAATGATATTTTAGCATTTTTTATACTTTAAAAAAAGCCTTTTTAACTTAATTCATTCATTTTATTTGAATATTTAGTATAAGATTTTTCTATTTTAGTATCTTCTTCAGGTGTTATAGTATACCATCCTTTAGTAAACATAAAATTATAAATATCACGAGCCATATCTTTTGTATCATCAAATATACTCATTATCTTTTTATATAGATATTTATTACTCATTTCATTAATGGCTACACTATAACTATTTGATATATTCTTTTCACATAATAATATATCATTTAATATATCTTCGTCATTTAAACATTCATCTTTTTGTATTTTAGTTTCTTCATTTTTAATTTGTTTCATAAAATTTCTCCTATCCGATTAAATCTAATAATTCTTTATAATGTTTAGCATGCATCTTTTTAGCTTTAGTAAGAATTTCTTCTATTTCACTATCACAGACACATTCTAAATATGAATATAATTTCTTATTCATAATAAGATTCCAATTAAGCATATCTTCTATATATAATAGGTCTTTTATGCTTATTATATTTGGTATTTCTTTCATTATTTTTACCTCCTAGTAATATTATTTACAATGTTGAGTATAATAATAATGTAAAAATTATCCAAAATATTAGCACTTACTATTGACAAGTGCTAATTATTGAGTATAATTATAATTGTTAGGAGATGAAAATTATGAGTTTATTACCAGAAAAATTTTATTTAGATGATTTCTTTGATGATTTTGTACCAATGCCAAAAATGCCTAAGAATGAAATGAAATGTGATATTTATGAAAAAGGTGGTAAAGTTCATATTGAACTTGATGTTCCTGGATTTAACAAAGAAGATGTTAAAGTAGATCTTGATGATGGTATTCTTACTATAGCTGCTACTAAACATGAAGATAAAGAAGAAAAAGAAAAGAATTACTATCGTAAAGAAAGATCATTTGGTTCATTCAAGAGACAATTTAATGTTGGTAACGTTAAAGAAAATGAAATAGATGCTAAATTCAACAACGGTGTCTTAAAAATAAGTTTTCCTAAAGAAGAACAAAAACAATCAAAGAAATTCATTGCAATAAAATAAATAATTAAAATAATATGAAAGATACTTCAGTAAAATGAAGTATCTTTTTTGTTGGGCTAGCCTATACGAAATGCCGGCGAAACGCCGTTTGTATCATCAGCAATGTTGTTAGTGTAGGAACCAATGCTAGACACATAGTAGAAATTGTTGCTAGCGTTAGAACGGGCCGCACGAAGCCACCACCAATCTGCATTAGTTCCGTTTTTCTTTTTTGCTTCACTGTGATTTCTAGTTGTTACTCCTTGTGCTTTATAATAATCTAATGTTCTTGTTAAATCTTTTGCTGTATCATCTGTATCGTTAAAATCAGTATATATTTCTTTTGGTGCTAATAAATATAATTTGTCAGTTGAAGTAAAGTTTGTTTCTCCGCTTGTACTTCCATGTCCTGATACTACTGTTGTATCGATTATTGCACTTCTGAGTTCACTTGGTATTGCATTATATATATCATTATTTACAAATGTTCTCATTGATGTTGCTGGCCATCCTCCTACATTTGTATTTGTATCATTCATTTTATGATCTGTTATTATATCTGCAAACTCTAGTACAAATCCACATGCACTTTGTGAAAAACCAGTTCCTGAACATTCACTTGGAGTTGATGTATTAGCTACTCTTAAAGTATGTGTTCCATATGTTCCAAGATTTACTTCTTTTGTACTTCCAACAGCATATTCACTTCCATTTCCTTCTCTTATTGCATCTATAATTGTCTCCCAGTCGTCTGTAGAAAAATTTTTAGAAGATATTTCTTCACATTTTCCTTCAGTTATTTTATCGGTTGTGAGATCACTTAAATTATTAAATTTACCACTTATACAATAATTTTCATTACTAACTTCAAATTTCTTAATGCTTCCATCATTATTTAATTTAACTTTATACTTTAGATTATTTGATTCTAAATCTAACTTATTATTATTATTTGAAATAATACTAATCTTATTACCTCTCATTGTTTCACTAATATATTTCTTAGATATCTCTTTGTATATTGTTTTTGCTTCTGTTAAAAACGTATCTTTCTTTGCTTGATTAAACATTTTTAATACATTTGGTAATGCTATTATAACAAGTAATGCTAATATTGCTATTACTGCAAGTAATTCAACTAATGTAAATCCTTTTTTATTCATTTTAACACTTCCTACCCTACTTAAATTATACAATATAAAAGATACTATTTCTAGTATCGTTATATTATTTAGCAGTAAAATATCCAGGGCTAGCTTCTCCACCATCTATACGAGCATAGGTTTTATCGTTGAATGTTGGACTATATTTCGTGCCCGCTCCTCCTACTAAATTTTCACAAAATAGAAACATATCTGCACTACTTGTAACTTTATCAAGACTAAATTTATCACTAACATATATGGTTTTTAAATTAGTCATATTAGAAAACATTCTCTGCTTATTTGTTACTTTATTTGTATCAAAATTGCTTATGTCAATAGTAGTAATATTACTAAATGCAAACATTGAGCCAATTGAAGTTACTTTTCTAGTATCGAAACTACTTAAATCTAGTTTTTCAACCTTGCTTTCCTTAAACATGTAATCAATATATGTTACATTTTTGTATTATAGCCACTTAAGTCTATTTTTGTTGCTTGAGATTTTTGAAACATTGATGACATATGTGTAATAGATATATCATTTATATAAACACATGGTGATTTTGTTACTATGTATTCATGTGTGATTCCTGTATCTATTTCATTATTTCTTTTTATATCTTTTGATATACTTGTTTCAGCATATGGTACTGCCTTATAAAATGAATCACAACTTCCTGATTCAACTTGTGAATTTGTTCCATAATTCTTATAACTTTTGCATTTCATATCTAGATGTAAATCATAATTATCGATTGTGTTTATTAAATCTTTCCATACAATATTATAACTTACTTTCTTATCACCTATATTTTCAACAGTGAATGTTTTTACAATTGAATCTCCTGGCATTGCATCATTCAATGTTAAATCCATATTATCTGTATATTTTAATCTTAAGTCACCTGTATTAAGTATTGTTAATTCCTGAGTCTGTTTTATATTCAACTCAAAATAAGCATATGACATACCTGTTACTGTTAAAGCAAATGTTATTATAAACGTTACTAATAATATTTTTGTTATATACTTATTATTCATGTTCATACATCTCTATTCTATAATAAGTATAGCAAAATTTAATCCTTTCTCACAAGCAAAAATTTGTTCGTGTTTAAATCTTTTAAAAAAAGCTGACTATTATTGTCAACTTTTATTTTGTCACATTGAATCTAAACAAACAAATATCTCCATCTTGCATTACATAATCTTTTCCTTCTAGTCTTGCTCTGCCCGCTTCTTTGACTCTTTGTTCATTTCCATATTTTATTAAGTCATCATAACTCATTACTTCAGCTTTAATAAATCCTTTTTCAAAATCAGTATGTATAAGACCAGCACATTCTGGAGCTTTCATTCCATCTTTAAAAGTCCATGCTCTTACTTCATCTTTACCTACTGTAAAGAAAGTTTTAAGTCCAAGTAAATGATATGTATTATGAATTAGTTGGTCAAGACCACTATTTTGAATACCTAAATCTCTTAAGAATTCTTTTTTATCTTCTTCGTCAAGTTCAGTAAGTTCACTTTCTATTTTAGCAGACATAAGTACTACCGAAGATTTTTCACTTGCTGCATATTCACGTACTGAATTTACATAAGGATTATCATTTCCTACTAAATCTTCTTCACTTACGTTTGCTAAATATATAAATGGCTTATTAGTTATAAGATTATATGTTTTGATAAGTTTTGTTTCTTTTTCATCAAATTCTTCAAGTCTTAACATTTTTCCTTGACTTAATATATCTTTTAATTTTTTTAGAAGAGAAACCTCATAAAGACCTTCTTTATCATTTGAAGTTGTAGCTTTCTTTTCAATCTTATTAAGTCTATTTTCAACTATTTCTAAGTCACTTAATATAAGTTCATAGTTTACTATTTCTATATCTCTTTTTGGATCGATAGTTCCTTCTACATGAATTATATCTTTATTTTCAAAACATCTTACTACTTGTACTATAGCATCAACTTCTCTTATGTTAGCTAGAAATTTATTACCTAACCCTTCACCAGTAGAAGCTCCTTTTACTAGTCCTGCTATATCAATAAATTCATATTGTGTTGGTATTAACCTTTCTGGTTGATATAATTCATTTAATGTTTCTAATCTTTTATCTGGTACAGTAACTATTCCAACATTTGGATCAATTGTCGCAAATGGATAGTTTGCTGCTAAAATATTTTTCTTTGTAATAGCATTAAATAATGTACTTTTCCCTACATTAGGTAATCCTATTATTCCTGCTTTAAGCGCCATAAATCACCCCTGGGTAAGACCCTATACCTATTGGAAGACCAATTAGATACCATCCTATTAAAATTAATATCCATATTATACTAATATATGTAGCATAAGGTACCATATATTTCGTACAACCTGATATTGTTGTTGTTTCATTTGTATTATATTTTTCCATAAATGCTATATAGACTGCAAAATATAAGAACAATGGTGTAAGTCCATTTGTTAATGATTCAGCAGCCACAAAAGTCACTTGTGAAAATTCTGGACTTATACTTGCATTCATAAATAATGTTACAAGTGATCCTGATAATATTTGCCACTTACTTAGTGAACCTGGTAAAAATAAATTACCTATTCCTACTAAAATAACTGTCATTAATATAAGTGGTGCTCCTGTAAAGTTAAGTCCACCTATTATTTTAGAAATAGATGCTACTATTACAGTACCAATTTGACTTTCTTCAAATACATTTATGAATAATGATGCAAAGAATAATAATACTAGAATACTTCCTATACCATCAAGTGAGTATCCTAAACTTTCTGTTACATCTTTACTATTCTTTATTGTTTTTGTCATAAGACCATATCCATAACCAACTATTACAAATAACATTGTTACTATGAATATAAATCCTTTATTAAATAATGAATTTGCTCCAAAAAGCATATCAATATATTTTGTAGCACCATTGTCAAGTAATGCTCCTGATAATGGTAATCCTGGTATTATCATATAAACTATTAATAATGTATATAATATACCTGCTCCGAGTCCTATAATTAACCCTCTAAGTTCTTTATTCGTTATTTTTAATTCTTCTTCTGTACTTTCATATCTTGGAAGTCTTGGCATAATTTTCTTTTCAGTTACTGTAGTAAATACAATCGATACAATTATAAGTGCTAGTATCATTATAAATAATGAAAAGAATGTTCCAATCGCATAATTTTGATCTAATGTATGTGCTGCATTTAATGTAAGTTCTAAAAGTGAACTATCATTTGCTGATAAAAATACATTAATACCTGCCCCAAAAGAAAGAGATGCGAATGTTGCTATAATTCCTCCAAGTGGATTACGTCTACCATATTTAAATAATAATGCTCCAAGAGGTAACATTATAACAAATCCTATATTTCCAAGTAATGAAAATATTAAACATAAGAATACTAATATAAATGTTATTGTATTCTTTTTTGAATTTCTTGTTAACATCGTAAAAAATGTCTTTAAGAATCCTGTCTTTTCTAATATACCTATACCTATTAATACTATTATTAATGCACCTAGTGGTTCAAAGTTAACAAATCCACTTACTGCTGTTGTTACAATATGTTTAATACCTGATGTACTAAATAGACTCTTTACTTCTACTACATTATTTACAAGTTCACCAGTTACTTTATTAACTGAAGTATATTCTGATTGTATATTTAATAGATGTAAGAATCCACTAATCAATATTGTAGCAAATATAAGAATAATAAATGATACTATAGGACTTAATTTCTTTTTTGTTTTGAACATTAATATTCCTCTACTTTCTTAAGTTTTTTATCAAACTCTATTCTATCCATCATTATACTTCTACCACATTTAATACATTTTATTTTTATATCAACACCAACTCTTGTTATTTCCCAAAGGTTAGTTCCACATGGATGTGGTTTTCTCATAATGACTTTACTTCCTATTTTATACTCTTTATTCATATTAATCAACATTCACTTCTACTTTTAATATTTCAAGTATTCTTTCTAAATCTTTTTCACTATTAAAAGGTATAACTATTTTTTTATTTTTAATTCTTACTCTATTACCTATTTTATCAGTAAATGCTTCTTCTACATAGTTATAACTATTTTCATTTTTAATTTTTACTATAGCATTTTTTCTCTTATAGTCAGGATTTTGCACTAAGTTTTCTAGTTCTCTTACTGATAAATGATTCAATTTTATTTTTTCAGCAAGTTCTGTTATTAATTCTTCATTTTCTAGTTTACTTAATATTTTAGCATGTCCTGCGCTTATTAATCCATGTAATATATCATTTTTTACTGATTCTGGAAGACTTAAAAGACCGACCATATTTGTTATATATGTTCTACTTTTTCCTATTTTATTTGCTAGTTCTTCTTGTGTTACATTAAGTACTTTTAGTAAGTTAGAATATGCTTCTGCTTCTTCTATTGCTGTTAAGTTCTCTCTTTGAATATTTTCAAGGAGTGCTATTTGCATCATTTCACTATCAGTAAATTCTTTTATAATTGCTGGTATTGTTTCTAGTCCTGCTAGTTCACTTGCTTTCTTTCTTCTTTCTCCAGCAACAATTTCGTAACCTTTAATACTTTTAGTAACGATAATAGGTTCTAGTACACCATATTCTTTAATTGAATTAGCAAGTTCTACTAATTTTTCTTGATCAAACTTTTGTCTTGGTTGATATGGATTACTACGAAGTTCTGATAATTTTACCTCCACAATGTCATCTTTAGGTGTATTTTCTACTATTTCTTCAATTGGATCAATTGGTCCACTATAAAGAGACTCATTACTAAATAATTGTTCTAATCCTTTTCCTAATGCTTTTCTCTTATTTGTTTCCATTTCTATCAATCACCTCTTTAGCTAAATTTAGATAAGCTAGTGCTCCTTTACTTTTTGGATCATATTCTATAATTGGTTTTCCATGTGATGGAGCTTCTACTAATTTTACTAATCTTGGAATAATTGTACTAAATACTTTTTCATTAAAGAATTTTCGAACATCTTCTACTACTTCTAGTCCTAGTAATGTTCTTCCATCTAGCATTGTTAGAAGTACTCCTTCTATATCAAGTGCTGGATTAATCTTCTTTTGTATTTGAAGTATTGTATGAAGAAGTTGATTAACTCCATCTAAACTATAAAATTCACATTGAATTGGTATTATTACTGAATCAGATGCAGCTAGAGCATTAACTGTTAATGTTCCTAAACTAGGTAAACAATCTATAATAATATAATCATATCTATCTCTTATTGTATTTAATTGTTGTTTTAATTGTTCAGTTATTATAAATTCTTTATCTTGAAATCCTATTTGAAATAATTCCATTTCAGCACCTGCTAAATCTATAACAGATGGTACTATACTTAAGTTTTTAAATGGTGTTTTATATATAGCTTCTTTTATTTCACAATCTCCAACTATTACATTATATATACTCTTTTTTATTTTTGATCTATCTATACCAAGTCCTGTAGTACTATTACTTTGAGGATCAAGGTCTATTAATAAAACTTTTTTCCCTAGATGTCCTAGTGAACTGGATAAGTTAATACTTGTCGTTGTCTTGCCTACGCCACCTTTTTGGTTTACTAATGATATTACTTTTCCCACGTCTATTTACCTCTCTATCTATTCAATATTTTAACATATAATATTACTTTTTTAAATAAGAAAAAAACTATTTTTGTAATTTAATAGTCTTTTCACATTTTTTTAATAGTTCATTTCTTATATATATTATAGACTCTCTTATATCTTCAGTAGTTGGAATACTTTTAAATATAAGGTTTAAACTTTCTAAATGTTCATTATTATTAATAAGTCTAATTAATTCTTGTAAGTCTTCTATAGTAATAAGTCCTAATTTATAATAATAATATATTTGTATTGCAAGTGTTTCTCCTGTTAAATATATTATTATAACAGATAAATCATAAAAGTTTTTAGATGCTTTTTCACTAGATTCCTCTAAAGTTGTTAACATAAATGATTTACTTCTTTCACTTTCATATTCTTTTATTACATTTAACATTGCATTTGATTTATCTTTTATACTAAGTAATCTAAGTGATATTGGAGAAGATAAATATTCTTCATATAATTTATTTTGTTTTAAATAGTCGTAAAATAACATTTCATGTGATATTGATATTGCTTCTGTAAATAAGAATCCATCTACTGAAACTCCATTTAGGTAAACTATATAATGCATAAATTCATGTACTATAATAAAGGCATCATTTATATCATGATAAAGTGGTATGTTTATTGTATGATTACCATTACGTCTTGCATAATAAGCTTCATCACCATATTCTTTAAGCTTTTTTTCATCAGTTATATCATATATATTAACAACACCATTATTCATAAGTTCTTCTAATAATATTGGATATGCTGGATTAATGTATTTTAAGAAATCTTTTACTATTTTAAGTGTTTCACTAAGTGACATATAATTTATTTTATTTCTTTCTTCAATTAATTCTTCATAATAATCTTTACATTCACTATATATAATACGTGATACATTCTTATAATAATCTATATTATTAAAAAGTAATTTTAATATTTCAGAATCTTTATGAAATAAAAGTACATTTGTAAGTAATCTTTTCATATATGCTTTTTTGCCTTTCTATTAACTTTGTATTCTAGCATATATTAACTTTATTTAAAAGAAAAATTGCATTCAAAAACTATGAATTATTTTTCCATAGTTTTCTTTGTATTATCTAATATATCTCTTGCAGCTACTAATCCTGTTGCGGCAGCTGTTACTATGTTACCTGCTTTACCAGCACCATCACCTATAAAGTATATATCATAATCATCTAATTTAAATTTATTATTTGTTGTTATTTCATTACTAAAGAATTTTATTTCTGGTCCATAAAGTAATGTTTCATCATTATTAACGCCTGGTATTATTTTATCAAGTTTTTCTAATCCTTCTAATATATTTGTTATTATTCTATGAGGTAGTATTAATGCAAGATCTCCTGCTACGCAATCTTTAAGTGTTGGTTCAATAAATCCTTTATTAATTCTTTTCCATTCACTTCTTCTACCTTTTTTAAGATCACGTAATGATTGTATAATTGGTTTGCCATCACCTAGAACATTCGCTATTCTAGCAATACTTTCTCCATAAAGTCTAGTATTTGTGGCTGGTTCTGTAAGACCTACCTTACTTATAAATGCAAAGTTTGAATTGTTAGATTTTATATCTTTTAATGAGTGTCCATTAACACATATGAATCCATAATAATTTTCTTTTGCTACAAATCCTCCTGGATTAGTACAAAATGTTCTTATTTCATCACTATAAGTATCTGTTTTAATAAATATAGTTGGATCATATATAATATTAGTAATATCTTCAAGTATTTCTTTACGTACTTCTACTCTTACTCCTATTTCTATACTTTGGCTAGTATACGGAATATTGTATTTATCAGATAACTCTTGTATCCATTTAGCACCAGTTCTTCCAGGAGCGACTACTACTTTAGAAGATTCTATTTCTTCACCTTTTTCAAATATTATTTTATGTTTATTTTTAGATTCACTTTGTATGTCAACTACATTAGCATTCTCATATATTTCTACTCCATGACTCTCTAAATAATCAGTGAATTCTTTAATATATGTTGGTAATTTATCACTACCTAAATGTTTTTGTTTTATAAGAAGTAATCTTGCTCCTGTTTTAGCAACTTCTTTTTTTAATTGAAATGCTTCATCTAGATTAGATGGATATATTTCACTATCCATATGAAATTTATTAAATATTTTTTCAGTATCATCTATTAAGTTATATGCTTCACTTTCACTCATGTATTTAAATAAATCACTTTTACCTAATTTAGGAATAAAATTAAGTTTTCCATCAGAGAAAGTTCCAGCACCTCCATATCCTGATAATATTTGACAAACTTTACAATTAACACATTTTCCACCATTAACTTTCATAGGACACATTCTTGTTTCTGCTTTGTGTCCTTTATCAATTAATGCTACTTTTAAATTCTTATTGTTTTGAATTAATTCATAAGCACAAAATAATCCTCCAGGACCTGCACCTATTATTGCTACATCATATTTTTTCATATTTCTCCTTACTTTGATTCTTTTTCAAGTTCTCTATATGCTACCTTACCTACTAATGTTTTAGGAAGTGATTCTCTAAATTCATATACTGCAGGTAATGAATATCTTGCTAAATTCTTTTCACAATGAAGTCTTATACTTTTTTCAACATCTTTACTAGGTTTAACTCCATCTTTAAGTACAATATATGCTTTTGCTACCTGTACCTTTTTAGGATGAGGAATACCTATTACTGTACTTGTAAACACATCAGGATGACTATTTATTATTGTTTCTATATAACTTGGATATAAATTATATCCATTAGAAATTATTATTCTTTTAACTCTTTGTTTAAAATATACAAATCCATCTTTATCCATAGAGCCTACATCTCCAGTATGAAGCCAAGTTCTACCATCTTCATGTATTTGTAATGTTTGAATAGTTTCTTCTAGGTTATTTAAGTATCCCATCATAACAGTTGGTCCACTTATACATATTTCTCCATCTTCTCCATATGGTACTTCATCATGAGTTCCAACTCTTACTACTTTTATATATGTATCAGGAAATGGTACTCCTATTGAACTTTCTCGATATTCGCCTGTAGGTGTAACACATATCGCAGCACTTGCTTCAGTAAGGCCATAACCAACTCTTATTTCAGCATTACTTCCATGTTCACGAAAATATGTATCAACTTTATTCTTCAAATCTTTTGACATAAAGTCTCCACCACTTATCGCACTTTTAAGTTTTGATAAATCATTTTTTCCCATCGATGTTTTAGTAAGTGATTCAAATAATGATGGAACTCCACATACAATTGATATTTTATGTTTATGAAGTAGCTTTCCAAAATCTTTAGGATTAAAATTTGGTACTAATACTACTCTCATACCACAACCTAGTGTTGTATGTATACATACTCCAAGACCAAATCCATGAAATATTGGAAGTATTGCAAGAATAGATTCACCTTCACCTGATTGCTCTATCATTTTATGACAACTAAGTGCTAAAGCATTAAAATTCATATTAGTAAGTAATATTCCTTTAGGATCACCACTTGTTCCTCCACTATAAAGTATAACAGCCGGATCATTTGCTCCTTTTAGGCATGCTATCTCACCTTGATAATCGTATCCATAATTTATAAATTCATTCCAAGTCATTATATCATCAGTTAATTCTATTTTAGGAACAGTACCTCTATTTTTAAATTTATATAAGAATTTTTTTATTGTTTTTAAACTATCTCCAGCTGATGCGATAACTATTTTTTTAATACATGTATTATCTACTATATTATGAACTTTATCATATACTAAATCTAATGATAAAAGAAATGTTGCTCCTGAACCATTAATATAATTTTGAATTTCTTTTTCTGCTGATAATGGGTGTATTAATGAAACTAATGCTCCTACCATATTAGCTGCATAAAACATAAGTATTGCTTCTGGTGTATTAGGCATACATATAGCAATAGTATCTCCTTCTTTTACACCTTGACTCTTTAGTGATTTTGCTGTGTCCCTTATCATTTCATAGAATGCTCTATATGTATATGTTCTTCCATAATATTCTATTGCTATATTTTCAGGATATCTTGCTACTGCTTCTAAAAAGTATCCTACCATTGTACCTTTAGGATAATTTAAATGTGCTGGTACTCCTTCTTTATAGTATTTTAACCATGGTGTTTTTATATTGTTTTTCTTATTAAGTTTTTCTTCTTTTTTAATTTCTTTTTTGAAGTTTTTCTCTTCAATTTTTTTAAGTTTTTCTTGTTTTTTTAATTCTTTCTTTTCTTCTTTACTCATCAATTTCGATTCTTGCATCTGCTCTATCCTCCAGTAATTCAGGGTTATCAAGTATATATTCTAACACTTTAATTGATTTAGCGAAATAGTATCCATCAGCAATTCTTTCGTCCATATTAACTCCAAAATCACATACGTCTATTATTTTCTCTTTACCATCTTTATCAATTACTTTAGATTTATGTATCATACCCATTGTAGCAATTATAGAACTTGTACCAAAGTTAACAATATTATGATATATAGAGCCAATCTTAAAATTACCTAAGTTTGATAAAATAACACTACTATAATATAAGTTATCTTTAGTAATAGATTCAGGCAACCATCCATGTTTATCTAAAAATTTAAGTGCTCCTGTTACTATCATTCTTATTAATTTAGGAAGTTTACCTACTACATCAACTATATTGTTTGTATTTTCTTTCTTTTCACCTTTTTTACTATTTCTTATTTTAGCAACTCTTTTTGTAATTTTATCTCTTAATGTAAATATATTATCATCTTTATCTACTTTTATATTTATCATTACTTCTTCAGAGTCTTCTTCAAATGCTATTTTAGCTACGAATGCTATTATAACATCATTTCTATCATAGAAAGTTCTATTTGCTACAAATCTATTTAAAAGAGGTTTATTGTATATTGTTTTAGCAAAAGCCATTGCAAAAGCATGAAAGTATGTAATCTTATCATCAGGGTGTTCTTTCTTATATTTTTCTACATATTTTATTAATTTAGTAACATCTATTTCTTTATTCATATAGACATCACTATCACATCTTTCAGGCTTAATATCTATCATTACATTATGCAACCCATCAAGATTTCTTACCTTTTTAGCATCTTTTCTATCGCCTATTCTTTTCATAATACACCTCATTCTACATACTTAATTATAAAGAAAAAGTGGTAATAATGCAAATAAAGTTAATAATTTATGTAAAATAGAAAAAATAAAATTCTATTTAATTATCTAATTTTGACATATACTTTTAAACCTAAAATTGAGTTTTAGGTGATTTGATTTAATATTTTATATATGTTAGAGTACTTTTGAAGTACTTAGGCTAGTCGTCTCCACTCTTATATCGTAAAAGATTTAATGGAGGTAGAGAAATTATGGATAAGAAAGATTTATTAATTTTCATTCAAGACATAATTATCATTTTATTAATCATTTTTGGTTAATAAAAAATAAAATAAATTTCAAGAAAAAAGACTGTATCAAAATCACTTTGTTTTATCAGCCTACTTTATTTCTATTATAAAAATCAAATCGGATTTAATTTTTTCATGTTCTAAATTAATTTCTATTTGATAGTAACCTTTTTTAGTTATTAAATGCGTAATATTTTTTTGAAATTCACCATCATAAATCAAATTATTTGTTAGTCCTTGACTAGAACCACCATATATTTTCATCTTTTTTAATGAAATATTGTTAATTTCTTTCATAATCGGATGATTGTAATTATTACAACTAATGTTTCTTTCTTTACCTGTTAAATTTGAAAAGCAATAGTAACCCTTAATATCCATGTTGATTTCTTTACCATATTGTATTGTAAATTTTGAGGGTTCTGTAAATACATGTGCTGTTGAAACAATCGAAAACGTATTAGGCACTATTGTAAAAATTTTTTGAATCTCCATATTCATTCCTTTTAAATCATTATTAACTTCTAACTTGTATATTGGATTATCATATGGAACTTTAAATTTTAGATATAAATGTCCCCAAAAAATCTTTATAAATATAAACAATACTAATACCAGTATAATACATATAAATATCTTTTTTCTCATTTTATACACCTTACCTTTGAACACACTATTATATTATTTATATTGTACCATACAATCTTATTTATAATATCAACAATAATCAATTAAATTTTAATATTTTAAAATTAAACATCAAATATGATTTTCTTTCTATAAAAAGAAGATTTATATATTTCTTTCAAACTAACAATAGATTAGATTTTAGGAATAAAAAACACCTAACACTATAAGTTAGGCAAAAAGCAACTTCAAATTGTGATGCCTAGCCATCAGAGGCTCTGCACTTCACTAAATATATATAATCATGAACATATCAAAATATCAACATATATCCATAATACAAACAAAATAATAATATCATTATTATTCCTTCTTTTCTTGACAATACTTTATCATTTCTAGCAAACAAATATAAAATAGATGCAGCAAGTTGTACTGCTAAAATATCAATAAGAGTAAACGATACTGAAGAAAATCCACCATAAATTAACAGAGGAAGTCCAAGTACTATCCCTATATTAAATATATTCGTACCAATTATATTACCAAGAGCTATATCAAACTCACCTTTCTTTGACGCAACAACTGTCATAGTCATTTCAGGAAGAGATGTTCCAATTACAACAACTGTCATAGTTATAAACTTAGTACTAACATTAAGTGCTTCTGCTAAAACTTTTGCATTATTAACAACTAAATCACTTGCAAGTATTATTCCAAATGTACATCCAACTATTAAAAGTATAGATGTCATTATATTAAACTGAGGTTTATTATATTCAAAAAATCCTTGTTTAGATTTAACAACAGAAACTATGTAAAATATAAATAATAAGAAAAAGAATATAAATAGCACTCCATCTGATCTACTTAATATAAAGCTATCAGGAGTTCTACCTATATAATGTGAAATTATCGATAAAGAAAACATTGTTGTTACAACAAGTAAAATAGGTAATTCTTTTTTAGTAACTTCTTTTTTTACTCTAATCGGACATATCGTAGCCGCTAGTCCAACTATTAACAAGATATTAACAACGTTACTTCCAAGTACATTAGCGAGTGCTATATCACCTGCTCCACCTCTTATACTTTGAAAAGAAATAGCAAGTTCAGGAGCACAAGTACCAAAAGCCGCAACAGTAAGAGCAATCATCATTTTAGACATCTTAAAACTAGTAGCAATTGAACTAACTGCATCTACAAATATATCTGAACATTTTATTAACACAAAAAATCCTATTAACAATAATATTATTGATACAACTATCTCCATCTTTATTCCTCTATTCTATAATTATTATAATATATAAATTATATTTTTACAATTTAAAACTAGATTATTCATCTAGTTCTTCAAGTTCATCTGGTTCTATGTTATTTTCAAATAGCTTTTCTATATTTTTAGTTGGAAGTAACATATCGTTATCTTTATTAATTTTTATTTCAAATTTTTTAGATTCATGAGTAAGTTCATCTCCATCTATACACCATGAAGGAGGCACTTCATCAAATTCTAATTTTATATTGTCTGTCTTATAATATTTAAATACAGGAATATCTTCAAGTTTTCTATGTGTTAAATAATAAACCGCTCTTATAATATCCCATTTATTTTTAATATCACAAAGTAATACTTCAAATTTATTATCATCTAGTTTAACATCATCATATATATTATTAAGACCACCAACTCTATTTGAATTAGTTATAAATATAAATGAGAATCTATCCTCATGTGTTTCACCATTTACTGTGTATTTTACATTATAAAATTGTAATTTTTGCTTTAATTGTTTTATACCATATATAGCATAAGCAAATTTACCATATTTTTCTTTTAGCTTTCTAGGTGTACTATAAGAAATGTCTACCCATGCGCCTATACATGCCACATATACAAAAGGATTACCATTTAAAAGGCATACATCTATATTTTTTCTTGCTCCATTCAAAAGCATAACTAAATTTCTTGTAGTACTCCCAGTAAGTCCATACATATGTGCTACATCATTAACACTACCAAGTGGAAGATGACCTAGTAATAATGGCTTACTTCTTTCAATATTACCAGATATTACCTCATTTAAAGTTCCATCTCCTCCAGCACATATAAGTAAATCTACATCTTTTAATTTTTTAGTTATTTCTTTCGCATGACCTTTATATTCAGTATAAATTATGTCTACTTCATAACCATAATTTTCAAATACTTTGTATAACTTCTTAATATCATTTCTGTTTGTTAATTTACCACTATTTGGATTGTAAATTAATACACATTTCATCATATTATCATTCCTTTGTATAATTTTATTATAACACCCTTGAAAATATAAGTAAACTTGTGTTTTGTTTAAAATGTAAAGCATATAATATCAATTTTGGTTTATAATAATATTATGAAGAAGTTTAAGAATAAGAAAAAATATATAAATAATAAAAAAAATGATAATAATAAGTTTAATATTGTTAGTGTTATCTCTATGGTATTAATTGTTTTAATATGTTCAAGTATACTTATCTTTGTTGGATTTTCTATGTATATTTATATGAATGCTCCTGAATTTAATACATCATTACTTTATAAGAATGAATCTTCTAATATATATGATAATAAAGGTAATTTGATTGCTAGTATAGGCAGTGAGAAAAGACAAATTGTTAAATATGATGAACTTCCAGAAGTACTTATTGATGCGATTGTTGCAACTGAAGACTCAAGATTTTTTACTCATGATGGCGTTGATATATATAGATTTACTAAAGCAGGCCTTGGTTATTTAACTGGTACTAATGAAGGTGGGGCTTCTACTTTAACAATGCAAATATCTAAAAATACATTTACTAGTAAAGATGCTGAAGGATTTAAAGGACTTGTTCGTAAGTTTACTGATATATACATGTCTATTTTCAATATTGAAAAAGATTATTCAAAGGAAGAAATAATGGAATTTTATGTCAATTCTCCATATTTAGGTTCTGGTAGTTATGGTGTTGTTACTGCTGCTAAAACATATTTTAATAAAAATATTAGCAATTTAACACTTGTTGAAGCGGCTATGATTGCTGGTATGTTTCAAGCACCTGGTGAATATGACCCATATGTTAATCCTGAAAAAACAAATGTAAGAAAAAACGAAGTAATTGATTTAATGTATAGACATGGATATATTACTGAAAGTGAAATGGATGCTGCTAAACGTAAAGATGTAAGTGAAATAATTGTTAAAAATAATACTAATATTAACAAATACCAAGGATTTATTGATACAGTTGTTCAAGAAGTAATAGATAGAACTGGTGATAATCCATATCTTGTATCAATGGATATATATTCTACGATGAATGCTAGTAAACAAGATGTTATAAATGATTTTTATAAGAATCATAAGTTTAAAGATAATAAAGTCCAAGTAGGAATTGGTATTGTTGATAATAAAACTGGAGCTATTATTGCTGTTGGTGCAGGTAGACATAAAAATAGTGAAATGAGTTTAAATTATGCTACTCAAATAAAAAGACATCCTGGAAGTACTGCAAAGCCATTATTTGATTATGGACCTGGTATGGAATATAAAAACTGGTCAACATATACTCCATTTGTTGATAAGCCTGTTAGTTATACAGGTGGCGGAGTTATGAGAAATGTTGATGGTCGTTATCAAGGATTCTTAACTCTTGAACAATGTTTAGTTAGATCAAGAAATACATGTGCTCTTCAAGCATTTCAAAAAATAAATAATAAACAAATTAACTCATTTGTAACATCACTTGGTATTGTTCCTGAATATTTAGGTAGCAATAATTATATAAATGAAGCACATTCTATTGGTGGATTTACTGGTGTAAGCCCTGTACAACTTGCTTCTGCTTACTCTGCCTTTGGCAACGAGGGCAATTATACTGAAGCACATAGTATAAATAAAATTGTATATAAAACAGATGGTAAAGAAGAAGTTCATGAATTTAATTTTGAGACTAAAAATGTTATGAGTGACACAACTGCTTATATGATTGCTTATATGCTTAAGAAAGTAACTAGTTCATCAGTTAAAGTTAAGGGAACAGATATATCAACAAAAACAGGTACTAGTAGTTATGATGAAGCTGCTTTAAAGAAATTAAAATTATCAAGAAATGTTATTCAAGATGCATGGACTGTTACTTTTAGTCCTGATTATAGTGTTGCGATATGGTATGGATATGATAATTTAACAAAGAAAACTTATAATACAACAAATCATGCCTGGGCTGAGAGAACTAAAATTCAAAAAGAAATTGTTAACAATGTAATGGAAAAGAATAGTAGATTTAAAAGACCTTCTGGAATAGTCTCTTCAAAAGTAGTAGTTGGAAGTAATCCTCCAATGTTACCTAATAGAACTACTCCATCATCTAAAATACAAACACACTTATTTAAAAAAGGAACACAACCTACCAAAGTATATCCAGTTTATGTTAAACCTAAAGTTACAGAAGAAAATGAAGATGTAAAGATACCTGATGTTTTAGAACCTTAATATTTATTTTCTTCTTTTTATATTGTATAATTTTGATATGAAGAAAAAGAAAATCAATAAAACTAATGTTATATTATCTATATTACTAGTTTTAAGTGCTAGTGTTTTTATATATTCACTTCTTAATATTAGAAATTGGAAAAAAGATAATGATGAAACTGAAAAAGAAGTAGAATCAATATATAAGACAGTTAGTGTTGAAGAAGTAACTGAAGGTGAAAATGTAAATGCTGAATCTCAAAAGAAAGAAAGTATTTATTGGAGTTATATAAAGATGAACATGATTAATGTTGACTTTACTGAATTATTAAAGCAAAATAGTGATACTAAAGGATGGATACAAGTAAACGGTACTAATATTAATTATCCATTTGTTCAATCTAATGATAATGCTTATTATTTAAATCATTCTTTTACTAAAAAGAAAAATGAAGCTGGATGGGTATTTCTTGATTATAGAAATGATATTAATAATTTAAGTCGTAATAATATTATTTATGCTCATTCAAGACTTGATAAAACTATGTTTGGTTCACTTAAAAATATACTAAGTAATAATTGGTATAAAAATACTGATAATCATATTATTAAATTATCTACTGAAAAAGAAAACACTTTATGGCAAGTATTTAGTGTTTATCATATTAAAACAGAAAATTATTATATAACAACTGATTTTAGAGATGATGATGAATTTAAAACATTTATTAACACTATTAGTAAAAGAAGTAAACTTAAATTTGATGCGAGTGTTGATGTTAATGATACTATTCTTACATTATCTACATGTCGTGCTGGTGATGAAAAAGTTGTATTACATGCTAAGTTAATTAAAAAAGAAGTTAGAAACTAAATTTCTAACTTTTATTCTACAATTTTGCTATATTCATTAGGTATTTTTAAATCAATATGGATTATTTCTTTAGTAACTGGATGTATAAATTTTATCTCATTCGCAAGTAACATCATTTTTCTATAACCATCTTTTTTACCATATTTTTTGTCTCCCAATATTGGAGTATTATTATCTTTCATATGTACTCTTATTTGATTCTTTCTACCTGTTTTGATATTTATTTTAAGTAATGAGTATTGTTTATTTGATTTAACTCTCACATAACTTGTTTCAGCATATTTACCACTTTTATCATTAGTACTATAAGTGTAAAGTGTTTTTGTTTCTTTTAGATAAGATTTTATTGTACCTTTATCTTTAGTTATTCCATGTACTACTGCTATATAATTTCTTTCTGTGTAATCCCATGTATTTTGTAGTGATTCTTTTACTCTTTCACTTTTCGCAAATACTACTATCCCACTAGTATCTTTATCAAGTCTATGAACTACAAATACTTTTTGATTCTTTTTATGTAAATAATCAAATACTTCACTATATAAATTATCTTTATAGTTATCACATTTAATAGTTGGCATATTACCATTTTTATTTACTATTATTAAATGTTTATCTTCATATAATACATCTAATTTTCTCTTTTTCATATTCTACCTTTTAATGAAACAAATGACTTACTAGTATTAATACTATACCTGTAATTATTCCAATTAATAATTCTTTCTTTTTTATATTTTCTTTTACTTCACAAAGAAGTTCAAAAAAAGCAATATACATAAGCATACCTAAAGTTATACTAATTAATACACCTGAAATGTAAGAACTAAGTGTAATTTTAAATAATTTTAACATAATAACACCAAATATACTTGATAATGATAATATTGTAAGTAGTGTTAATTTCTCTTTTTTATTTTTTACTAAAGATGATATTTGTATACCAAGTGGTATGTTATGAAATGATACTCCAAGAGATGTGAATAATCCTATACTGATTGATGAAAGTGTTGCTGTATATATAGCTGTTCCTTCTATTACATTATGTATGAATAATGCTAGTGTTGATATAAGACCTATATGTTCCATATGATCTTTCTTTTTAGTGTGTTCATGTTCATGATCTGGTATAAATAAATCCAATACTTTTAATAATAATATACCTAATATAACAAATCCTAATATGATAAGTTTATTATCTGTAAATTCTAAACATTCTGGTAAAAGGTCAGTAAATATAAGACCTAATATTATAGTAAAAGAAAATCCTACTGAAAATATTATTAACTTTTTTTCATCTTTAATTAATTTTGTTATCAAATAACCTATAAAAAAAGAAAGTCCTGATAACAAAGTTATAAATATTGCTTGTATATTCATATTTCTTCACCAAGAAGATTATATCACACTTTCTTAATATTTTAAATTATAAAAGATAATGCTATTAATATAATAAGTATTATTATACTAAATGTTGATATTTCTATCTTTTTATTATTTTTAGATTTTAGTTTATCTTTATTAATGCTCTCTGTCTTTACTAAAGAAATTCCTTTTGTTTTAATGTTAGTTAAATCTTTATTACTTATTATATAATATGCATCACATTCATCATATTCTGCGAATTTTATATCTTTTGGCATCTTTAATATTTGTATAAACATAAGTATGTCAAAGTAAGAACCTGCTATATTAGATACTGATAAGAATGCTAGAAATGGCATATCAAATATATAACTTATTATTAATGTGATAATACCTATTACTGTAAATGGAGTAATAAGTGATATCATAACAGATGACCTACTTATTTCATTTGTACATCTACAATACATTACTCCTTTTTCAAGACACATTCCTAAACATAAGTCTTTATTATTGACATTTTTATTTATTAAATAGCCTATATAATGAAGTAATTCGTGTAGCATGAAGTAACCTATCATTATTAATATTTTTTTATATCCAAAATTAAAGTAATAATCATCAAATGTAAAATATAATAATAGTAAAAGTAGTATCATTATTAATGATGCAACTATATTACCTATTCCTAGTTTTAGTTTATATTTATAATATTTTAATTCTTGCTTTTTCATATTTAACCTACTATTCTTTTTAAAAGTCCATATGATATTAACATCATTATTATACTAGCCATTATTATACCAAGCATTATTGATATAAATGATTTCTTTTTATCCATATTTAATACTGAAGCAGCTAAACATCCCGTCCATGCTCCTGTTCCTGGAAGTGGCACACCTACAAATAAAGTAAGTCCTAAATATCCATATTTTTCTATTGAATCTTTATGTTTTCTTGCTTTTTTATCTAACCATTTTGATAATTTATTCATCCATTTTATTTTAGATTTTCCCATCCAATCTAGTATCTTATTTATAAATAGTAAAATAAATGGTACAGGTAAAGTATTTCCTATTATAGATACAATATATCCTGTAAGTGGACTTACATTTAGAAGTGATGCAGCTATAAGACCACCTCTTAACTCTAATATTGGCAAGATAGATATAATGAATACTATTAACTCCTTACCAAACTTTAATGCAGTTAATCCACTAAATAATTTTATTATTGAATTTATTATACTTTCCATATTTCTCCTTATTAATTTTATTATTTCTTTACGTGTATTATATCATATTTCTATCTATATTATTTAAATATAACATATTTTTTGATAAAATATTTACAAGAGATGATTTATATGAATAAAAAGATTGGTATGTTTGATTCAGGCATTGGAGGACTCACCATATTAAAAGAGTTAAAGAAACTATTACCTAATGAGGATTATATTTATTATGCTGATTCTAAAAATAATCCTTATGGCGAAAAAAGTGATACTGAACTTATGAAGATAGTTACTAATATTGTAGATTATTTAATAAGTAGAGATGTTAAAATTATTGTTATTGCTTGTAATACTGCAACTACTAGATGTATTAAAAGACTAAGAATGATGTATCCTGATATACCTTTTGTTGGAACCGAACCTGCGATCAAAGTTGCTTGTGATAATAATTATAAGAATACTCTTGTTATGGCAACACCTGGCACTATTAAAGCAGAAAGAACTCATGAACTAGTTAAAAATTATAAAAGAAAAGGACAAAAGATTAAACTTCTTCCTTGTAAAGGACTTGCTGATACTATAGAGTTTGGTACTAAAAAGGATGTTAATAGAGTTCTTCATAATTTACTTCATAGTTATTATAATAAAGGAATTGATTCAATAGTTCTTGGATGTACACATTATCCTTATGCTAAAAAGAATATACAAAAACTATTTCCAAATGCTAAACTAATTGATGGAAATAAAGGAGTTTCTAACCAAGTTAAAAGAGTTCTTAAAAGTATGAATCTCTTAAATAATAAGACAGAAAAAGGTAATGAAGAAATAATATATAACAAATAAAAAAGCACATCTACTTACTTAAATAGATGTACTTATCTAACCAACTTTCAAAAGATGAAGTATCTTGATATCTATCAAGGTCTTCTTTTTTATTAGCATCTAAATATGTAACAATTTTACCATTCTTAATAATAAGTACTGATGGAGCATATTTTACTTTATTTACATAATCTGTTTTTTCAAATTCTTCATATCTTATAGAATACATATCTATTTTATATTTATTCATTACACTTCTAAATATATCATCACATGGTATTTTAAGACTACAATAATCATTATATGTATAAAGTAAGAAACTATCTTTTGAATTTATTAAATTATTTAAATCATTAGAAGTTATCTTTATGAATTCTCCATTATTGTAATATTTATCATTAATATAAAACTTCTCATGTTTTAAATTTAGTATTATAGCTGGTACAACTATTAATATTGTTAATACTATTGTAATTATTATTATTATTTTTTTATTCATAACTTACACCTCATTTTACATTATACAAGTATTTTTTTGAAATACTATAATTTTGAAGTTTAGTTATCTAGAGCGTAAGTTGAGTAAGAAAAAAAGAACTAATTCTTTAGTCCTTTCATGCCTTTAAGTCCTTTTGAACCATTGAATCCATCAAATATACTACTCTTAAATGACATAGTTTTTTGATTTTTATGTTTGTATTCTTTTATAGCAATAGATACCATTTCATCAAGTAATTCACTATATTTCATACCTGCTTCTTTCCATAAGTAGAATGATAAACTACCTGGGCATGTATTTGGTTCATTTACATAGAATTTATTTTCTTTATTATCAATAAGAAAGTCTACTCTACATACTCCACTTAAATTTAATACTTTGAATACTTGTTTTGCTGTATCTTGTATTTCTTTAGTAAGTTTTTCAGATATTCTTGCTGGTACTATTCTACTTGTACTAGCCATTCCTTTTGATGCTGTTCCTTTTGACTTAGCATTACCTAAGTATTTATCAGCAAAAGATAATATTTCATCTTCTCCCATTACTTCTTCTAATGGACTTACTTTTTGATATTCATAATTACCAAGTACACTAGCATTAACTTCAGTTAAGTTTTTAATTACTTTCTCTACTACTATTTTAGTATCATATTCCATTGCATCTTCAATTTTTGACTCAATATCTTTTTCATTTTTAGCAACTTCTATACCAATGCTACTACCAAGAGTAGCAGGTTTTACTATAACAGGATAACCTATCTTCTTTATTTCTTTTAATATATTTTCTTTATTATCTAAGTATTCACTATCATAGAACCAAGTATAAGGTACTATTGGTAAATTTACACTTTCCATAACTTGTTTCATAACGACTTTATCTTGACCAAGAGCCCCACCTAAAACATGAGAACCAACATATGGAATACCTATTGAATCAAGAAGTCCAGCAAGTGAACCATCTTCAACATTATTACCATGCACTACTGGTAAGATAACATCTAAATCAGTAATATCTTTTCTAAAAAGACCAGTTGTTCTTTGTAATAAGAATGTTTTACCTTTCTTATATAGCATTACTTTAGTCGCATATTTTTTTTCATCTTCAAATTCTTTATAGAATTCAATATCTCTTAACATATGTCCTGTATACCATATTCTATCTTTAGATATATAAATTGGTACTATATCATATTTATCTTCATTTAAATTATTCATGGCTTGTAATGCAGAAATAACACTTACTTCATGTTCTACTGTCTCTCCACCATAAATAACACCTATCTTTATTTTCATACTACACTCTCCTATTCATTAAATATGTCAGGTAAATCATTTTCAAGTAATACATAAGTTTCTTTTCCAGATAACTTTTTCATAAGTGGAAACGCTTCTTTGACATCATTTAATATATGTATATTTTTTTCATTATATTTTTCTTTCTTAAGACCATCATATATTGGCTTTGTTTGTTCTTTTCCGACTAAAATGACTTCATCTGCTGAACTTGCTATTTGACGACCAAATTCATAATTAAGATTATATTGTTCTTCTCCTAATTCTATCATGCCAGGAGTTACTATTATTTTTTTACCATCCATCATTTTAAGAACATCAACAGCCATTTTAGAGCCAACTGGATTTGAATTATAAGCATCATCTATTATATAAATATTACCCATTTTCTTAAGTTCAAGTCTATGTTCAATAGGCTTAATTCTTCTTACGCCTATAGCAATTTGTTCAAATGTAAGACCAAGTTCATAAGACATTGCAATAGCCTGTAATACATTATACACATTAGCATTACCAAGTAATTTAGTTTCAAATGTATATTTTGCTTTTGACTTTTTAAATACACAAGTAAATTCAGTACCTTTTCCAGATAATTTTATATTTTCAGCATACACGTCTGCTTTCTTATCTTTTGTTGATACCCATATTACTTTACATTTACTTTTTATTTTATAACTTGTTTGATATGGATCATCCATATTAAGTACTGCAACACCATCATCAGGAAGTGAATCTATAAGTTCAAATTTTGCTTTTTGAATGTTTTCACGACTTCCAAAACTATCTAAATGTGCTGTTCCAATAGTTGTAAGTATTCCATATTTAGGTTTAATAAAGTTAGCTTTTTCCTTTATTTCTCCTCTATAGAAAGCACCCATTTCAGCAACAAATACTTCACTAAATTTATCCATATAATTATTAATTGCATTTATAAGACCATACATTGTATTAAAACTCTTAGGTGTTGCGAATGAATTATATTTAACACTTAATATATCATTTAAGAAATTCTTAGTACTTGTTTTACCATAACTTCCAGTTATACCTATTTTCTTTATATCTTTCATACTATAAAGTTTAGTTTTAGCCTGTCTTTTATAATGTAGATAAACAAGCTTCTCAACAGGTTTATTTATAATATTAGCAACCATAACTATAAATGGATTCAAATAAGCAATTAATCCTATATAAGTATAATATCCATATACACTATTTTCATTAAATAAGAAAAACATTGGTGAAATTCCTATTAAATAAAGAATTAACATTGTTACATATAATCTTTTAATCCTAGCAGTTATAACAAGAGGCTTCTTAGATTGCTCTTTCTTAATTTTAGATTTATATAAAAAATAAACAATTATATAAAATATACTAAATATTATTACACTTGCATTAAATTTAACATATTTAAATAACACAAAAAATATAAATAATAAATCATATGTAATAAATACTCTTGTTATATTATCAAGTATCCACTTAAAATATCTATTACCATCATTATACCAATTTTGTTGTAACATATGCATTGATTTTCTTGCTTTATATATTACATACCAAAAATAAGGTATCAATGATATTAAAAAATACGTTTTCATTCTTTATCACTCCTTATAAAATTATCAAGTACTCTTATTGTTTGCCCTAAATTTTCTAAATAAGCATAATGAGTACATCCTTCATATTTAACAAGCCCACAATTAGGTATTATTTTTTCAAGTTCTATCGCATCATTAATTGACACAGCTTCATCATTAGTTCCCCATATTAACAATGTAGGACATTTTATCTTTTTAGCTTCTTCAGTTAAATCTAAATTAACATGATTTACTAATATTTTTCTCATTGTTTCACTAGCATTTCTATAATCTGTTGAACCAACATGTTTTTTAACAAAACTCTCTAAGCATTTAAGTCCAGGTATTTTCTTCACTGCCTTATATACTTTCATTTTAAAAGTTGGTTTTGTTATATTTTGTTTATATGGACTTGCGAGTAAAACTAACTTCCTAGTTTTATATTTAGTAGCATAAGCTAATGATATCTTTCCACCAAATGAATGTCCTATTAATATTGGGTTCTTTATTTTTAATTCACATAACATTTCATTAATAGTATCAGCATAATCATAAATACTCCATATTTCTTTAGGCTCATCACTACCTCCAAAGCCAGGCAAATCAACAATTAATACATTATATTTTTTAATAAATGGTTTAGCAATAGGCAACATCATTTGTATATTTTGACCCCACCCATGCAAAAAAACTAATGAAGTATCACTATCATTATTATAATACTCATAATTAATATTTATGTTTCTTATAAACATTTGCATTCTTTCACCTATTTAATTATAGCACATTACATAGATGTTTATACTCAATTACACACTTTATTTACGATATTTAAATACATTTTTATATTTTTATTGCTTTTTTGATAACATTTTTTCTTTTTTATCATTTTTTGATATTAATTTTTTAATTGTTTCTTTAAATTTCTTTATACTTCCTATATCTTCTTTCTTACTTCTTATTTCAATTACTTTTAACATGCTTTCTAAATATTTTTGTTTTTCTTCACTATCAATTGTTTCATCTTTAACTAATTCTTCATAATCCTTGATAGTATCATCTACTGATAAAAATTGTTTATATAATATCTCATTTATATTATGAATAAGAATTTCTAATTTTTCTTTTTCATTACCTTCAAAACGTTTACTTCTCTCTTTAAATTCTTCTCTTATTTTAAATAGTTCTAATGTAGTTCTTCTTCTAAAATCTCTTCCATACATCAAATTTAATACAGGATGTCTTACAAATATATCAATACCATTATCTAAAGCACTTTCATATATTTCTTCTAATTTACTTTCAAATAATTCATCAACAATATAAAATTTACCATTCAACTTTCTATATCTCATCTTATGCTGTTTTATATCTTTTTCATTTTCCTTACTTAAATCACTTTTAACACCAAGCATTTTTAAGTAACAATCAGTATACATTCTAGCATGTATTCTAGCATCAAGTTCAGTATATAAAAATTCATAATTATCTTCATAAAAATTTGGAGGTAACGCATTATATAATAAATAATCCATCATCATTATCATTTCATCATATGTTAACTTTTTAACTCTTGTTATACTTTCTACTTGATACAAATGTCTTAATTCATGAAATATTGTATTTAAAAAATCATTATAATCTACTCTACCATTTTTAAATATAGTTCTATAATGTGAATAATCAACAAAAATCAAATTATTTTCATAAGTACCAAGTGATTTACTTGGTATATTTCTAAATCTAAAATAACAAAATGTTTCATTTGAATATGCATAATTAGACACTAAACTATCAATTAAAGAATGTAATACATCTTTAGATAAAAGTATATTTTGTCTAATAGACTCTTTAAAGAAATAATCAACATACATTTGTGGAACTGGATATACAGCATATTTAAATATGTCATTTAATTTTTTATAGTTTTCACCATTCAAAGGACTATTTGTCTCTATAAGCCTATCAAATTCTTTCAATTCTTCATACATCTTATCTTTTAAATGAAGACTATCAAAAAAATCATTTATTGCTTTAATTTGTTTTAAAGCAATATCTTTATATTTATCTTTTTCTTTTTCATCATCTAACTCATTATTTAATTTTAAAGCTATTATATTATGCTTATATTCACTTAACATCTTTAATGTAACTCTTATATCATTATTAGTTCCAACTAAATACTTACTATATATATTTATAATAATTTCTATAAAATCATCTTCAATAATTAATTTAGATTTTCTTATACTTCTTTTTAAAGTTTTTGAAGCCAATAAAAAAACACATGATAAAATTTCATTTAAATTAATGTTTTTAAAATGTGATTTATTATTTTCATAATCTAATAACTTATTAGATTCTTCTTTACTAATACATATTTTATATACATCTTTTTCTCTCAACTTTGTCATACTATTCCTTTGTGAAAGATATTATAACACAATTATATATTTTTTTATTTATTATTTTTATTTCTTGTTAACTTTTTTATATGTTTTTTATAATTATGTATATAAGGCTTTAAATCCATTGAAGATTTAAGTGGAAATATAAATGAATATTTTTCTTTTGCTTTTTTTTGATGTTCTTTAACTGTTCTTTTAAACTCTTCATATCTAATTGTTGCTCCGCTTTCTTTAGCATACTTTCTAACTTTAGATAATAATTTTGTAGAGTAAGCATAGTCAATAATAATAGTTGCCATAAACATACCAAGTACAAACGAAAATATAATATGATTATTGAACCATATAACTTTATCAAGTATAAATTCAGATAAAAAGAAATAGTATAATGCACTAATAAATGTCCATATAAGTGAAAATAATGGACAAATTATTCCTTTATAGTTTCCCCAATTATTACTATAATCCCATAATTTAACAGGCTTATTAACAAATGAAAGACCACCAATAAGCTCTATTAATGTCATAGCAGCACCCATCAATATAATAACTAATATACTAGGTAAATGCATTTCATAAAAAGTTAAATAAATAACTGTCAAAGTACAAAGACCAAATCCATATATAGGTAAATATGGTCCAACTAAAAATCCAGGATTAACCCAATATCCATGAGCAAGTCTTCTATAAAATAGTTCAAGTATCCATCCAAATGTACACCCTATAAAAAATAAAAATACAATATCAAGAAATATAACCATATTATTCACCACTTTCTTATATAATCATTATAGCATATTTTTATATCGTATTATTGCAATTTATTATACATAATTTACTGTTTTCATGTATATTTGTTTAAATAAAAAACAATACTCCATTATCAACATTTCTATTAATAATATTCATATTGTTTTTGTAATATTATTTTATTTTAGTTAGATTATCAAAATCTATATCGTGGTATGCAATCTTATAGAAATCATATGTATTGCTTCCTCTTGAAGTATTTTTTACATTAATTTTATTTTTACCTTTGTAATACCAGAATCCACCAACATTATATATTTTATCTTTATCCCATCCAAGTGATATTAATAAATTCTTAGTCATACCAGCGTATCCACCACCACCACACATTAAGAATATATTTTTATCTTTTGGAAATAAATATTCAAGTATTTCTAAAGATTCAGCATAGTTAGCAGTATATTTACCATTTTTTTCAGTAAATAAAGTTTCTCCTTCATAAGTTTTACCTACTTCTTCTGGAAGTCCAGTAACATTAACTAAATATGGATAAGGTACAACTTCAAATCCCCTAACGAATCCTGACAAATAAGCATCTCCACCTATTGCTTCATAATTTCCTGGATCTTTAAGCATTCTCATATCTCTATATACAGAATCACTTCTACCTAAATAATTATCAATTGTCTCTTCATAAATATTTTTATCAATTCCAAATTGTGTACCTCTTATTCCTTCTGTTATTTCAGGCTTTGGTAAAGAAGAATTATTATTATCACATGACTTATTAAATATAAGATAACTTAAGATTCCACCTACTAAAATACTTAATATAATTGTTATCACAAGTTTTATTGTCTTACTCATAATTACTTTTAACTCCTTTCTTGATTCAATCATAATACATATAATAAATATAGTATATAATTTAAGAGTTGAATTACTAAAGTTAGAGTTGAGTTATGAAAGAAGTTTAAATACACTTGTTAAGTCTTCATTAATTATGAGAGTTGCTCTTTTATCATATGGAGTTTCATCATTATTAATTATTACTAAATTTTTACCTCTAAAATAATTTATTAAACTGGCAGCTGGTTCTACTATTAAAGATGTACCAGCAACTATCAACAAATCACATTCACTTATATATTTTTCTGCCAAAACAAAATCTTCAGGCAACATTTCTCCATAAAGAACAACATTTGGCTTAATAATACTTCCACATTCACATCTAGGAATATCTTCACTATTAAAAACATATTCAGCAGAATATTCTTTTCCACATTTTATACAGTGATTTTTATATATTGTTCCATGAAGTTCTAATACATTTTTGCTTCCTGCTTTTTGATGAAGTCCATCTATATTTTGAGTTATTATTGCTTTTAGTTTTCCTAATTGTTCTAATTTTGCTAAATACTCATGTAAAATATTTGGTTTAACATTTAACGAATTCATATTTGCTTTATAATACTTATAAAATTCTTTAGTGAAACTATAAAAGCATGATACACTTAGCATAAATTCAGGTGAAACATTTAATAAATTATTTTTCTCATTATATAATCCATCTTTACTTCTAAAATCTTTAAGTCCACTAGCAGTTGAAACACCCGCACCTCCAAAGAAAACAATATTATTTGATTCATTTATTATTTCCCTTAATTCTCTTATTTTTTTTTGATTTATTTTATTCATAACAGTCTACTATTCCCTCCCATTAATTAAAATAAATAACTATATTATATATCATACATCAATTATAGCATTTAAAAAGAGTAAAATGTTATTTTTACTCCACATGTTTTACTATAATTGATTTATTGGTGATTTATTTTTTGAAATAACTTGTAATACTATTCCACAAGTGAATACTAATAATAACATAACAATTGGAAAAGATACTCCTGTTTTAGGATTTTCAGGTACATTATTAATAGTTCCATTAGTTGAAATAGATATTATATCACTATATTTTTCAGCACCAACAATAACAGTTTTATAATAATAAGTAGTTCCAGATTTTAAATTAGAATCAGTATACCCAGTTGAATTTACACAATTAATAGGTGTATTAGTTATTTTTTCATAATTTCCATCAATACTTTCTGATCTATATATATGACAATTAATTTTTGTATCGCTACTTAAATTATCAAGTGATACATTTGGATATATTGTTATAGAATTTTCAGTAACATCACTACCCTTTATTGTAGGTGTTATTGCATTTATTATTTCTTTATTAGGATCATCACTAATCGCAACACCATATTTAGTCGCAAAAGCATCTATTTTTTCAGTATCAAATGATATTTTAAAATATCTTACAAAATCACCACTGTATTTAAGCGTTCCATTTTCACTTTCTTCTTCAAAATTATAATGCTCTCCTTCAAGTACAATACCATCTTTTTCATATGTTAATGATTTCATACTTTCATCATTACTTAAAGTAATATTTTCATGACCACTTAATTTAAACATAGATTCAAGTATTCCAGATAGCATAAATAAAGTGCTTAAATCATCTGAACAATTTTCTTTAGTAATAATAACATCTCTATTGCTATATTCTAAATATTCATCAGTATACTTAAATGAATAAATTTTTTCAGTACCAGCATATACATCTATTGTTTTATCTACTTCATTTACTTTAGATTCAATTTTTGATGTACTCATATTATTAAGTTCCTTAATTGTCGGTGAATTATTGAATCCATCATTAAATTCATTAATTGATACAACTCTTGCGTTTACATTTATTAATGAAGTTAAAAATATTAATAAAACAATAAACACAGAAACAATTCTTTTAATACTCTTTTTAAAACATTTCATTTTACTACCATCCTACTCTATATATTCTATATAAAGTATAACAATTTATAATATTTTTATCAATAGAATTTCGCAAAATAAAAGTAGCATGTTTATGTGCTACTTAGTTTATAAAATTGGCAGGGGTAGAAGGACTCGAACCCTCCCCAACGGTTTTGGAGACCGGCATGCTACCACTGACACCATACCCCTATCAGTGTGCTTTTCATAAAAAGCAATTTAATTATACAATAACAAAATAGATAAATCAACTTTTTATTAACATTTTTTCTAAGCAATACTTAATTAATACATGTTATTAACTTTTTATTAACATTTCTATTTATTTGTATAAAATATATTAGGTGAAGAATATGCTTATTAAATATAATAATAAAGAACTTGATTTATGTGCAAGACTTATGAGAGCTGAAGCTCTTGCTGAAGGAGAACTTGCTATGCTAATGGTGGGAAATGTAATCGTTAATAGAGCTATCGCAAATTGTTTGGATTTTAAAAATATAAGAAGTATAAGCGATGTAGTTTATCAAAAACCTGGAGGATTTGTAGGTACTAATAGTCAATTATTCAATAATGGTAGCGCTACTAATAAAGAAAAAGAACTTGCCAAAAGAGTATTAAAAGGAGAATATTATTACCCAGCAACAAATGCTTTATGGTTTTATGGTCCTAAAAAAGGAGAAGAATGTAAGGGAACTTGGTTTGGTCAAAGAAATACTGGCAGATACAAAAGTCATTGTTTTTATGCTCCTGATCCTGGAGTATGCGACGAACTATATTAAAATTAAAACATTCTAGCAATACAAAACATGTCATAATCGACATGTTTTTACGTTGTAGGAAGTAATAATTTTTGACCTATTTGTAGTACAGTTGAATCTAAGTTATTTATTGTTTTCAATTTATTAACAGTTGTATTATACTTATTAGCTATCTTCCATAATGAATCACCAGATTTTACTATATATGTATTATAATTTGTAGAACCAGGTATTTTTAACACTTGGCCTATTTGTAATGTATTTGTTTTTAAATTATTAAGTTTTTTTATATCACTAACAGTAACACCATATTTATTAGCAATGGTATTTAAATTATCGCCATTTTGAACAATATAGTTTACCTCACCAGTTGAAGAATTTGGTATTTCTAAAACTTGACCTATCTTTAACATATTAGATTTTAAATTATTTTTCTCTTTTATATCATTAATAGATACATTATACTTTTCAGCAATGTCATATAAAGTGTCGCCTTTCTTCACTGTATAAATATTATCATTTTTTGTACCCGAATTATTTGTTTTAGGTATAAATAATTGTTGATTAATAGTTAAGTTATCAGATTTTAAATTATTTATAGATTTTAATGTTGAAACAGTTGTATCATATTTTTTTGCTATGTCCCAAAGATTGTCTCCATTTTTAACTTTATATATTAAATATTCATCAGGATTTTTTTCGTCATTTTTAGCTATCTTTAATGTTTGCCCTATTTTAAGATTATTTGTTGATAATTTGTTTAATTCTTTAAGTTCGCTTACAGTCATTCCATACTTATGTGCTATATCCCATAAATTATCACCTTTTTTAACAGTATAATATCCTTCACCTGCTGGAGCTTTATATGGTAAGTTTTTATAATCAAGAACAGCCCTTATAACAGCTTCAGCATAATTTTCATAATTGTTTTTAATTTGTTCAACATCATCTTTAGGACTATCAATAAATCCATATTCAACAGTCACAGTCTCATTGTTAGGAGTATCTCTCTGCATAAAATAATAATCTTTTATTGGATTACTTGGAAGTCTTTGTTGATAATACTTTCTTACGTTTTGCCCTTCTTTTTCTAATTCATTAAGTATTTTTTTTGAAAGAGTACTTTTATTTCGAAGAGCGTAGATTACTTCAGCACCATCGCCACCAGGCAATAATCAAAGTGTAACATTTTTGACTATTTATTTAATAAATTCATTATATAATTTCCAACTACTTCCTTGTTTTCATTTATCTCTTGTTGTAATTTTGACCAATTAGTCTTCGTTTTTTCTACTACATCTTTATATTTATCTGCAAAATGTTTATTAATTTCCCAATAAAGATAATCTTTATATTTATTAGTATAATCTTCAGTTAATTTATTTTTATCTACTCTTGAATATAATAATGAAAATCCCATAAATATGCAAAAAGCATCTATATGATTCTTATTATCATTAGTTAAATATTTTAAAGATGAATATATTAATATTTCCAAAAAATATGCAATTTGGTAAAAATATAAGGCAAATAGATCTTCATCTTTATTTTTAGTAACTTCTATCATCATACTAACAACAATTGAACTGTGTGTATATAAACATAGCTTTTCATAAGTTTCTTCTAGCAATAATTGTAATTCAGCATCATCAAATTCTTCAAATAAAACTGGATTAATTTCTTTTAATTTAAATTTAAAATTGCCTAGTATTGCTGTAGGACGAGTATTTTTACTTCTACCACACTTTTCTAAATCTTTAAATTCTTCAAATGTATCTGTTGGATCAAAATATATCATCATTGCCATCATTATTTTTTCCATACATGAACGCATTAATGTTGCAGAATCCACTATATCATTCTTCCTTAAAAGTTTATAAACATTATTAATCGTATTATTAGCTTGATGTAACAAATTAATTGTTTCAATACTAATATTATCTGTAACTGCTAATTGTTTTAGATACTTTTTTATATATCTTCTCATTGGTTTTATAAAATTATTTTTTACTAACTGTTCAACAAATATTAAATCTTTTTCTTCCATTTTGCCCCCTATAGTAGTTTATCTATTTCTATGTTTAATTTGTTCCAATAGGAACAAATTTTTCAAATACTATTTAATATACTAAATTTGTAAATTATTTCAATGTTTTTATCTTTGTCTATTACTATTTTATCAATAATGGCTTGCATTAACTCTCTAGTTGGATTTTCTAGATCAATTAATGATTTTATTTTATCTTCATATTCTTTTAAATCATCTGTCTTATTTTGTATTGTTTTTTCATCTGCTTTTAACTTTTTAACCTCAGTCCTTGATTTAGTTAATAATACTTCAGTTTCATTAGCTATTCTTTTATACATCTCATCTGATACTAATCCCCTAAACTTATCTTCATATAACATATCTAACTTATTAAGAAGTTCTTTTTCTTTTTTTTCTAAATCAAATATTCTTGCTTCTATTTTAAGATTATTTTTCTTTCTGCCCTTTAGTTCAAGTGCAAGATCTGGTACATTAATTGCATCCAAGTATTTTTTACAAGTTTTTTTAACAACTTCTAATAATGCTTCTTCTAATTGATCATAAGGCATAAAATGTGGATAACATAAATGTCTTTTTGGATCTCTTGAATATTTATTACAATTGATTGTCCAATAATTGTGATTTTTTCTATAAGTAATAGTTAGTGTATTACCACATTCCTTACAATATAATAAATTCTCAAATAATCTTTTTTCTCTCTTAGTTATATTAGTTATATTAGTTCTTTTAACATTATTCTGTATTTTTTCAAAAACCATTCTATCTACAAGAGGCTCATGGGTATTTTTAACAACAATCCAATTTTCTTTAGGGACAGCTAATTTCTTTTTAGTTTTGTAACCTCTTTTATACTGAATGTTCTGAACCATATCACCAACATACATTTGATTTTTTAAAATCTTTTTTACAGAAGATATTGTCCAAATAGAATTATATTTGCTTCTCGCACGAGGATTTTTTCTTTTGAGACTACTTGGTGTTTTAATTTTATTATCATTTAAATAACTAGTTATATCTGACAAACCAACACCATTGTTAGCCATTTCAAATATTTTCTTAACCACAGGTGCATATTCAGGATCTGGTAATAAATGTCCTTTATCATTAGGATCTCTCATATACCCATAACTTGGAGCACTACCAATAAATTTTCCTTTTCTTTTTTTATATTCCAATACATTTCTAATTTTAACTGAATTTTGTTTGCTATAAAAATCATTACATGCAAATATAAACATTACAGAATCATTACTTGATTTTAATTTAAAGTTATCATAACTTTCTTGTATAGATATAAATCGTATACCATTTTCAGGAAAATAATTTTCCACATAATAACCGGTTAATATATGATCTCTTCCTAATCTTGATAAATCCTTAACTATTACAAGATTTATAAGTCCTTTTTTTAAATCTTCCATCATTAGATTAAATCCTGGTCTATCAAAATCAGTACCAGAATAGCCATCATCAACATATTCTCCTACAAAAATAAAACCATTATCTTTTACAAACTTCATTAGTATATTTCTTTGATTAAGGACACTCTCACTTTCTGCTTCGTAAGACTTTCCTTGATCTGCTTCAGATAATCTTATATATATTCCTGCTTTGTAAAACTCTGGTGCTTTTACTATATTGTTATACATTTATACTCCTTTCTTCTTGTATAACAAATTAAAGCCAATTATATTGTACCATAAAGGGCAATATAACACCATTGTTCTACTCATTATCCATCACTCTTTTTATATAATTAGTTATCAACAAAGTTAAATTAGGAGAATCTTTTTTAAATGTTTCTGTTATATTAAACATAAGTCACCTCTTTATAATGTATGACTTTGTTAAGCAATTAATTATTCATCTCCTTTTGTTATTTTATTTATTAATTCTTCTAATTCTTTAACATCTTCTTCACTCATAGGTTCTGATATTGTTGGTTTATTATTCCAAGATATGATATTTCCTTCTTCATCACACTTTATAACAGGTCCTATATTTTTTCTTATATTATTATTTTTATTATATTGTTTAAAGTTTTCTTGAATACTGGTATTAAGATTTTCTTGTATATCTGATATTCTTTTTTTAAATACCCCTGACATCATAATTTTTCTTTTTGAGTTATTATTTTCTTTTTTATCATACTTTAAAACAATATAACCATAATTAGATAAACTACTTATACTCTTTGATATTGTTTGCTTACTAACATTAAATTTATCACTAAAAAATTCATTAGTAGCCCAACAATATCCATACTTCTTACAAAGTGACAAAATGTAAATTAATAGTAATCTTTCTAATGATGTTAAATTCTTATCTCCCAATAAACTTGTTGGAAAAACTAATTTAATAAAAGGTTCAATATTTCTTTCCATATTTATTGATATAAGATTACCTTAATAGTCTATTATTTGTCAGTCTTTTAGAGCATAAGAAAAAGAACTGAACAAAGAATAGTACAGCAATTCTAGAAATACTCTAGTACTTCCCTTTAATTTTGGCACTTCATTCTTGTTAAGTTCTTATTAAGAACATTGCATAAGCTTCCTTTAATAAAGTCGACTTTTCCGAGCACACTCCTCGTACCCTAATTTAATTATATCAAATTTTTGCAAAAATTTCAATCTTCGCCTAAATTGAAGATGGAGATTTTTTTATTGTTCCATCAATTTCTATGATTGAACAATTAGAAATATTAGTTTTCTTTTCTTTGTAAAATCTTTCAACTGAATTTCCATTATCAATTTTGACTATTACATAAAAAGAGTATGTTGATTCATATCTTTTAATATATATCGGAAGTTGCTTATCATACCCATGAATTAAATTGTTTTTGCTTAATTTAAATTCGATTAAAATCTTTTCTTTCATATTGTAAATCACAAATTCTATTTGCCCATTACCAACCTTTGGCTCAAATGAATAATCATATAGTTTTAGTTGCTTTGCTACCTCTAATACTATAATAAATAATCTATGACTTGTAACTTCTTTTCTAACATTACGCCTCTTTGTCTTTGAATCGATATAATAAAGTTCCTCATTTAAGCCTAAATCTTCTATGCATCTCTTATAAACCAATAATAATTTATTTACAAATTCCTGTAATGAATTAGATGATTTTGTTAATTCTATAAAAACATTTTTTTGTTCTAAGACCTTTTCTCTTATTACTTCTAGGTTATTTACAATCCCTAATGGGTCATGAGAATAATCATATATTTCTGCTTCTTTTATATTTCCCTCATAAAGTAATTGTTCCAATAATTCTTTATTTCCTAATAAGCATTCACGCATTTTTTCTTTTTTAGTTTCATTTATAGCCGTAATATTAATATATGCCGTATTAAAAAACTCACATAAATACTCTTTAATTTTTTGATTGTATTCAGATATTGATTGTATATCATAACCATTTAAAACATCGGGTATTTCACTTAATAAATCTGCTGGTAATAAAAATAGTAATTTGCCATTTGGCCTTTTTAAATACTTTAAGCCTGTTTTAGAATTTATGTAATAATCTTTTATACACAATTTTTCTATCATATTGTTTGAATATAAGCATAAATCATCATATATTATTCTACATATCATATCGCTTATTCTATCAACACCAATATTTTCTTGAACTAAAAATAATAGTCTATACATAGTTGGGTCATCAATATCTTGATTAACTATTTCTTTCAAAGTTAACAAACATTTTTCAGCTGTTTTTCCAGTTAAACCATTGCCGTCAGTTGATTTCATACTTGTACCCAGCCCAATTCCACTTGGTTCCGGAAAGTTGAAATGCTTTTTAGCTGCTTTCCAATACAAATCATTACAATTCGTTTTTTTCAATAAATTTATGGTTGTTTGATAATGTTCTATGATTTTTTGCTTAGAATTTTTAAATTCAGGTATACTACATTCTGACAATAATTTTGGATTTAAGAATAATGGAGTATCAAAATATACTAACGAATCCAAAACACCTAATTCTTCAAATATTTCGGATTTAATATTATAATAATCACTTATTTTTATTAATAAACTATCCTTATTCATAAAACTCCTCCAAATATAACATATACTTATAAAACATTATTACTTTCAAATAACTCTTGTCTTTTTGATAAAAACGTTTTAGTTCTAGGTGTTAATACTTCATCTGGCAATTTATCATTATATGTTATTAGATCAAAAAACATTTTGCTCTCTTCAGTTGCATCCAATCTAATAAGAATCTTACCATCTTTTGAATCAAAGCAATAATAGTTACCATCAAATAAACCATGATGATTACTACATAGCCAAACTCCATTATCTCCAGAATTTGCAAGAACGTATTTTTTGTAAAATGGTTCATTATAATGTTCATTATTCTTATCAATTAAGTCTTTCATTTCAGGTTTTGATATTATAGCATCAATTTCCCCAGATGTTGTATTTTTTATATCACCTACTCCCCACAAGTGCGCCGCCTCAAGAATATGTTCGATTTCACATCCACATAAATAGCACTTAGTTTGAATACCTTTTTGCCTAATATTATTCTTAAACAATTCTTGATTTCTTAGAATATTATTACTTTTTGCTTTTTCATACTGATTTTTTTCTCTTTCAAATTGATGCAATATTTCTTCGGATGTCTCATAGTGTATATCCAAATTTGCTTTTTCAATTAACTTTAATATTGGGCCAGTAAAACCAGTTGATTGTTTATAATTTTCTTTACCATCGCTAAGATTATATAGTTGTGTTCCGAATAAAAATTCTAAATATTTATTTTCTTTTTTTGCAAGTATAATTAATGTCCACATCGTAAAGAAACTATCATAACCTTCTGCAGATAATGTTTTAAAAGTATAAATATATTTTTGATTAGGAATAATATGTACTCCATCTTCATCTATTTCATCTTTTGTAATATCATAGTTTTCATCTATACATTTTAAATATGAAGGTACATTTCCAATATTCTTTTTTGATAAATACAATATATCATTTGCAAATTTATTAAATGAAATATATTTAATATCATCATGTGATTCTTCCATACTAAAACCTAACTTTTCATATTCTTTAAATGATATTTCATCAAGATTTAATATATCAAATCCAATAGTCGCTAACTTTCTATAATTCATAAGATTAGACAAATTTTTAGCATAAGTTGTATTTGTATCTAATAAATAAAAATATAATTTAACATCTTTAGCACTATTTTTAACATTATAATAATATTCAAAAACCTTATTTAATCCCTGAAATAAATATGTATTAGAATGATAACCATCTTTGCCATACACATACTTCCCACCTACTGTTTCTACTTCTTTCTTTTTATCTTCATCAAAGTTAGTATTTGAAAATCCTATAATGTATTTCAATTTATCATTCTCAAAAACAGTTATTGTTCTATTATGTTTATCAACAGATCTTTGAGCTTGTATAGTGGCACCTGGTAATTTTTCAATCGAAACCTTAATTTTGTCAGGATCAATATCAACATTATCTTTTTTATATGCCCTTTTTATAGCGTCTTTATAAAATTTTTTATAAGTCTCATAATTACAATTAAATATTTTAGCAACTATTTCCATAACTACCTCCAACTAATAATTTATCACTATTATCTCTCGTCTATCTTGCCTATTTCTCAATGTCATTTTGTCATTTTTTATTACTGTATATCCATTGTCTTTAATCCATTTTTTTAAATGTTGATTTTCTATTGAATTCCTTGTCATCATATTAGAAAGCATAAATTTTATACCTCTTTTATGAAGTCTAGTTAAAAACTCCAATAGTTCTTTTTCTTGAGTTTCATCCCAACCATTAAATCCTCTTTTGCCATCGTTGTAAGCCCCACATGAATTCAAATAAGGTGGATCACAGTATACAAAATCACCCTTTTCTATATCTTTTTCAAATCTTTTATAATCCATTGATTTGAATACTATATTCATACTTTTTGCTTTAATAGAATACGAAACTAGTTTTTCTAACATTTCTTGATTATATCCTGAATTTCCACATGGATTGTTAAATTCCATTTTATTATTAAATCTTATTTGATGTTCAAAACCATAACATATTAATAAATATAAATCCAAAGGATTTCTTGAACCTTTTTCCAAAGAATTATACTTATCTCTAAATAAGTTGTATGACTCCTTATTCTTTTTTTCTAAACCATATTTTTTTATAATTTTTTCTATATAATTATAAGTTGTAAAAAATTGGTCATGTGCTATCTTTTCAAGTAAATCCCTAACAACCCAATTAATGTCATTATATACAACTTTATCAGCTTTAGCATTTATTGAAACTGTTCCTCCACCGCCAAATAAATCATAGAAAGTGCTAATTTTTTTAGGAAAGTTGTTTTTCAATAAAGGAAGAACATCCCATTTCCCTCCTATATAATTCAATGGTGAAATATAATTTGTATCAAAATCTTTTTCTATATAAAATAACCATTCATAATGTTCTTTATTTTTTGTATTGTTTTTAATTTCTCTATTTACTGCACGGGTACTTTTATATTTTACAAAATTAATTTTTTTAAATTCATAGGTTCCTTCCTTTGCGTATCTTTTTAAAACTTTTTCAATATACTCTTTTGACATAATCCCTGCATCACTATAACTAAAAATAATATATTTAAAATTAGCATTAGCTATCAATTTTTCAAATTCTTCATGAACATAACCTTTTTTACACCACTTTGATATTTGAGTTCCATTATCTCTATGTGCCCCTACACCATGAGTTTCAGGATTATCATTTTTTGCAATTGTTTCAAGAACATGATACTGACTAATATATTGAGTTGGTGTATATGGTGGATCTAAATATAAAATATCTCCACTTATTTTAGTTATCAAATCATTAACATCTTCAATATATACTTCATTTTGATACCTTGCATTTGGTAATGATTCTAATGGAATAAATTCCATCCTTTTTACTGCTCTTGGATCCCAAATTTTTAGGAAAGCTGAATAAACTCCTGCTACATTTGAAACTTTGCTAACGCTTTCTAATAAACTTCCTATTAAATAATACTTTTCATATTCGTTTATTTTCTTCTCATCAAACCATACATCTATCGTATTTCTGATAAAATCAATCATTTTAGCATTTTCATCAGAAAAATATTGTCTTCCTGAAATAGTTGGTGCAAAATTATTATAACAAAAGCCTGAAACATAATTAGATGTATCTATATTATTAAAATAATCAAATGGATCAAAACCTAATTCTCTAAAAAAATCTTTATTATATTTTAACTTACCGTTAGATATTACGTATGAAAAATATAATGTATCATTTGCTAAAATTTCAAATCTATCTTTAAAATAATCTCCTACAGAACAAGTACCGGAAAACAAGTCACAAAAAACTGCTCCTTTTTTGCCAATTTCCTTTTGATTAATCAATTTTTCTAATTTATCTAATAATTTTGCTTTATTGCCAATGTATCTCATAACTTCCTCCACTACTTGTTTGTTTTTTTAAAATAACTCTTTTACTATTAAATCTTGTGAATGTAAATTATTATTCTTACCTAATAATAAATTTTCATAAAATTTAACTAAATAACTACTGTCTTCTTTTATATTTAAATAATTATTAAAATAATTACTTCTAACTAATGCATTTCTAAAATAAACTGATTTATCTTTAAATAAAGTATTATCTACTTCATAACCTAAACTAATTAAGTATTTTTCTATAAATAATGCTGTTGTTCTAGTATTACCTTCTCTAAATGGATGAACTTGCCATATACTAGATGAAAATTTAGTAATATTATTTATTACTTCTACAACATCCATGTTTTTATAGTTCTTCTCTTTTTCTAAAGATATATCATATTCTAATGACTGTTTTAAGGTTTTACAATCACCATAAGCAACTGAGTCATTATTCAATATTTTTTCATGTTTAGAAAAATCTATATTTCTAAATTCACCTGCAAATTCATATACATCCTGAAATAAATATTTATGAACATATTTTAAATAATCTACTGATAATTCAAAATTATTTTTACCTAACAATTCAACAATTCTTGTTGATACAAAATCACATTCTAATTCATTATGATTTAATTCTTGTTTCTTATCTTTTTCAGTATAGTATTCTCTTAATTCTTCTTCTACTTGTTTAATAGTTAGTTTACCATTTACATTGTCTTCTAATAACTTTTCTAAATATTTAGAAGGTTTTAAATTATCAACTTCTTGAAGACCAATAGCCATATCCCATTGTAGTTGTTTTACATAACCTTCTGGCTTAATTTCTTCTGTATATTCAACATTACTTGAATCTAATTCTTTTTCACTCATTTAAAAAGCCTCCTAACCCATTTCATACTCAACTAAAGTATTGACTTTATCGTAAATTTTAAATATTTTTGCATACTCTAAAAGCTTATCAAGATCTTTATCTTTACTTCTAAAATAATTTCTAAGAACAGTATTTTGTAATTCTAATTCAAAATCTCCATTTCGTAACATATCACAAATAGATCTTTCAGCATTATAAATTCTAATTGGGTTACCAAACATACTCTCTATTTCAATAATGCCAATATCATAATATTTATCTGAAATATAATGTACTTCATAATCACAACTAATTCTCTTCCTATTACTTAAAGTTATTTCAATTTTATGTGGAGCTCTATTAGATAAATTAAGAAAATATAATGCTGTATTATATGAAAATATTGCCTCAGGATATCTTCTTTGAAAAATGTATTCATCATCTTGTAATAAATTGTTATCTATATATAAGCCATGTGAAACTTTTCTTAATAATCCATTTTCAACATATTTTTTAATTAAAGGTTTACTAATATTCATATTCAATATTTCAGAAGTTGTTATATAGCCATAATTTTTATCTAAATAATCTTTAATTTTATCTTCATTGCTCATAAAGTCACCATTTACTTTCATAACAATATTATATCAATATTTTATATTTTAGTAAATGTTGTTTTCGCAATTATATTTAGAAATTTTATTAACTGTCATAGACTAATTTGTAATGGGTTTTAGGGATACTCCCTAACAAGCATTTAGGGTGTGTATACACCATGCTTGATATATTGTACAAGACTACTGAGTTACCTCCTGTAAGAACATAATTTTATTAAATTTTTCTACTTGATTTTTTTGCAAAAAATAGCACTAACTTTTTCAAAAATTAGTACTAAAATTTAATATTTATACAATAAGATTATTGATAAAATTTGAAACACCTTCATTGTTTTTTGACAAAATATATACATTGTTTTTCGCTCTAGTTATTGCAACAAAAAGCTTGTTTTTGAATTCTTCATTTATATTATTATATTGATTATCTAAAACTATAATTACATTATCACTTTCTAATCCTTTTGAACTATGTATTGTCATTATTCTATTTTCTTTTTCGACAGTATAGTAATTATATTTATATTTTTCATCTTCTAATTTATTGATAATTTCAAAAATAGTTTCATCTGATACAATTACACCTAATTTTAAAAAGCTTTCTTTTAAAAATACATTTAATTGAATTTTTCGACTTAAATTAAAATCTTTTTGTTTTATTTTTGTATTACAGCTTAGCAAAATCGATTCAATTTTTTCATAAGGATATTTATATTTATCAATAACATTATCATAATTTAAATAATATCTTAGAAGTTCATCGATTATATCTGAATTTTCGTAATAGTCATTATATTTTTTGTTATCCAAATCCAATTTTTTTGTATATATTATATCATAATCGGTCTTATATAGTTCATATAACTCTTGTGCAGTATTATTGCTTTCAGTTAATATAAAAGATGAACCAGTTAATCCATTTAAAAAATTTGAATTTATTTTGGAAATAAGATTTACATGTGATTCATCTTTATAATTTTTGGCAAGATGTAAATCATATATTTTATTTGCATAATAAATTATGCTAGGATGACAACGTATACTTACATTTATTTTATATTCATTATATCCCAAATTAGTTAATGATCTAAATAACTCGGGTCTAGCTCCTCTAAATTGATAAATTGACTGATTAGCATCACCTACCATAATGATATTGACATTAGTGTTATCTTTTAAAGTTTTAAAAAATAAATGTTGAAAAAAATTTAAATCCTGTGCTTCATCTATGTATATAGTTGTATATTTATTGTTAAACCACTCTATAAAAACTCTCATTTTTACTATATATGTAGCAAATAAATATGTAGGAAACGAAACCTCATATTGACATTCTTTTAATTTTTTTATCCACTCTGAATAATATTTATTACCAATTTTCTTTAAGGATTGATTCCTATCATAATATCTTGTCAACTCATTAATTGTAAGATTTTTGCCATTATTTTTTAAAATAAACTCATCTTGAATTTTAACATATTCTTTAGGAAAAAATATTTTTTTATCAATTATAACTTGTTTAGAAAATAAATTAGCATTAATAAGAGCCCTATTAACAAATTTGCACACAATATCTTTAACAAATGAATCAATGGTTCCAATAAAACTATTGTTTATTTCTAATTTTTTATTAATTCTTGATTTCAATTCCTCAGATGCCTCACGAGTAAAAGAACACGCTACTATACCTTGATATTTTTCTATTTCGCTAAGTTCTTTTTCAATTCTTTTTACAACAGTATAAGTTTTCCCAGAGCCTGGACATGCTGATACAAAAATATATTTTTCACTAGAATTTATAATTTTTTCTTGTTCAATATCTAAAATTTCTTTTAATTCATCAGATATATTACTCATATAAAAAACACACCAATACTGATTTCATATTACTAGAACAAATTTTAATATCAACATTATATTCGTTAATAAATGTATGCAAATTTTTTAATTTAGCCTGTTTTAAAAATGATATTGCTTCATCAGATATATTATTTTTAGGATTCATATTTAAATAATCAATTAGATCTTGCTCAAAGCCATCGTTATGTTTAGAAAATAATATATTATTCTTACGCAATAATTTACAAATATCATCCATTTTATCTTCAACACTCTGAATTTTAGTTTCTCTATCTTTAAATCTAAATTCTAATTTTTCTATTCCTAACAACTTTTTTAATTCTTCTTGAGCCTCACTAGAAATATACTCAATACATCTTTCTAAACCAGCATATCTATATTCATCAATACGTGGAACTTTAAAAATATCATTGTCAGTTTTTATATAGACTTTTATACCCAATTTTTCCAATAATTTTTTTATGGTTTTAAATGCAATCCCATTTACAGCATAAATACCAAATCTATTTTTATTAATTTTTTCTAAAAAACTATTATCCTTTGTCATTAATAAACTATAAAAATACTTTTCTGAATCTCCTTCAATCAATAAGACATTATCATAATATAACATTTCAGCGACTTCAACATTAATCAAATATCCGAATTTTTTGAAATCTTCATTATTTATATTATCAAATCTATTTATTATTCTATCACCAGTTAATCTATTGCAAGATATTTTAATAATCTGATTTACCTTTTCAAAATCAATCGTATATGGAGAATGAGTAGTAATTATAAGTTGACTTGGATTCATTTGTAATAAAGCACTAATATAGATCTTTTGCAATAAAACATATAAATGATTTTCTGGTTCTTCTATAATATAGATTTTTTGCTTATCATTTTTATATATTTTGGATTTCAAAATCATAGAAAAAATTTTGCTTTTTCCATCACCAATATTATTAAATTCATTATCATTTGCATCATAAGTAGCAACATTTAGTGATTTATAAATATTTTCTTCTTTTATATTTGGAATAACTCTAAAATTCAAATCTTCAAGCAACTCCTTAAATTCTCCTTTTTCATTTAACTCACGTTGAATTTGATCTACTATCTTCTCATCTTGTATTGTTTCATTTAGATTATTTATTTCTTTTAATATATTTTCACTAAAATATATACCATTTTCTTTGTTATCGGTTTCTTTAAATTTGAAGAAATCCTTTTTTGAATTTTCTATATCATATACTGGGTTTATGTATACAATTGATAATACTTTATCTAGCTGAGTTTGTGTATTTATTCTTACTTCTTCAAAATCAATAGTAGGATCACCATATATTAATGTATCTTCATATTCTAAAGTATCTTCATTGTACGTAGAAGTTAACTTAGCTATCATATATTTCTTTCCTTCATTATCAATATGAATATAATTACCTATAATAGCAGATTGTTCATTAGTTAAGTCATCTGCTGTTAGCTTTATTTCAATTTCAATATTATCTTTATTTGAATTTGTTGAGTCAGCTGCAACTAATGGAATACGTCTTTTATTATAATCTAAAACTTTTAAAATTGCAGAGCAAATATTCGTTTTTCCACTATCATTTTGACCAATAAGTATCGAAACCTTCTCAACAGTATCTATATCTATATTCAATCCTCTATAATTCTTAACTTTTAATCCACATATCAACATTTTAACTACCTCCTAAGATATACAATTATTATACCATACAAAAGCACCATCAACATTGATAGTGCTAAAGTTTTAATAATATTTTTCTAGTTTTAATGGATTTCTTCCAGTAATTTTAAGATTATATTTTATGTTTAATATCTGTTCTATAGATGGAAGTATTATATCAACATCACATCTACAATTAAAAATATCTACTGCAGAATTAATATGATTATATAATTTGCTATCAACTAGGCATTCTCTTAAATAACTATTTGCAATATAAAATGCTACAGCATCTGGAATTACATATCTAATCATATAATCTTCAAAATTATTATAAAATGGCAAATATTTTTCATTAAATTCTACATCAGATATATCTCCATCCATTAATTTTTCTTTTGTGTAACTCATATTATAACTGGTCCTCATTTCTTATTATATTTTCGGCTTTAATTGTTATACATACTTTGTTACACAATGATTATTACCTCCTCCTGCATTCAAGTGATTAGAAATAACCACAACATCCTTTCCATCTCCATAAAAACTTTTAACCTTATTCACTCTTTCTCTTGGAGATAAAGTAACATCTGTATCTCTAGTCATTTTAACAGGTATACCTAGTTCTTTAAATCTATCATACATATATTTACTTATTAACAATGTATAATCCTTTTCTTTTAAATTATTAGCCACTGCTCCTGGATCAGTTCCTCCATGCCCAGGATCAATAACAACACCTTTTAAAGCCATAAAATCACCTAATTTATTGTATGAAAAAACATGTAAATTGCTAATACATGTTTAATATTTTTATTAGTCTTCAACTTCATAATCATTTTTTATTTGAAAAATTTTTCCTTTTAACTTTTCATTATTTGCGTCTATATCAAAATCTCTATAATCATATATTTCGTCTTTTTCGTATCCTGGTGTTACTGAATGAACTGGATATCCTTTTTTATCTATATCTTCAATTATTTCTTGCAATTCATAACTACTTATATCATCTATCATTCCATGACCGCTTACTTCTATGATAAGTGGATATAAATATTCATCATAAATGCTTAATTCTTATATATATCATTTAATTTTGCTTCATTTTTTTAGATAAATTATTTGTATCTATGATTATTGTATTTGTTTCAGCTTCCCATGTAATAGTGTAGCCAAGCAAATCACATAAATCTCGTATCGGCATAAATGCATTTTTATTATTTACGAATACTTTATTTTTGAGTTTTACTGATTCTTCATTTATTACTGCTATGTCGCTATCTAAAACTAATTCTAATTTATTAGAGCCGTCTGTTATTGTTATTCTTCTATTTTGATATTCTAAGTCTAAAGATAATATTTCACATATGTCTTTAATCATATAATTGTTTACTCCATTTAATTTAATGGAACTTCTTTTTAATTCTATTTCTTTGTTATCTATGACAATGCTAGGTTCTTCATTTTCTAGTTTGGCTTGTTCGACTAATGTTGGTTGAGCTATTGATGAAATTACTTCTATCATCTTTTCACTATATTTTTCTGCGTACTCATTCATGTCACCTGTTGGCCACGGAAACTCTAGTAACATTCCTTCTGCTCCTTCTTTTGTAACCCATCCAGCATAATATCCACTTCCATTACCACCGCAATATGGCATAGGTAATATTTTACTAAACTTATAATATAAATCTGTACTTCCATAATATCCATTTAACCAGCCATGACAATCTACTACATAGGTTGGTTTAATTTTCTTTGTTAAATCTCTAAGTGCTCTTGATTCTACTGCACTAAATGACGAAGTTGTATAATTCCTATCATTGTAATAATTAACATGATAATAATCAAAATCTCTATTTAAATCTATGCCATTACTTTGACATCTTCCATAACCATTATTAGTGTTTCCTTCGTAAGTTCCATCTGGATTAGAACAATTTACAACATAAAGTTCATAGGTTCCAAGTTCATCATAATGTTCTTTATAATATTCTATAATTCTATTTGCTATATCAACAAGTACCTTGCCATCATAATCAAAGGCATCTTCAAAACCATGTATGGCGAAATTCAATAATATTTTTTTGCTTTCAGTAAATTGTTTTTCATTTTCAATATGAAAGCATGTTAAATCACGTCCTAATTCACTTTGTCCATATACGTATTCTTCATAAATATATGGTGTTTCTGTTGTTTTAGCTTTAGCTTTAAAAGATAGTGCTCCAGTTATACTACTTACAGCTAATGTTAATGCAATTATTTTTTCTTTTTTCATATATAACCCACCTATTTAAATGTTTTTTGTACTGCACTCTCATTGTATCATAATTATTTGATTATTCCTAACTATTTATTAACAAATATTATATAAAATATATTTTTATTTATAAAGACTCTCTTTTATCTTTATAAATTAATTTTGACATACAAAAACTTCACTTCTTATTTTAAAAAAGTCAAAGTTAAATATAGTAAATTTAATACTGAAATTACACCATTACTTAATTTTATATTAGTAACTTGAAATAAATTATCATATATTAAATATTTTTTAAATAGTTAAAAGTTGTAAAAACTGGATAAAGTAATTTATTATATAGAATAATATTATCTATATTAACACTAATATCTTTTTCTATCCTGATACATAAATGTTGTATATTCTTCTTCATTAAATTTATATGGGCTTAATATACAAAATTTATCTATTAATTAAACTCTATTTTCCAAAAATTTATCAACTATATCTGTTAAATCAGTTGTATTTATACCAGTACGATTATATATTTTTAAATTTTTATTTATATTAAAATTATTATAAATTTAAATTTTGAATAGTTTCTTATCTATTTTTCATATGAAGTAATTTCATTTTTTCTTAATTCTTCTATTTCATCTTTTAAATCATAAAAATCATTATGTAATACTACCGGAACATCATTTTCTAACATTTCTATATCTTTAGTAATAATAGAAATATAATAATTAAATAATTTATTATTTAGCGTGTGATTCAATACATCTTTCAAGTTCAAATTTAATACAGTTGTTCTCACATTACATACATTTAAAAGTAAAGTAATACATTGTATTTTTATATAACAAATTAATATTTCATTTAACCAATCTAGCTTTTTTCTTTTATTCCACTTAGCATTTTTTATTACTAAAGTAACTATATCAATTATTTATAATAAAAAATTTTTAATATCTAAAAATGGTTAAGACTCCTTGACTGAACAGTAACATTTAAAATAATATAATGTAAACTTAACACACCAATTTTCGTTTTTATATTTATTAGTGCGATAATATAGTATTATTATAGTAGGAGGAAAATAATGAATAATAATAACAATATCAATATCAATAATATTAATTCTTTAGAAGGAGAAATAGAAAATCTATCAAATTATTTTACAAAAAAATCAAAAGAAAATATTAAAAGCTGGTTAATTACTTCATTATTAATCACAATAGTATTTTGTTTTGTTATAGGCATTGCAATATATATTATATCTATAACAAATAAAAATATAGATACAACTAGGTTTCCGTTTAATATCAATAGTGAAACATTATTTTCTATGTTTATAATCTTAACAATAGTTGGTGCTTATCTTTATGTATTTCTAACTGCTAGTAAATCAACTGGTATATCATCATTAAAAATAAAAGTGAATGGAAATGAAAGTGAATTAAATAATAAAATGAATGAAATACTTAAGTATTTATATTATAAAGAAAAAACATATAAAGGAAGAAAAGTATTTTATGCATATAAAGAACGTTGGGCATTTAATATTAATATCACTAGTTTAAAAAGATATCTTGAATATTATATCGAAAATGGTGAATTAAGAATAAATGTATGGGCATCAATTTATGGAAAAGAACTTCCAATCGATAATAAAAGAATGGGATTTTATCATAAGAAAGCTTTAGTTTATGATTTAGAATATATTAAAGAAAATATAAATAAATAATTATAAAATTCTTTCAAAATAAATAAGCATAAAATTGATATGCTTATTTTTGTTTGAATTCTAATTTTGCTTGATCACTTTTTTGTTTTTCTATTTCTTCCATTACTTCTTGTAAAGCAGTTAAAGCTTCATATAATGTTTTTTTATCATTACCATTCAACATTTTATCTAATTTTTTAGCAGTCTCGACACTTGGAACGACTAATCCTGAAGTCAAACTGGTTTTTTCATGCTTTGAATTAAACATATCATATATCTTTTCAGCATTCTTTTCAATTTCAGAAGAAGCTTTTTTATCATCAAGGTGAAACATACTACTATTTCCATCATCTAAAATTGTATCAGCAGGCATAGCATAATCATAAGGATATATAGTTCCACTTGAAGTATTTAACGAAGTAGTTGATGAAGACAATGCAAGTGTACTTTTAAGAGGACCAAGAAAGTTAAAAGCTTCAGTTGAACTTTCTAATGTAGAAAAAGTTATAGCACCTTTTATCAAATACTCTGCTATCTCAACTAATGAGGAAGACACAGTACAAGCAGTAGTAGTTGTACCTGTATTAATTGTTAATTTAGTTATTATATCATCATTATTTGTCATTATCTTTACTTTCAAGTCTTAATCTAATTACTTGTTCTTCTCCAATTTTTTTCTCTTCTAACACTTCTTGTAATCCTGTCAACACTTCATATAATGTTTTTTTATCATTACTTCTTAATATCGCTTCTAATTTTTTAGCAATTTCCATATTAGAAACAACTAGCCCTGATACTGATTCTTGTCTTTCATGATTCTTATTAAATGTATCATATATTTGTTCAGCATTTCTTTCTACTTTAGCTACATCAGTATTATTACGTGTATAAATATTACCAGAAGAATCAAATATTTCAGCATCACCAACATGTAATGTATCTGGTTCACCCCTTACTGTACCAGTTAAACATCCAAGACCTGTCATTGCCCCAGTAGAACCAATTGGGCCAAAATCAGTAGCTAATTCACCAACACCACTAGTGGACATAGTTGTACCTTTTGTTAATGAAAAAGGTGCTGTGCTTTCATTCGCAGTAGTATGTAGTGAACTTTCAAATAATAATATTACCCCTGCTACACCACCAAATATAGCACCATATGCTAAAGCACTCTCACCTTTATCTTTTAATACTTCTTTTCTTTTTTCTTCTTTATTATTTTTCATATCATCTTCATTCATAACATTTTTCTCCTTTATTATTTCAAATTATCTTTTAATATTATCTTTATTAAAATATAACAATACAATTCCTATATATATATTATAATACTACTCCTTGCTTATTTTCCATACCCATACTTCTTAAAACGGTATTTAAATATTTTGACTTATTCATCATCACTCTTAAATTATCAGCAAGTTTCATCTCATCATCAATAAACACTTTTCCATACTTCATATTCCTATAAAAATCTATAGTTTTCTGATTATAATTTGATATTAATTCACATAGATACATTCTTATATCTTCTCTTTCAGGTACATTATCAACGCTTATCACACTTAATATAATATTATCTATAAGTCTAGCATTTTCACTATTTCTTTCATTATATAATTCTTCAGTACTTTTAATACCATTTTCATTAAATACAATTCCTAATATTTTATATTCACTTAATAATTCTGGATATTTTTTTAAATATGAACTAGCATTTCTTAAAAATATATTTAATTTTAAACCAGGTACATTATTTCTATCATATGTAACCTCTAAATTATCATTTAAAAACTCTAATGATTTAATTATTATATCCACTTTCTTATCATCTTTTTTATAACCTGATTTTTCTTTTGCTTTTTTATATCCTTCAAGTGATGCTTTTATTTCTCCAGTAGAAACATCATAATTTCTTGACATTTTTCTTGATAATATTACTCTTTTTACAAGACCCATATTTATATCTATAGCTGGTTGTCTTAATTCATAAAGATATGAAATATATTCAAGTAATGATACAAAATGTTCATAATCACAAAATCCATCTTCTTTAGTTTTTTCAAATGTTTTTATATGTTCTATTTCATGAGCAATTGTTTCATACATATAAAACATTGCATCATCACTACTTAAATTTTTAAATGAATTTAAATTTATTACTACTTCATATTTACCATTTTTTATATTAGGTTTTACATATCCATTTGATTTAACAATTGGAGAATTTATAATTTTAAGAGTTACTCCATCAAATCCTTCTTTTTCTAATTCTTCACTAAATACTTTTTTACAATAATCTTTATTCTTCATCTTTTCTATCCTTTTTTGTAAATGTTAATTTCATTTCTGATTCTTGACTTTCACCTTCACCCAAATCATAATGATTTGAAGTTTCTATATATTCTCTTTTATTCATACTTTTAACTAACATTTCTTGTATTGAATCTAATGATGGACCAACTTCTTCTACACCTTTATTACAACTTTTCAAATAATTTCTAAGTGCTTGTATTTCTCTTATTAATTCTTCTCTATTTACTTTATTGTTTATTATTACTTCTTCTACTTTTTCTTTATCAATATTTGATTTTACTTTATCTATACGTTTTCTCTCTCTTGCTTTTAATTTTTCTTCATGTCTAGTTATTCTAATCCAATTATACCTTTGTAACATTACACAATATGCATCCTTTAATAATAAAGTACTAAGAGCTATAACTGGTACAACCGATGCATTTAATATAATCATAAGTGCAAGTCCAACACTTCCAAATATTAAATTTTTAACATGAATAAATCCATTATAATATAAATATTTTTTAAACTTATCTATAGATACTAAATCTTTACAATCATTAATATGATAATTAATATTTTTCTTTTTATCCTTAATATGTATTAATTTTTCTAACTTAAATGCTAAATTTCTAAAATATTTAACACCAAGTGCCTTATAAATTTTTAATTCTAAATCTTCTCCCTTTTTCTTTTCCATAATTCCCCTTCTTTAGTAATTGCATATTATACAGCACAGATATCTAAAAATCAATCAAAATAGCGAAATATTATTTCTTTTCTAACGATAAAGTACTACTATTATCAAATAACTCAATATAACTATTAATTTTATTTCTATATAATGTTAATACTTTTCTAATAGATTCTATTACTTCAAGTTCACTAATTCCTAAAATTCTTGATATATCTTTCACATTATAATATTTACCATTTATATAACCATCTTAAGTGAAAAAATAACACACTCCCTATTAGAAAGTTCATACATATATTCAGGTATATTTAAATTTCTTAAAAATTCTAATAATTTTCATACGTCTATCAAGTGTTCCTAAAGTAATAATAATCGATAAATCTTCACCAAATCTTTGAGCAAGTGCTTCTTGATTCATACGTTCAGAGTCAAAACCATAAGCTAGCATTATCATTTCTTTTTCAATAGGAGGTAAATCATCAATTATTTGTCTTAACACTCTATTAAATTCTTCCTTTTCATACTTTTCCATAAAATTAGAATTTTTATCTTCTAGAGTATCCAAAATTTTTTATCGTCCTCACAACTAGATATAGTCTCATCTAAACTTATATTATTAGCATGCTTTTTATTCCTTTGTAAAAACATTAATATTTTATTTTCTACACATCTAGAAGCATAAGTAAAAAATATTATTCCTCTATCTAGCCATAAGTATCAACTGCTCGATTTGTTTAAATAATCTCTCAGTTTCTTCTAATTCCAATGAACTAGGTATATCAACTATAAATTCTACTTTCGTCGTTTAATTTTCCCTTCAGTAATAAATTGTCTATATGATAACATTAATTATAAGCTTTTTCAACAAAAATAAAAAAGCATTTATTTCTAAATACTTATTTTATATTTACTTAGTCTTATATGTTTTTCTTGTGATTCTTTAGTTGTTAATATCATTTTATGTAGATTTATTATAATAGCATTTAGTGTATTAACTATATCTTCAATGTTATCACTTGGTATATTAATACTAAATGCCGGTTCTGGTCTTACACTATAACTTCTTAATTCTTTTACTAGAGAGTTTATTTCATTTAATAAAACGTTTATTATTCTGCTTTCTTGAAAGTCATTTCTATAGAGTGATTCTAGTATTCTATAAAGTTCGAAATTTACTAAGTCTCTATCTAACTTTCCACCGCTTAATTCTTTTAGCAATTTATTTTTATTATCAATTAGAGCCAGTTTTTCTTCTTCTAATGAAGTATTACGTATACTTTCTAGTATTGGATGTAGTCTTATTCTGAAATTTGTTTCATATTCTTTTAATGTTTTGAATCCCAAATTTTTAGAAGTTCTTAGAGTAATTTCTTTACTTAATGTATTCATATATTCTAAGTATGATTTTACTTTATCTCTATCATTTCTTAATTCCTCAAAAATTCTTTGTTTAAATTCTTCTTGTTTTTTAGGATCACTACTTAGTTTTGGTAATACTTCATTACTTAATTTTTGTATATCTTTTAATAATTCATTATTTGTTTCTATTTGCCTTCCGTCTAAAGTATCTATTAAACTATCTATAAATTTTAATATATTGTAATATTCTTTAGATGATTCAGTGCTTCTTTTTATTTTATCAAGAATTCTATTTAAATCAGATATTAGTTTTAAATGTAATCCTTCTTCAGTATATACTTGTAAACCACTACTAGTTTCTAAAGAATCTATGTCTTTATTATATTTATCAATTAAGTTCTTTATAACTTGATTTACATCTTCAGTACCGTGATAATATTCAGCATAAACGCTAATTTCATTTATTAATGCAGTTAGCGTGTCTTCTTGTTTTACTTCAAACAATATCCTTTTAGGTATTTGATTTAGAATTGCTTCTTTAACAAAGTTATTTTCTAAATACTTGCGAACTTGGCTTTCATTATATGATAATTCTCTTTTAATAGGAGCTACTTTTGGGTATAATATTGGTCTTCTACGAGGATGTGGGTTGTATATTATTCCACATACTGGTAAAGTTGTACACATTAGTTCTTTGTTTTTAGTATCTACATACCATCTTAAAGGTTCAACTTTATAAATTCTTTCAGCATACCCTTTTGCTTTATAAGTTATATACTTTTCACCCTCTACTTCATATTCTTTAAATTTTTTAGTTTCCACTACACGAACTTTTTGGGTTGAATATTTACTTTCCGTTAAAAATGGACTATCCTCCCATTTAAAATGATTGTCTACTGGCAATGTATATGAGTTTCCTGTGTATGTTTTATCTTTTTCTTTAATTGAATCTATTATAGTTTGGTCTTCTATTTCTGTAGCTGGAAAAAAACCTAATTCTACTATATTAGATTCATCTATGTTTTTGCATATACTATTAAATTCATCTTCAGGTAGTTTTATTATTGGTAAAAGAAATTCATACCAAGTAGCTCGATGACATACTATATTACTACGACAATAACCTTGATTTGTTACGTCCTTTTGATCAGGATTCCTATTTACAGCCATTATTATTGGATTGCTAAAAGTATCTTTATCTAAAAATAATGATAAAGATGTTCTTTCTACGTCGTTAATGTGTTCTGATACAAATGATGGTGGTCCATCTAACTCATCAATGTATGGTAATCTTATACTCACATTTTTCATAATTTTCATTCCCCTTTTTGAAATTGTTCTATATTATAACATAATTTATCCTAAAAGTAAAATGCAATTTGTTATCATTATTACTTAAATAGCATAATGTAACTTTTATATTTTAATATTACTTAAATAAAAAAGAAACTTAAATCAATAAGTCTCTTAAATTGTTAATAAGTTGTTAATCTATCTTACGTCCACCCCACTCAACAATAGTAAATCCATTTCTTAGGACTTTTTCTAACTTTTGTTCTTTGATATTTACCTTTTTATCAAGTGGTTTATAATCCATAATAATTCTTATTAATGTATCAGGATTTTCACTAAATTCTAAAGGCATATATTTATTTACTTCTTCTAAGCATCTAAATCTTATATAATTATATTTATTACTTTCAAGTTTATCTATCCAATAAATAATAAACTCATTGATTTCCCTTTCATTTAATCCTAAATACTCTAACTTTTCTTCTAGAAATTTAACTGTATCTTTTCCTTCAACAATAAATCCTTCATTCATATTTATTTCACTATTATCAATTGCTTCCCAATATAATGCATAATAATTTTTATTTGTTTTATAATCATAAATATTACCATTAGTATCAACATGAATATTCCAACTACCACTATATTTAGGATAAGTATGTGTAAGTAACTTATCATTCTTAAGTTTAATTGTTAAATCCATTTCTTTAGTTGGATAAACATACATAATTGGCTTATAAACTATATCAGAATCACATTCTTCCATGCTTACTACCCTATTGTATGCTTTTATTTCATTAATATTTTCATTATCACTAACAGGTATTTCAAATGTTTTATCATGCGGAGCACATACACCACAAGAATATCTAAAATCAAAATAAAGATTTAAATTATTATTGTTATCTACTTCTTTTTTAACAAATTCTATTTTTTCATTACAATCATCAACACCAGGTATAGTAAATAATATATATTTTACACCATCTTCTTTTGTCTTATATTCAGCCTTATACTGAATTTCACTTGATTCAAAAGTACCATACTTAGTTTTAAAAATATCAGTTTTTCTATTTATAAGTATATAATATATTATTGTTGAAATAATTAATACAAATACAATAACAAATATAAATATTTTTACATTATTATTCTTTTCTATTTTTTTAATAGTTTTATTATTATTTTTTCTTTCTCTACTTTCTTTTTTATTATTTTTCATACACACCTTCCCACCTTAATAATAGCACATGTAAAATAAAAAGACACTAATTTTTTCTCGTTAGTGTCAATCCATTTCCTTCTTCTAAAAGTCTTAATTCTCTTTCTTTAAGTTCATTTTGTTTTTCTATTGCTAGTGTTAATCTTTCAAGTATTTTAGCATTTTCATTAAACTCTTTCAATGCATATTTAAGTCCATCTGTATTCTTTAAAGCAATAGTAAGAGCTCTCATTATTTCATCACTATATGACATATTATACCTTCCTTTGTGTGATGTATAATACTATTTATAAATATGTTTGTCAAATATTAAGCAATAATTCTTTTCTTTTTAGTAACAATATTATTTATTATGATAAACAATATTGAAAATAATAATATTATAATCGTATTAATAAATATCCCATGAAGATTACTTATGTTAATAACTTCTAAACTTTTTAATATTTCGTTATTATTTATAAAATAATATGTTGGTAAAATGTGAGCAATTTTTATTACTGAACTTGGTAACATTTCAGGTGGTATGAATGCTCCACATAAGAATGCAGAACCAAGTGCGACTACATTAACTATTCCACTTACTGCAACTTTACTATAACATAGAGAACTTATTAAAAGTGATAAAGTTAAACAGCAAAAAGTAAATATAAATTCATTTCCAATAAACAATAATCCTCTTAATGTGAATAACTCATTACCAAGTATTATAAATCCAAGTATCGTATAAAGAATCCATACTACTAAAGCATACACTGAACTAGCGAGCAATAATAGTTTATTATGTTCTTTATAATTCATACTACTTATGATAATTCTTTTGTTAACAGATTGTTCATGAAAACTAGTTATTACTAAACAAATAATATATATAGTTACTGCCATTATACTATAACTTGCAAAATTGAAATATCTTGATACTTTTGTTAATTTATCAGTATTTAACTTTGAAACAATCTCAACATTAGTTTTATCTTTCAAACTTTCATTTATATTATTTATAAGTTCACTTTCACTTATATTAGTTTTCAAATATATATTTTGTGTTTCAACATATCTACTTAACATCATTTCTGCTAAGGCTGCATCATAAGTATCTACTTTCTTAATTTCAAGTTCAACATTCTTACCATTTAAAGTATCTATTCCATAATTCTTTGGTATATATATTATATAACTAATATCTCTATAGAATAATGCATCATCTCTTGCTTCTTCATTATCTTTTACACTGACCATATTAGCATTATCACTCATATATTTAACAAGATTCTTTGTTATCTCGCTGTCTTTATCATTATTAACTATCAATATGTCTGGTTTAGTTGAAGTAAAGTCTATTCCTGTATCATTAGTAGTCATATTAACTCCACCAAATACTATTAACATGACAGTATATAATATAATTGTTCCTTTATACTTATTAATTACTTTCCAAAATGTACTAAATACTATCATATCTCTGTCTCCTTAAACTACTATAAGAAATTAATAACATTACCATACTAAACACTAATAAACTTATAACATTAAAATAATATCTATTAAATGTATCATAATAATATAATGAATAGAATCCATCTGTTATCATACTCGCTGGATTAATAAAATTTAACACTCTTACATTTTTATCAATAATATATTTCATTGTTATACCCATCATACCAGACATAAAACACATAAGCATAGTTATACCAACAAGTATACCAGTTTTAGCATTCTCATTTGTTTTAATTAACGAGGAAACAAGAACGCCTAATGATAATCCAGCAAAAGAACCAGTAAGCATTAATAATATTACTTTATCAATATTATTACCATAATCTACTTTTAATACAAATATTGTATATATAAATAATATAAATATACCAAATACTTGAACTATATAACTTGATATTAAACTACTTATAAGTAATGATGATTTCTTTATACCAGATACTGATATTCTCTTACCGACACTATTCATATTAGGAAGAATATAATTAATAATATACATAGATAACATAGAACCATATAAACATGACATAGCAATTAATGTATAAAATTCTATCATAGTATAACTTAAATTACTTCTTGATATATCTTTAAACTTTGCTTTAGAATTATTCATAATGTTGTTTGCTAAAGAAACTATTTCTTCATAATTAACCATATAATTATTATTTTCAAGTTCTTTAGTTATTATATTCGTAAGTATTACTTTCTTACTTTGTACTTCATCTATCACATATTTAGTAACAGTTTCATTAATACCACTCTTATTTACACTAACACTTATATCATCATCATTAAACAAAATACATGCACTTACTTTTTCTTCTTCAAGTAATTTTTTACATTCATTAAGAGAAGTATATCTAGTATTAAACATATAGTTTTCACTATTTTTATCACTTAATTCTTGAAAAGTATTCTTGAAAACTATATCATTATTAAAATTATCATTATCAACAATAGCTATATCAATAATATCTAATTTTTCACTATTTTCTATATCACTAAAAGCCATCTTAAAAAATGTACCTAATATTATTGGAAAGGCAAATGTCCAAAATATTAATGCTTTACTTCTAAATAATGTCTTAAGTGAATATTTTAAATTATGTAAGAACATTAATCTCTTAAATCCTTTCCAGTTAACTCTAAGAATACATCATTTAAAGTAGGTCTTTCTACAAATATTTTATTATAATTAACTTTTTTACTTTTTAAATAATCAATAAGTTCGTTAATGTTATTTTTGCCTTTCTTATATATCACTACTAAATTATTTCTATCATATGTAACATCATCAACATTCTTAAATTCTCTTATCTCATTAATTATTTCTTCATTTAATGAATCTATTTCTAATGTTATCTTTTCTTCTATTTTAGTCATTTCTTTAAGTTCTTCTTTAGTACCTTCAGCAATAATTTTACCTTTATCAAGTATAATAATTCTATCACATAATATTTCTGCTTCTTCCATATAATGAGTTGTATATAGTATAGTTGCTCCTTTATCTCTTAACATTTTAATTCCATCAAGTATATTATTTCTACTTTGTGGATCTACTGCAACAGTTGGTTCATCTAAAAATATTAGCTTAGGTTTGTGAGCAATACCACATGCTATATTAAGACGTCTTAAAAGTCCACCTGATAATTGTTTAGGATAGAATTTTTTATAGTTTTCAAGTCCTACTAGCTTTATCGCATCTTCTACACATTTATTTCTCTTATTCTTATCAGTTATATAAAGTCCACAAAAATAATCTATATTTTCTAGTACTGTTAATTCATTAAAAACAGCAACTTCTTGAAATATAACACCTATATCTTTTTTTAAATCATATGAATCAGGTTTCATTTCCTTATTAAATATCTTAATAGTTCCACTTTCATATTTCAAAAGAGATAATATTGAGTTAATTGTAGTTGATTTACCACTTCCATTTGGCCCTAAAAGTCCTAATATTTCACCTTTATATACATCAAATGATAAATTATCTACTGCTTTTAAGTTCTTATATGACTTTGTTAAATTTTTAATTTCAATTACTTTTTCCATATATTCCTTTCTACTTAATATCAACTCCGCCGAAAACACAATTACAATTTACATATATTGTATGTTTGCCATCATTATTTTTTCTCTTGTTTTCAGCTCCACCAAAGAATGAAGCAGAACTTATTACTACTTTAACGTCCTCTGGTACGATTATATCTATACCTCCAAATACTGCATTACAATTAATAAGAACATCATCTTTAATTTTAACATTTCTTAAATCACAGTCAACACCACCAAATACAGCAGTTAAAGTTGTTCCTTTAAATTCATCTTTATCAAATGATACCTTTTGCCCACTGAAAACTGCTACATGTTCACCTTCAGTATTCTTACTTACTTTTTCACTAATCTTATTTCTAAATATAATTGAAAATCCAAATACTATTAACACTATTGGTAATAATAATTTCCAGAATAAATTATAATCCATTATACCTCTACTACAAAGTAATAAAAGAACTCCTACACTAAACATTATAATAGACCATGTCTTATCTTTCTCACTAATTATTCCTGATATACTTGGTATTATTATAAATAAAGTCCACCATCCTTTAAAAAATATATTTACTGTTAATATTCCAGTAAATTTTAATATTAGGGCTACTCCAACTAGTATTAAAGCTGAGCCCCACAAAATGTCTTTCCTATTCATTTATATTTCCTTCTTTCTTTTCTATTTCTATTAACGCATTAAACTCTTCTGTTAATAAATCACTTATTTCTTTTTTAGATATTTTAATCGCATTAGTCGCTATTAAAGATGCAAGTCCATGAGTAAATATCCACATCTTGTAATGAAATGTCTTAATTTCATTATCTTTAACTCTACCACTTTCTTTTATAAGCATAGAAATCTTTTTAAAATTCTCATCATCGTCAGGTAAATATTTATCATTAGTCATAAATAATATTTTAAATAGTTCTTTCTCATTACAAGCAAAATCAATATAATTTATACCTGTCTTTTTATAATCAGGTATATTTTCATCTCTTTTTGTAAAAATATAATCATAAAAGTATTGCCATATCTTTTTAATAAGTTCACTATTCATTTCTTGAACATCCCTAAACTGATAATATATTGGTCTTATAGAACAATTTAATCTTTTGGCAATCTCTCTATTACTTACTTTATCAAGTCCAGATATTCTTGCGATATCAAAAGCAGTATTAAGTATCATATCTTTACTTATTTTAGTAACAGTAGGTATATTATCATCTCCTTTCTGTATCTATTGATATTGTATCACACGATACAATATTTTTAAAGAAAAAGATTCTATATTTGACTTAAATCTTCCATCAATATAAAATCTTTAAATTTTAAATGAATAACTGTACTAGTACTATAATCAAGATCATCATTAGTTATTAATATTTTTTTACAAGAATAATCTAAGTTAGAAAATGCTCTAAATTCCCTATCATAAGCTTTATCATTTTCAACACTATATGCAACTTGTATATAATACTTTTTACCATCATTTTGAGCTAAAAAGTCAATTTCATAATTGCCATTATAATAAACATTGACATTATATCCCATATATATTAACTCATTATAAACAATATTTTCTAAATTATGAGTTAAGTCATATCTATTATCAATACATCTAATTGAATTAAATGATACATCAGCATTATATATTTTATAATAATACTTTAATTCTGATTTAGTCTTTGAAGAATATGGCTTTACTTCATCAATAATATATGCTTCTTTTAAATATTCAATATATTTAATTATTGTATTAATAGAACAATTCTCAAAATTATTATTTATATAATCATGTATAGATTTAGATGATAAAATTCTACTATTAGATTTTAATATATAATTAACTAAACTTTTAAATATAGATATTTTATGTATTTTATATCTATTTATTAAATCACTAATAACTATTGTATCATTAAGATCATTTAAATATATATCACGTGCTGATTCAGAATCATATTCAAATCTTTTAGGAAAACCTCCCCAAACTAAATAATCAGTAACACTACATTCTTTATTAAGTTCTCTACAATATTCTAGTATTTCTTTATAAACAAATGGTCTTATTCTAAAAGAAACATATCTACCACTTAATTCTTTAGTAAATTCTTTAGAGAGTAGTTTAGAGTTTGAACCTGTAATAAATATTGAATTATCATAAAGTCTTAATGTTTTACACGCTTCACTCCAATTTTTAACTTCTTGTATTTCATCTAAAAAAACATAACATTTACCTTTTTTTCTATTTTTTTCAACATATTCAATAAGTTTATCTGAATCATATATATTACTTATTATTTTCTTATCTTCAAAGTTTAAATAAATAATATTAGAACTTTTCTTTTTGATTTCATCCATTATTTGTTCTAAAATAACAGACTTTCCACATCTCCTTATTCCAGTAATTATTTTTATCATATCATCATAATAAAAATCTCTTATCTTTAAAACATAATGCTCCCTTTTAATCATTTTAATCACCTATATTAAGTATAGTGAAAGATTTTACAAAAGTCAATAAAATCTTTCACTATACTGAAAGATTTTACAACATTTCAAAAAATCTTTCAGTTTATCGCATTTTTCCATATGTTTTATACCTCAAAAATCACTTTTTTCCCAAAAAAGTTAATTCACAACAATGATATATATAATTTTAGATAATAAAAACGAGCATAAAATGCCCATTCATTATTAATAAACTATTCACTACTTATACCGCCTATCCATGCTTTCGCATGGAGTAGTCGCTTTTTAACATTCGTTATACCTTTTTGTTTTAAGTCGGATTTATTTTTGTTCTCAGAACTCATTTCGTTTTGCTCTAGTTTACATATACTTTACACATTTATCCCAATCGGAAAGCCACAGAAACGCCATAAGCAGCACTAGCACCGTTGTTACCCGAATCACCAGTCATCCAGACATAATAGAAAGGGACAATATCACTAGAACTAGCGGAGCGCAGCCACCACCGCGATGCACTAGAATTGTACATTTTTATAGCTTTAGAATAATTAGATGTTGTTACTCCTTCTTTTTTATAATAATCTAATTGTCTTGTTAGATTTCTTGCATTATCGCATTCAATTCCACAACCTTGTGTTTCTGGCCTAGTAGCCAATGGTGAAATTGAAATTTTTTCATCTATTCCATTTATACCATTAGAACTTGATACTGCATCTGCCCATACTTCTGCTGTACTTAGTAAATATAATTTATCTGTTGATGTGAAGTTTGTTTCTCCACTTGTACTTCCATGACTTGATACTACTGTTGTATCTATTATTGCATTCTTTATTTCACTTGGTAGTGAATTATATATATCATTATTTACAAATGTTCTCATTGATGTTGCTGGCCATCCTCCTACATTTGTACTTGTATCATTCATTTTATGTTCAGTTATTATATCTGCAAATTCAAGTACAAATCCACATGCTGTTTGTGAAAAACCTTTTGTTTTACATTTGTCTGGTGTTGTTGTATTTGCTACACGAAGTATATGTGTTCCATATGTTGTTCCAAGATTTACTTCTTTTGTACTTCCAACAGCATACTCACTTCCATTACCTGCTTTTACATTTGCTATTATCGTTGCCCAACTATCAGTTGCAAAGTCATGTGCTTTATATTCTTCAATACCAAGTACTCCACTGAATTTCTTACCTTGATTATAATTTTGATTAGCATTTGTTTCTTTGAAAAGTATTGTGAATGTATATTTGTGTGTTATTCCACTTTCTATTGCTATTTTCTTTGCAATTGTTGTATCGCTTATTGGTGCTTGTGGTATAGAATTGCATGTCCCTTCTACTGCTCCACTTGCATTTAGTCTTTGACATGTTGCACTTAAAACTAGTTCATCATTTGTTATTTCATTTATGAGTGACTGCCAAATGATATTATAGTTTGTATCTAATGTACCAGTATTCTTTACTGTTACTTCTTTTGTAATAGTTTTACCTGGTCTTATATTTTCTACCTTTATTTCTGGTCCATCAGTATAAACTAATGATAAAGTACCAGCATTTACTACTACATCTTTTGCATTATCATTACCACTTATTGACGCACTAAAGTATGCATAAGAAAGTGATATTGTCATTAGAAGTAAGAATACAAGACCTACTCCTAAATATATTTTCTTATCTTTCATATCTCTTACCTTCCCTATACTAAAAAGTATAGCACAAAACTTTCTCTTGGACAATTAAATTATTAGTTTATTTGTAACACTTTCTCATCTAATATTGAATATAAATATGTACTTACTTCTTTATTAGAGATTTTCTCTATATACTCCTTATATCCATTTAACTGCTTAATATAGTTTTCATCAGTAATACCTTTTAATTTATAATCTATTATATCAATATGATTATCATACTCTAACATTAAATCTATAATACCATGATATTCATTATTATCTTTATTATATATAAATTCATATTCTTTATATATATTTGCATTACTTATATTTTTTAATAAATCATTACTTAAGAATTTCTCTACTTTATTTCTTATAAACTTATTATCAACAAGAGATAAATCTATATTTCTAAAATCAAGAAATTCAAATATTTCATGTACTTTAGTACCAAATTTCATAAGATCATTTTCTTCTTTAGTGATAATCTTATTTGTTTCTTTTGAGAAATGTTTTTCTTCTACTACTTCATTTACTATATTTATTTCTTCAACATTGATATTATCTTTTATATTATTAAGTGTTTCTTGTACTATCTTTTTAGGATATAAATAGTTTTTAGTAAGGCCTAACTTTTCTACATCTATCTGTTCAAAATATGAATATAAATAGTTCTTAATTCCATATATAAAACTTGATAATTTATTAAATGATAATCTTCTTATTTCTTCAATAACACCATCATTATTCTTTTCTAAAGTCCTTGTCTCCCTATCTGGAAGTACTATTATCATTTGCTCTCTTGCTCTTGTAAGTGCTACATAGAAGAGTCTTATCTTTTCACTTACCTCTTCTCTATTAAAGTCATATTTATACATTTCTTTAAGTAAACTATTATCTATTTCTTCTAAGTTAGAAGGTACTATTAAACCATACTTTTTATCTACTATAAACTTATCTTTAAGTTCACTTGTATTAAATTCATGATCTAAATCGGCAAAATAGCATATTGGATATTCAAGACCTTTTGATTTATGAATAGTAAGTATTTTTACTGAATTACCTTCTTTAGTATAAGTAGCATATTTAATATCTTCATCATTTTCTATAATGTCTGTTAAATAATCTCTAAAGTCCATTATTGAAAGACCTAAACTTGAAAGTGAACTTGAAAGAGAATTAATAGTTTTAAGTCTTACATTAACTTCTTCATAATCACCTAGTTTATTTAATTTATTATAAAAATCAGTAACATCAAGTATATCATTAAATAATAAACTACTTGTATATGAATTTAATTTATCTGATAAAGTACTTAAATCATTATATATAGTTGTTTCTTTTATTTTATTATTAGTAACAATATCAAATATATATTCATCACTATATTCATATAAGAAACTTCTAGCTATACTTATAAAATCATATTTAAAATCTATATCATAAACATCTTCTTTTATTTTTATAATAAAATCTACTAAATTCTTAATTAACAATATATCTGTTGTTGAATTTAATTTACCATCTTTTAATATAGTAAGTGGTATATCAAAATATTCAAATATCTTTTTAAAGTCATCAAAGTACTTACTTCTATCAAGTATGATAACAAAATCATTATAAGTAGCATTTCTAAGTTTACCATCTTCTTTATCAAATACTTGAAAGTTATTATCAAGTTTATTTTTTATATCTTTTGCGATAGTAAATATTTCTACTTCAATATCACTAAATCCTGATTCTTTTTGTTTATTTAAGTATTCAAGTACTCTAAAGTTATAATTAAAACCATTTACTTTTTCTGTATCATACGCTGTATTTCCATAAACCATTTGATGTGATACTGAATATTCAGCAGAACCTAAGTTATAGTCCATTATTAAACAGAATATCTTATTTATATTATCAAGTACTTCACTTCTTGATCTAAAGTTCTTTATTAAATCTATTTTATAACCACCTATATCTTTTGAATAATTACTATATTTTTCTTTAAATATTTCAGGATTAGATCCTCTAAATCTATAAATAGATTGTTTTATATCACCAACCATATATACATTATTATTAGATATCATTCCTATAAATGTTTCTTGTACATCATTAGTATCTTGATATTCATCTATCATTATTTCTTTAAATGAACTCTTTAATTCTTCACGAATATTTTCATTTTCTTTAAGTATTTTTATTGATAGTTTTGATATATCATTAAATGTATATATATCATTTTCTTTTTTATACTTTTCTATTTCTAAAAGAAATTCTTTTATTATATCTAGTATTGTTAATACTGTATCTTTAGTACTATATATATCATTTTTTATATCATTTATTGTTCCATAATTACCATATGATAATAGTTTATCACATGCTTTCTTAAGTGAATCTTTTGAAGCCTTTGCCTCCTCACTAGAACCTCTTGGTACAGTAGGTAATTTAACTGTACTATAAAGATGTAATTCATCAATATCTGCATTTAATATATTATATACTGCATCATTTACTTTCTCTATATAATCACTATCAAAATATAAACTCATATTTTCTATTTCAAGTTCTATTGTTTTCTTTAAATCATTAATAATACTCTCATATGTTTTTAACAAGTTATCAACATTATTTTCATTAAAGAAATTATTATAAACATTATCTATAAAACCAAATGGATCAATAAAACCATCTATCTTTAATGCAATTGATAATATATTTTCTTTTAATACTTTATCTGTCTTAATACAATATTTCTTTATTAATTCTTGAAATCTTATATTTTTATATGAACGTTCAAATATTTCATCTAATATTTTTTTATTTTGTATTTTCACTATTGATTCATCTGTTATATTTATATTATCTGTTATATTAAGTAAGTAATGATATTTTTTTACTACTGAAAGAGCAAATGAATCAAATGTTGTTATGTATGAAGAATTAAGTAATGTAAGTTCTTTTTTTAATTCTTCTTTACCTGATATTTTTTTTCTTATTCTATCTTTCATTTCATCAGCTGCTGCTCTTGTGAATGTTAATATTAATAGTTCATTTACATGTGTACCTTCTTCTATTTTATGAAGAACTCTTTCTGATAATACTGCTGTTTTACCACTACCTGCTCCTGCTGAAACTATTATATTTTTACCACTTGTATATATTGCTTCTTCTTGTTCTTTAGTCCATCTTGGCATTATCATTCACCTCACTAAACACATTATCTATTTTCTTAAGTTTAACTATATCTCTTGATGTCATATAACATATATCTTTATATTTACAGAACTTACATCCTATATTTTTATCATCCATCTCTTTAGGATTTATATCAAATTCTGTATTAAGTATTTTATCTCTTGCTTCTTTTACTTTAGATTCTACTATATTATATAATGTATCTATTTGTTCATCATTTATTATTTTAGAATAACTATAGAATCCATTTTGAGTAGTTCTTAAACTCTTAATAACACATGAATTTTCATATGATGAATCTACTTTCTCAAGTATATCTATATCTTCATTTGAATATCCTTGTAACTTCAATGATTCTTTTCTCTTTTGAAGACTATTTACATTGCTTAATATTTTTTGTAGATAGAATCCACCTATTCTTACATTTTTAATTTCATTCTTGATCAAATATATATATACAGGTAACTGCATATCAAGTCCATATATTGAATTATTTATATTAAGAAGTGGATTACCTGTCTTATAATCTATAATAACAACTATCTTTTCACCATTGAATTCATCATAAAGTATCTTATCAACAAATCCCTTAAAAGTTACCTTTACATCACTTGATATATCTATTTTTATCTCTTTTTCATACATAGATTGCTTTAATGATGTGTATTTTAATTGTTCTTTTATGGTGTCAATAATAAGTAATAATTCATTTTTTAAATTCTCTAAAAAGAATTTTTCACTTTCATTAAATGGATATGTAGATTCACTTATTAATTTTTCATAATTAAGGATAACATCATAATCATCATTTATAAAACATTTACTTAATATCTCATGAAATATACTACCAAGAACAGCATCAAATCTTTCTTCATATTTATTAACTCTAAGTATGTTATCTAAATAATATCTAAAAGAACATTGATAAAAAGTATTCATACTACTATAAGATAAAGTAAGTCCTTTATTTAAATAATTCTTTAATTTATTATTACTTATCTTTTTATATTTATTATTATATGTTAAGTATGGTTCATCTTTATAATGAGCAGACAATGTTAATAAATCACTACTTAAAGTACCATATTTATTATTATCATCTTTTTCACTTAATAATCTTAATTTATTATAGTTATTTGAATTATTAAAATTTAAGTTTACTTTTTCTTCTTCTAAGAAGTCACTACTATAAGCACTTGATACATATATTTTATTATTTTGATTATATTCTGAATATGTAAGTATTAAGTTATTAGTAGTCTTTATTGTCTCTATTACTTCATTTGTTTCTTTTTCATTTAATGTAAAAGATGTATCTATACCTAAATTATTTTTCTCTATGTCATTTAAATAATCTTCATCTTTATGATTTATTGGTATTATTCCTTCATTAAAATTAATAAGAAATACATAATCATTATCACTTATTAAATCACTTTTAAAGTCAATAATATTAACAGCATTCTTAAGTTCATCTCTTTTTATCTTAATATTATCTATATCATCAAATAATATCTCTTTCACATCCATATAGTTTGAATCACTATATTTATTAACTACATTAAGTATACTTTTATATATATCTTTTTCATAATTATTAGTGATAAGTTCACTTATTTTATCCATTACTTCACTAATATTTTCATTATATAATTCTTTAAATTTCTTAACAATCATAGTTGATTTAATAGATTCATCACTCTTAATATTAATTGGTATATTAAATAATTTAAATGTTTTTCTTATTATATATGTATAATCACTTTTAACATTAGTAAGTTTTATATTATTAATATCTATTCCACTCTTAATAAGTTCACATATTTTAGAACATACAAATGATATTTCTTCTTCACTATTATTACATCTATATATTTTTTTAATACTTGTTTCTTTCTCTTCATTATATGTAATTATGTTATTAGTACTTGATAGTTCTTCTATTATATTAAGATAATATTTATCAACATATTTAAGATTATATAAAACAATATCTTTATTATTAAGAAATTTTCTATATAAATTATTTTTTATAAGTAAATTATTTTCTTCTAAATCATTCTTTATTTTAGTAAGTAATTCTATCTTTTTACTTTTATATTCATTATTTATATAATATGTATTTTCTATATATTTACGTGCGATAGATGGAATACAATTATATTTATTTGATACATAGAGTACACTTTTATAATCATAATCATATATATAATTTTTCTTAAGTTCACTTAATGTTATTATTTTTATATTTAATAATTTATTTATCTTTTTTAATAATGTATTTTTAGCATAATCATTTATTATAAGTATTTTATTATTAAAGTATTCTAAGTTCATATTGATACCTCCATAATAATGTATTATATCATAATTTTATATATTTTATTGTTAAATAATGTGTTATAATCTTATTAAAGGTAAGGTGTAAATGTGAATAAAACTTATAAAATTATTAAACCTATTATGTTAGTTATAATTGTATTACTTGCAATTATTGGAGCACTTTCTCTATATAATGCAGCATATAAACAATTAATGAGTACTGAATATGCTTTCTTATTTGATTACTCTACTCATGAAGTAATTGAAGAAAATATGTCTCCTGACTTTGATAGAGGTGATCTTGCGATAATCAAACGTGATTATATTTATAATGAGGGCGATACGATTATATATAATTATAAGGGTAGTTATAGAATGGGTACTATTACTGAACATACTGCTGGTAAATATGTTGTTAGTGATAAGTTAAATACAACTGACCCAGAATATGAAATAACTGATGCATTAGTTATGGGTAAAACAGTCTCAAAAATTAAAAACTTTGCTGGTGTATACAATGTTATAACTAGTACATATATGATGATAGGAATTATCATTTTCATAGGTGCATATTTCTTCTTAACAATGAATGAAAAGCCTAAAACATATATTTAGTATGTAAAAGAAAAGAAATTCAAAAACGAATTTCTTTTTTATTTGCCATTTATTCAACAGACTTCAATGATTCAACCATCTTTATCTTCTTTAATGCAAAGTATGTAGCAATATTAACAAGTATTGTAAATCCAAGTGTTATAAGTAATGAATAAATATAACTATATATAGATATTTTAGGACTAAACATTGTTATATCAAATTCACATGTTTTAATTAAATACATTGTAAGAACATATCCAATTAAACATCCAAAAGCCATCCCTATTACTGTAAGAATTGTATTTTCTCTTGATACATATTTATATACTTCACTATCATAAAAACCTAGTACTTTTATAGATGCAAGTTCTCTTTTTCTTTCACTAATATTTATATTTGATAAATTATATAATACTACGAATGCTAAAAGTCCTGCTGAAACTATTAATATTATAGTTATACTTCCAAGATTCTTCATCGCATCATCAAATATACTTCTACTAAGTGAATTATATGTTAATTTAGAAACTGAATCATATTCTTTTAACTTCTTTGATAATGCATTTCTACTTTCTTCAGTTAAATTATTTATTTTAACAAACATTGTATTAAATGAATCACTATTATATTCTTTTTTACTCATATATATATAATGCATAATATAGTTTTCAGTACTTCCACCTACTTTAGTCTTATATATATTATCATTAAGTTTAATATCAAGTTCATCATCATTCTTAAGTTTTAATAATTTATATAATTTTTCACTAACAATAACTTTATCATTCAAATCATAATATTCATTTGTTCTTCTATTTTTTATTTGAATAAAATCTTTATAATCTTCAAAAGGTATTATTATTTGAATAGTTTGATTAGTATCTATATTAGTAAGTTCTATTGAATCTTTATCTGCTTTTAATGTTTTACTAAATTCTTTAAATTTAGATATTTCTTCATAATCTTTATTTATATTTTTATTATCTTTATCAAATGTTATTTCTAAGTCATAACTAAATATTTTTTCATATTGATTAGGTACCATATCAATAATACAATCTTGAAGCCCAAATCCAGCAATTATAAGTCCTGTACATCCACTTATACCTAGTATTGTCATTAAGAATCTTTTCTTATATCTAAATACATTTCTTACTGTTACTTTTCTTGAGAATGATAGACGATTCCATATAAATGGTATTCTTTCAAGTAATACTCTTTTACCTGCTTTAGGACTTTTTGGTCTTAATAGTTCTGCTGGTACTTCTTTAAGTGACTTTTTAACTGCTAAGTATGTTGATAACATAATACATCCTATCGCAATAAATGTTCCAATTAGGTAACTTACTAAATCAACTTTACTAACAAATTCACCAAGCGTGTACATTAAACAATACATGCCATATATAATTTTAGGTATTGTTTTAGTACCAATTATTACTCCAAGTATTGAACCTATTACACTAGCAAGTAATGCATATAACATATATTTAAATAATATTTGATTATCTTCATATCCTAGTGACTTTAATGTACCAAGTTCACTTCTTTCTTCTTCTACCATTCTTGTCATAGTAGTAAGACTAACAAGTATTGCTACTAAATAGAATAGTACTGGGAACACTTTAGCTATTTTAGCAATTCTTTCTGAATCTTGTGAAAATTGATAATATCCAAGATTAGAATCTAAATCTAGGACATACCATTCTGGTTTTTCAAGTTCATCTATTTCTTTTCTAGCATCTTCAATTTTCTTATATGCATCTTCAAATTCAGTATCTGCTTTTTTTCTATTATCAGCCAGTTCTACTTTAGAACTTTCTAATTTCTTTTTAGCATTTTCAATTTTTGCTTTGCCTGATTTAATCTCATTATAAGTTTTAGTTTCTCGTTTTAATAAAGTATTATAACCATTATTTATAGTAGTAAGTGTTTTTTCAAGATTACTTAATTGTACTTTTAATTCTGTAGTATCCATCCCAACACTTTCCATATATGATATATTCTTTTTAAGTTCACTAATACCATTTTCTACTTCTTTTTTATTATTATTTAATTCTTTCTTTTTATTCGCAAATTCAGTCTTAGCTTTCTTTTCATTATTATTAAGTTTAGTTAAGTTACTTTTAAGTTCTTTTTCAGTCTTATTAATCTTATCTAAAGCATCATCTAATTTTTTATAAGTGTCTTCTTTCTCTTTATTATATTTTTCAATATTATCATTTAATTCTTTTAAAGCATCATTCTTTTCATCATTAAATCTTTTATCTCTATATTCGTCACTAATATTTTCTAATTTCTTTACTTCATTATCTCTTAAAGAAATATATTTATCACTAAAAGTACTATCTTCTGTATTTAAATCTATATATGCTTCAGTAAATACATCACTATCAAAATTAGTTATTAATGAATACATATAAAAATTAACTTTACCATTTAATAATTTAGTACTTCCTCTTTCAAGTGATACATATAATGGACTTTTAACAAATCCTACTATTGTTAACTCTTTTTCTTTAAGAATACCATCATCTATAATAATTTTATCTCCAAGTTTATAGTGTCCTACATCTTTATTTTTTTCTATAACACATTCATTATTACTATGAGGTAATCTTCCTTCAATAACAACTAATTTATTCATAGTAGCATTTTTATCATAAGAATGTACTTTTGCTACATAATCATCATCTATATGTATAAGTGTATCAAAACTATAAGATCCTTCAACATTATATCCTTTATTTTTTAAGTCATTTATTTCATCATCAGTTATTCCCCAGGTACTCATAAGAGATATATCATAAACATTTTCTTTCTTGAAATATGCATCTAAACTATCTTTCATATTAGGTGACGTTTCTCTTATACCTGTAAAGAATCCTACTCCTAAAAGTACTATTACTAATATGGATATAAATCTATTGAATGTTTGTTTGATACTTACAAAACTTTGTTTAATAAGTGTTTTCACTACCATTCAATCCTTTCTATATCTACTGGTTTTTTATTTATTTTTATTTCTTCTACTTTACCGCTCTTAAATTTAATTACTTTATCAGCCATTGGAGCAATTGCACTATTATGAGTTATTATTATTACTGTCATTTTTCTTTTTCTACATGTATCTTGAAGTAACTTTAATATTTGTTTTCCTGTAACATAATCAAGTGCTCCTGTTGGCTCATCACATAATAAAACATTAGGATTTTTAGCAAGGGCTCTTGCAATAGATACTCTTTGTTGTTCTCCACCTGATAATTGTGCTGGAAAATTATTAAGTCTATCTTTTAGTCCAACATTTATTAGTGTTTCTCTTGGTGATAATGAATTTTTACATATTTCAGTTGCTAGTTCTACATTTTCAAGTGCTGTTAAATTTTGAATTAAATTATAAAATTGAAATACGAATCCTATATTAGTTCTTCTATATTTAATTAGTTGTTTTTTATTATATTTAGTTATATCTTTTTTAGCAACAATTATTTCTCCACTAGTAGCTTTATCCATACCACCAAGTATATTTAATGCAGTTGTTTTACCCGCACCACTATGTCCTAAAATACAAACAAGTTCTCCCTGCTCTATCTCAAAATTAACATTATCAAGTGCTTTTACTTCTACTTCACCTGAACTATATATTTTGTTAACATTCTTAAATTGTATATATGCCATATAAGTCACCTCATTTATAAGTATATTCTATCATATTTATATATTTTTTTCATTTAAAAAGTCATATTTTCATATGACTATTTAATATCAGTTATTTCTGGTGTAATAATTTTTACTTCTTTAGGCTTTTCTTCTATAACTATTTCATCTTCTTTTGTATTCTGCGATGTAATAAACACAGGTGCTTTTTCTGGCTCTTTTTCTTTTACTACATTTGGTATTTCATGTGGTAATGTATATTCATAAGAACGTTTATTAATTTCTTCATTTGAAATATTTGTAGTATTAGTTGCTGTACTATTAACAGTATTAGTTACCATATCAACATCAGGTATTGGTACTTCACTACCTCTATCAATAAATCCACCCATCGCATCTATTTCAGATGCAATACTAGGATCATAATCAGTATGTATTGGCTTGTCAGTTTCAATATTTTCTATCTTTTCTTTTTTCTTTTTATTTAACATTATTATTAATAAAATAATTATAATAGCTAATACTAGTGATCCACCACCCACTAAGTAAATATTAGTCATATTTAATATCTCAAAACTACAATTAACTGAAGCAGGTTCTTCTTTTACAAATGTCCATGTTAGCTTTTTACCATCATTACTCTTTACTGTTTCATTTGATTCTATTGCTTTAGTTGGTAAAGTTATTGTTAAATTATATTCCACTTCTTTTGATAGTTTTTCAACTTTTGCTTTCATTTCTTTCTGGTAAGCTTCATACCCTTCTACATATGTTTGGCAATTAAGTAACTCTTCATTGGTAACTTTACTGTTAGTTTTAGTATTTACTTTAGTTTTTGTTTTAGTATTCTTATTTGCTTCATTAGTCTTATTTTCTTCAATCATACTTAAACAATTAGTATACTTAGCACCCTCAAGAAGTACATTACCTTTATTATCTTTATCATAAGGATTACTAATAGCAAAAATTAATTCAAAAGCTTTTACTTTATCTCTATTATAAGTAAAATCAATTGTATATTTATTTTTAAAAAATCCTTTTTCAACCTTTATAAGATTTTTATCATTAAAATCACTATTTAGAAATTTATCTATTTCTATTTTATTAACATTATCACTAGAAATGTTATCTAATTTATATTCTTTTTTACCATCAAGGCCTGAATATCCATTTTCTTTTTTTACTTCGACTTTTAATCCATCTCTTTTAACTTTTTCAACATCAGTAAACTGACTAATAGTATCTTCACCAAATTCATCAGTCATTAAAACTGTTTTTTCTATACTAACATTTTTATTTTTATCTATATTTATTATTGTATCTGTTTTAACAAACCCACATGAAAATGTAAAAATTGTTAAAATAGAACATATACTTAATATTTTTTTCATTAACATCTATCCTTTTTACACTTTATATACTTAAAGTATAACACATAATAAAGTTTTTAACATATAAAAATAAACATTTATGTGTAAAATTACATAAATGTTTTAAGATTTTCTATTTCTTTTTGTTGAAATTTCAATAATTCTTTAGCAAGTTTCAAAGTACTTTTATCTACTTCTTCCCTGTAATTCTTTATTTTAGCCTCCATTTCAACTATTCCCATGGTAAATCCTTCAGCAAGCATACTTGCAATAGCGGCATCACTATTATCTTTCATAGTCTCCATCATTATTCCCATAGAACTCATCATTTTTGACATTATATTTTGAGTTGGTAGTTCTAATTTAGCCTTCTTAATTAATTTTTCACTCTTTTTCTTATATAAATCATATACTTGTAATTCATCTTCAAGTAATTTCTTAATTTTATTATCCTTGTTCTTAAGCGTTGTTAATAATTTATTAGTACTATAACTTCCCATATATGATATATCATAAATATGCATTAATAACTCATTTTTCTCTTTCATTTCATTCACCATTAATATTATTAACTATTATATTTATTTTATACTTATTTTTTGTTAAAATATTTTAAAGAGGTATATTATGATAAAAGAAAATAATCAAGGTATTTTAGTAGTAGTATCAGGTCCATCAGGTTGTGGAAAAAGTACACTAAATGACTTACTTTTAAAATCGAGAAAAAATATAACAATGTCAATATCAGACACAACTAGAAATCCTAGAGGTGAAGAAAAAGATGGTGTTGAATATAATTTTTTAACAAAAGAACAGTTTGAAAAAAACATCGAGAATGATAAGTATTTAGAATACGCAACTGTACATTCTCATTATTATGGAACGCCTAAACATAATATTAATAAATTACTTAAAAGTGGTATTGATGTTATATTAGAAATAGATATTGAAGGTGCTAAAAAAGTAAAAGAAAAATGTCCTAATGCCGTATTTATATTTATAATGCCACCATCTATGGAAATATTAAAAAATAGACTTATGGGAAGAAAAACAGAAACAAAAGAACAACTTGTTGAAAGATTCAAAACAGCATATAAAGAGATTAACGAAGTCACTAAATATAATTATGTTATAGTAAATGATGATTTAAATGAATCACTTCTTAAAATGAATAGTATTCTTGAATGTGAAAGATGTAGAGTAGATAGAATTGAAGATGTATATCTTGGTAATCAAGAAGAAATGATACACGAATTACTTGTAGATTTTGATAAGAAAAACTAGCTCAATATGAACTAGTTTTATAATGTTTTATTATTTTCTAAATCATCAAATAATGAATTACTTTTACTTTTCCATCCACTATTTAACATAGATTTTATATTTTCTTTTGATGAATTAAATAATCCTAAATTAGGAGTATATAAATACCATGAATCTGTATCTACAAATTTAAATACTGTCGCAAGTTCTTCATTTTTTTCTCTTTGTGATGTCAAATGATATTCTTTAAATCTTGACTTCAATACTTCTATAAATAATTTATTTAGATACATCTTTCCTTCATGAGCTCCTCTAAACTTAGGAGTAATTGTATTTAACATCATTATTTTATAATTTAATATTTCTTCATCTGTCATATTACTATAATCAGTATTATTTAGTTTACTTTTTAAATCATTAATTCTTTTATCAGTATATTCTCCAAATTTAATAAGTCCATATTTTTTATCAATACTTTCACATTCAACTAAAGGCATAATATCATATTCACCATTAGGACACGTATAACCAAAATGTTTTGTTTGACAACCACTTTGTATTAAATATAAATCTAAAGTAAGATCAAGTAAATACTTTTCACCATTACTAAACTCTACTGCATTAGCTCTATGTTTAGGACCAACAATACCCCTTACATTATCACTTGTTTCAACTATCTTGCCTTTACATTCTGGACCTAAACTATTTATAACAATATTCATAATCTCCGATATTTGTATACATGTTTGAAATCCACCAATATAATCTTCTTCAAAATTAAGTTGTTTTGTTACAATATCAGGATGATTAGCAACCCTATAATCATAACTAAATAAATCACCAAGTTTAATGTAAACCCACCTTATTTGTTCAATATAACTAGCATTTTTAGGCATATTAAACAATATCAAATTAATATCTGCTATAATATTATTGTCATTAATATCTTTTTTATTTATCTTTTCCATACATTTATTATATAATAAATATATGAAAAAGAAAATGTTAATAATTTGTTTATTATTTATAATATGTGGTTGTAAAAAAGAAGAAAAAGAAACTATTGTTGATAAAATAACTCAAAAAGACAATCTTGTTTTTGAATATGCTGATAAAATTAAATTATATGATTTAGTTAATACAGAAGAAAAATTAACAAGCGATAATAATTATATAGATACATATAAACTTGGTAATAATGAAGTAAATATTAACTATTTAAACAGTGAAAATAAGAAAAAGAAATACAAAGTTACATACGAAATAGTTGATACTACAAAACCTATCATATTGCTTTCTTCATCAATAACAGCATATAAAGGTAATAATGTTAATCTTATTAATAAAGCAATATGCGCTGATAACTACGATAAAAAACCTAATTGCTATATTGAAGGAGATTACGATATTAATAAAGTTGGTAAATATAATTTAAAATATATCGCAATAGATTCGAATAATAATAAAAATGAAAAAAAATTTGTATTAAATGTAAAAGAAAAAAAGAAAAGTAATAATAATACAAGTACAAGTAGAAATAAATATTTAATTAAAGACTTAATCAAAGAACATAAAAATGATAAGACAATGATTGGTATAGATGTTTCTTCATGGCAAGGTAACATCGACTTTAAAAAGGTTAAAGATGCTGGTGTTGAATTTGTTATCATTAGAATTGGATTTGGTCATAAGAATGGTGAAATTGTTTATGATAATAGATTTAATGAATATTTAAAAAATGCCAAAGCAAATGGTCTTAAAGTTGGATTATACTTCTATTCTTATGCTAAAAACATAAAAGAATCTAATGAACAAGCAAAATGGATTATAAAAGAATTAAATGGTGAAACACTTGATTTACCTATCGCATTTGATTGGGAAATATTTAGTGGATTTAATAATTATAATTTAAGTTTAACTGATCTAAATTTAATTGGTGAATCATTCATAAAAGAAATAAATAATGCAGGTTATGAAGGAATGCTTTATAGTAGTAAATATTATTTAGAAAATATGTGGAACTTAAATGAATATAAAACATGGCTTGCTCATTATATAGATAAAACTAATTATAAAGGTGAATACTACATATGGCAACTTTCTAATACAGGTAAAGTTGATGGAATAAACGGAGATGTTGATTTAGACATTTTATATTTGAAATAGAGGTAAATTATGATAGAAATTAAACCAATAAAGACTTTAGAATCCAAAAGACTTATTTTAAGAGGATTTGAAAATAGTGATGCAGAAAGTTTATATAATACATATGGAACTGATAAAGAAATAACTAAATATATGTTATGGAAAAATTATGAAACTATTGAGGATGCAATAAAAGCAATAGAATTTTATAAAAAGACTTACAATGAAAATTCAAATTATAGACAATATGCAATTATATTAAAAAGTACTAATGAATTAATAGGTCAAATAAGTTTTACAATTAATACAAAACATGAAAGTTCAGAATTAGGATATTTAATAGCAAGAAAGTTTCAAAATAATGGATATATGAGTGAAGCAATTAATAGATTAATAGACTATTTAACAAATGAACTTAAATGTACTAGAATTTCTGCTGAAGTTATGACAGACAACAAAGCATGTATAAAACTATTAGAAAAATATGGATTCAAAAAGGAAGGAACATTCTTTAAAAAGTACAAAAAAGATAACAAATATTTTGTAGATGTTATAGAATATGCCATTATAAAAGCAGAGAGAATATAAAAACAATTAGATATAAGCAAAATTCTAATTGTTTTAATTTGTTCAAAAAAAGCAAGTTATCGACCACTTTTAGACATATAAGTATGTAAATTGGTCGATAACTCACTAATTTTATCATTTTTTCTATTATTCTTTCTCTATTGTATCCATTATATATGGAGCTATTTGCATCTTTCTTGATAATATATTTTTAAGAGCAACACCCTCATATACTTCTTTTAAATCAAAACTATTTTTTATTATTTCTTTAGCAGAAGTATTATAAATACAATAAGATTGATTCTCAAATATATCAGTAATAAACAATGCTACTACTCTCATATTTTCAGTTACTGATACCTCATCTAAATATTTAACAATACTATTCATTTTCTTATTAATTAAATCTAAATCAGCAGTCAACAACTGACCTATTCCAATTACTGAATCTTTTATTTTATAAGTCTTAAAGTCTTTATGAAGCATAGCATAATTAGTAAGACCTTTTATACTCATACCTTGCTTTAATAATTCAGTACCATATTTTTTATATTTAATTTTAGCAATCTTAGAAAGTTCAGTTAAAGCATCTACATCTCTAATAGTAGTCGTAGGTGAAGTAAGTAATAATGTATCTGATATAATTGCTGAAGCCATAAGACCAGCAATATCTTTTGGAACCTTAACATTATTCTCTTTATATAAATCATAAATAATAGTATTAACACTGCCAACTCCAGCATTTCTAAAATTAATTGGCCTTTTAGTATTAATATCTCCTATATTATGATGATCAATCACTTCTAATATTTCAGCTTCTTCAAGACCATCAACACTTTGACTATAATTATTATGATCTACAAGAATAACTTGTTTCTTATCTACATCATTAGTATCAGTTAGAGTAAGTAATCCTTTACATTCATTCCTATTATTAAGAATTGGATAGTTAGTATGTTTTAACTTCTTAGTTGCTTCAATAAAGTCACTCAAATAATCAAGTTCATTAAAAGTAACAGATTCTTCTTTTCTCAATATCTCTTTTATATAATTAGAAAAAGATATAGTTTTAGCAACTTCATAAGAAGAAAAAGGTGTTTTTATAATATTAACTTTATTCTTCTTTGCTTTCTTTAATAAATCATCAGATATATCAACTGATTGAACTAATATTATAAGTTTAACCCTACTATTAATCGCGTAATCTAATATAGTTTTTCTATCTCCAACTACAACAATATATGTATTATCAAGTTCTACTTTCTCTAAAAATGTTTCTTTAGCATAAGCCGCTACCAAAACATTACCAGTTATTTCTTTATCAAATTTAAATATTTTTTCACCATTTAATGTACTAATTAAATTACCATATGATGTATTTATTTTATGAAAATCACCTGTTATTATTTCTTTAGCAACTTCTTTAAGTGATACATATCCATAATATTTATTTTTATTTTCTACAACTGGTATACCAGTAAGAGAATATTTATTCATATAGTCAAAAGCATCTTTTATAGGTACATTTTTATCAATAAAGCAATTTTTATGATAAGCTACATCTTTAATTTGAAGTTTTACATCATTAAGATGAAATGGTTCTTTAGCTTTAAAATAATCAAGAGCATATTTAGTTTCACTATTTAAGTTACCAAGTGCTGATGGTATTGTATTCATACCTAATTTGTTTTTTAAGTATGATAGTGATATTGCTCCGCATATAGAATCAGTATCTGGATTCTTATGACCAAATATATATGTTAATTTTCCATTCATATTAAAACTCCTAATCTATTTTTACAAGTTCGTATTTTCTTGTTCCTACTCTTATATTTTCAGCATACTCTATTGTATGTATACCATTTCTTGATTCTATTCTTTCAATTAAATGATCTTTGCCTGGATCATTACTATTGTAAACTAAATCAATACACGCCTGATCAATTGCAACTGGGTCTGTTGATGCAAGTATTCCTATATCTTTCATACATGGATCTTCAGCTTTAGCACAGCAATCACAATCAACTGACATATTAGCCATTACATTAATAAATACCATGTTACCTTTTTCATAATCAATTATTGTTTTAGCAGCTTCAGCCATACTTTCTAAAAACGAATTATGATCTGCAGTCCGCATTTCATCAGGTTTACCTGCCCCATGAATATTTGCTTTACCATGTGATGATGCTAATCCAATTGATATATTTTTAAGTGCACCACCATATCCTCCCATCGGATGGCCTTTAAAATGTGATAAAACTAACATAGAATCATAATTTTCTATATTTTTACCAACGTAATTTTCTTTTATATATTTAGGATTTTTTACTTCCAATGCCACCTCATCAGTTTCATCTAACAAATCAACATTATAGTATTTAGTCCATTCATGTTTATCTAATAATTTTAAATGTTTTTCACTAGTATTTCTTTCACCATTATATGCTGTATTACATTCAACAACAGTTCCATTAACATAATCAATTAAATCTTTATAAAATAGTGGCTTCAAGTAATTTTGATTACCTTCTTCTCCACTATGAACTTTAACAGCCACTTTTCCTTTTAATTCAATACCTAATTTCTTATAAATATCTAATAAACTTTCACTTGTTATTTTGTCTGTAAAATATACTTTCATATTACCATCTCTCTTACTAATTCTATCTTTATTATAACAATTTTCTACTAAATAATTGCTTCTTCAAGAAAAAGTTTACACTATTTTTCAATTTAATAATAAAAATATATATATGTTTGCTATAATTATTTTGTGAAATGTTTATGAAGTATGATAAAGAATTTTTAAATTATATAGATGAAATATTAAACAATAAAGAATTTTTAAAGAGAAAAAACTATAATCATCATGTTAATGAATCAGTATATGATCATTCTTTAAAGGTTGCTTATTGTTCTTATTTATTTGCTAAAAAGCATAATCTTAATAAGAGAGATATTTCTATTGGAGCTATTCTTCATGATTTTTATTATAAACCATGGCAAGACTCTAAAGAGAAAAGAAATTTCTTTAAGCAACACGGATTTGTTCATGCAAAAGAGGCTCTTGAAAACTCTAGAAAGCACTTCCCACGTCTTATTAATGATAGAGTTGAAAATATTATATTAAGACACATGTTCCCTCTTAATATAACTCCACCTAAATATAAAGAAGCATGGGTAGTAACTCTTATGGATAAAAAATGCTCATTAAATGTATTTAAGCATCCTAAAGAATGGCCTAAATATATTGGTATTAAAAGAAAGGTTAAAAAATGAGAGATTTTAAAATATATTTTCTATTATTTATAACATATTCCTTTATTGGATGGATAATTGAAATAATAGATAGATTTAAAGTAAACAAAAAGATAGTCAATAGAGGATTTTTAATAGGCCCCTATATTCCTATATATGGATGTTGCGCAATAGTTATGGTACTTTTACTTCATTCAGTAAAGAATCCTATTACATTGTTCACGTCCTCAATATTAATCGCAAGTATTGGTGAATACCTAACAAGTTATATAATGGAAAAAGCATTTCATGCTAGATGGTGGGATTATAGTGACTATAAATATAATTTAAATGGAAGAATTTGTTTAATTAATTGTTTAGGATTTGGTATACTTGGATTTATACTTATAAAATACTTAAATAATTTCTTATACAATATTTATTCCAATTTAAATGAAACAACAATTAATATAATATTTTATACACTGATAACAATATTTATTATAGACTTAATTGTATCATTTAAAGTAATATTTAAAGTTAAAAATATGTCACTTAAATTCAAAAATCCAGATAACACTAATGAAATAACTAAAAAAGTACGTGAAGTAATAAAAAGTAATCCTCTTGTTAAAAGATTATTTATGGCATTTCCTAATGTTAAACCAATCATTAAAAAGAGCGCTATTACAATAAAAAATACTACAAAAAGACTAATTACAGGTAATAAATAATTAGTTTTTATTTGTAAAGTATATGTTAAATTAGAAAAATAAATTATTTTTAGTAGTATAATTAATATGGAGGCATATAATATGTTTGAAAATAAAAAAATATTTATATTAGGTATGGCAAGAAGTGGTTATCATGCTGCTAAAATACTTGCTAAAAGAAATAATACAATTGTTCTTAACGATATGAATGCAAATCAAGATGAAAATCATATTAAAGAACTTGAAGACTTAGGTGTTAAAGTTATACTTGGTAGTCATCCTGATGATATTCTTGATGAATCATTTGATTATATAATTAAGAATCCAGGAATAAAATTTGATCATAAGTATTTAAAATATGCAAGTGAGCATAATATTAAAGTTATTAATGAAATAGAAATGGCTTATCACTTATTACCAAAAGGAGTTAAATTAATTGCTATTACTGGTACTAATGGTAAAACTACTACTACATCTCTTACTTATGAAATAGTAAGCCATGCATTTCCTGGTAGAACACACCTTGCTGGTAATATTGGATTCCCTTTATGTGAAGTGTTACCAAATATTAAAGAAAATGATTATTTAGTTATGGAAATTGGAGTTCCTCAATTACATGATTTTTATGATTTCAATCCAGATATAGCAGTACTTACTAATATTTATGAAGCACACCTTGATATGTTTGGCACTCGTGAATATTATAATGAAAATAAACTTCGTATATTCCAAAATCATACAAGTAAGAATATTGCTATTATTAATAAAGGGAACGAAGATGCGTATAGAATTACTAAAAATATAAAAAGTACTAAAAAGTATTTTACAAGTAAAGAAGTAATTGATGGTGCTTATCTAAAAGATAATAAAATTTATTATTACGATGAAGAAATAATTGATACAAGAGATATCAAATTACAAGGTAATCATAATTATGAAAATATTATGTGTGCTATTATGATAGCTAAAGAACTTGGTATTTCTAATGATGTGATGGTACCTGTTATTAAAGAATTTAGTGGTGTTGCTCACAGAATAGAATATGTAAGAACATTTAATGGAAAAGATTTCTATAACGATTCAAAAGCAACTAACATAACATCTACTCAAATCGCACTTAATGCATTTAAAAAACCAACAGTATTAATATTAGGTGGTCTTGAAAGACATCAAAGTTTCTATGAACTTAAAGATTATTTAAAAAATACTAAATTAGTTATATGCTATGGTGAAAATAAAAATAGAATCAAAGAAGAAATGGATGAAATGAATGTAAAATGTTTCGTTGTTAATAATTTAAAAGAAGCAACATTACTTGCTAATGAAAATAGTGTTTCTGGTGATGTAATATTACTTAGTCCAGCATCTGCTTCTTGGGATCAATATGCTAAGTTTGAAGATCGTGGAGATGAATTTAAAGAAATAGTTAGAGGGTTAGAATAACCCTTTTTTCATACAGAAAATTATTAAAAAAAATAGATATTTCTATCTATTTCAATGTAAAACTATCATTTATTAAAAGTGTACTATATAAAAATAATATATCTTTATTATTAAAATCAATATAATTAGAAAGCATACTTGGACTAATATATCTTGTATCGACAACAGTTATACTTTTATAACCATTCATCATAAGTGGAATTAAACTACTTCCATATGAATCTCTAAATACTATTAAATCTTTAGTTGAACCTGTATTCATTGATTCTATCTTCAATAAAGACACAGAACCACTCAAATACACATTATATTTATCAAGAGAATTTAACTTTATTAAATCATATACTTTCTCATAACCATTAGTTTCATAATTATAAACATTTATATCATTAACATTATCTAGTATATATATTTCATCTTTTATATCTTTTCTAACTATTCTACTAGAATATGTTCCATTAAAATCACTTATTCTTTTGAAACTATAATTATTAGTAATATTGAAATTCATTTCTTTAGACAATTTATTTACTACTTTAAAAAGTCTTTCTTCTCTCCAGTGAGTATCAGTCTTATAATAATCTTCTAAAGATAACTCATTAAATATATCAATGTATTTTATATCTAAATTACTATTCATAATATTCTTAAGTTCATCATAATCTAATTTTAAATTATCATCATTTACAAAATAATTTTTATCAGGAACAATACTATAATATATATTATTTGTTTCATTTAAATAAGTTCTTTTTATATCATTAATCTTATTTGTTACATTAATAACTGATTCTTTATTTAATGGATATATTTCTTCAATAATATAATCATTATATAAATATAGTTTATTATAATTATTTTTAGTAAGTAAATCTATATCAATTTTAATCTTACGAAAGTTATCTCTCCATATAAATTGATCAGTAGTATATTTATCTAATTTACTAAAATATGTACCATTTATAACTGAATCGTATGTAATTTTTGGCACTTTTTCTAATTTTCTTCTTTCACTATACGATATATCATCATCTTTTTTCACTATGTTTACAATCATAAAAGTAAATAAGAATGTAATAAATATTATACTCAAAACTATATTTTTAACCTTATTATTCATCCTTCCTCCTTAAAATCTAAAATATAAAAATGGATTATATGAACTATCTATTAAATATGATGTCACAATTACTAGTAATATCAATAATACAATTATATCTAATATATTAATTATATTATTGATTTTTTTATTCTCTTTTAATTTAATAATTGTATTTTTAAGTATTGGTGTTGATAAAAATATAGCAATTATAAGTACAAGTCCATAATCTTTTAAATAATGTATTGTAAACTTATTTATAAATGGATTACTAAAATTAAATAGTCCTACTATATTATTAAATGATTCATTTATATTTGAACCACTAAATATAATGAAACTTATCATTATGATAAATAGTGTATATATTCGTCTTACTATAGATGGAAGTTTCTCTATATACTTATTTAACAATAATTTTTCTATTACAAGTAGTATTCCAATAAACATTCCCCAGATAACAAATGTCCATTCTGAACCATGCCATAATCCAGTAAGTAACCACACTATTAAAATATTCCTTATAAGTTTAAATGTACCCTCTCTACTTCCCCCAAGTGGTATATAAACATAATCTTTAAACCATGAACTTAAAGATATATGCCAACGTCTCCAAAATTCAGTGATACTTTTTGATATATATGGATAATCAAAGTTTTCCATAAAATGAAAGCCAAACATTCTACCAAGACCAATAGCCATATCAGAATATGCTGAAAAATCAAAATATATTTGAAGTGAATAACTAATACCATATATCCAATAAAATAGTACTGTCTTTTCATTACTTAAAATAAATATATTACATAATTCACCAAGTATATTCGCAATTAACACCTTTTTAGAAAGACCTATTATAAATCTACTTATACCACTACTAAAATCATTAAATGTTTGTTTTCTATTATCAAGTTCATCATTTATAGTTTCATACCTAACAATTGGTCCTGCGATTAATTGTGGAAACAATGAAACATAAGTCGCAAGAGAAATAAAATTCTTTTGAGCTTTTACTTTTTCTTTATAAACATCTACTAAATAACTAATGATTTGAAAAGTGTAAAATGATATACCAATAGGTAAAACAATATTTAATAATGATATATTTGTATTAAAGATACCATTTATATTTGTTATTAAAAAGTTAGTATATTTAAAAATGCATAGTAATAATACATGAATAAATATGCTAAATATAAATATCTCTTTACTCTTATATTTTTCTATTAACCTTGCTTCAAAGTATGCTAGTACTATTTCAATAATCATTAATATTATATACTTAGGTTCACCATAAAAATAAAATAATAATGATGAAATAAGTAACAATAAATTCTTATACTTTTTAGGTACTATAAAATATAAAATTAATACTGTTGGTAAAAAATAATATAAAAAATTAATACTTGTAAATACCATATCATTCTCCTTACATTCTCTTATTTTTAAAATTAAAGCACCATTAAGGTGCTTATTTATGCGACATATCTAACAACTTTAATTACCTGTTTTTTCTAGTTCTTTACCAATATCATTATTAACATAATTTTTAAAATTATCATATACTGTTTTAGCCCAATCAGCATCAGACATAACAAAGAATATTACATTTCCATTATTAGTTAAATATAGTTTTTCTGCTGTTACACATATCCATTTACTCATATCAACATTATTAAATATTTCTTGTTTTATTGTATCAACATTACTACCATCTTTAACTTTTATAGCAACTGCTGAAAATGCTTGTGATGACATCATTGGTTCGCTCGCAACAATCCATTCGATATTATCATTAGATTTTAAACCGGTAAATGAAGTAACCTCTTCTATACTATTAACATTAACATCCACTATATTAGTATCAGGTAAATCTTTACTTTTAGTAATTTGTTTTAACATATTTTTTGCATCACTACTAGTTTTTGTATCACTTACAGTTTTTTTATTTAGTAATACGAATACAAGTACAACAACTAGTAATACTACTACTATACTTATAATTAATATTTTAGTTTCTTTTTTCATAATCTCTCTCCTCTATATTTCATTTATATATTTTGGTTCACATGTTAAATTTATTTGTAAACTTTTAAGTGTTTTTTTATCACCATTAGTCACAATATAAGTCGCATGTGCTTCACAATATTTCAATTTTTTTAAACTATTTAATGCTTTTTCAAGAATAGGATTAGTTGCAGAACAAATGCTAAGTGCTGTTAATACTTCAGGAAGTTGAAGTCTAATCTCATTATTATTAAGTTCCTTTTTCATTTTAAGCATTGGCTCTAATACCTTAGGTGATAATAACAACATATCATCAGGTATCTTATTTAATTCTTTTATAGCATTTAATATTAAACTACTTGCTGGACTTAATATATCAGTTTGTTTACCAGTTATTATCTTTTTCTTATTTATTTTTAATGATATAACAGGCTTACCTTCTTGTTCACTTTTCTTTAAAGCCGGTTCTATCACATCTAAATATGTTTCATCAATATTAAGTTCATTCATAAGTAACTTAACTTTCATATAAGAATCTTCATCAGTAAGACCAAGTTTATAATTATTCATTTCATTATAATATCTTCTTACTATTTCTTTCTTAGATGCTTCTTCTATAATATCATTATCTTTAATACAGAATCCTATCATATTAACTCCCATATCAGTTGGAGATTTATATATATCTGTATTAGATACTTTATTTAATATACTTTTAAGTACAGGAAACATCTCTATATCTCTATTATAATTTACAGCTGTTTCACCATATGCTTCAAGATGAAATGGATCAATCATATTAACATCTTTAAGATCAGCAGTTGCTGCTTCATATGCAAGATTAACTGGATGTTTTAAAGGTAAGTTCCACACTGGGAATGTTTCAAATTTAGCATATCCTGCATTCTTTCCTCTTTTATGTTCATGATATATTTGAGATAAACATGTAGCAAGTTTACCACTACCAGGTCCAGGAGCATTAACAAGTATTAATGGCTTAGTTGTTTCTATATAAGGATTTGCTCCATACCCCTCATCACTTACAATAGTATCAACATCTGTTGGATAACCTTTAGTAAATGTATGAATATATGTCTTAATTCCCATACGATTTAATTTCTTAATAAATTTATCAACACTCACTTGATTTCTATATAATGTTATTACAACAGAATTAACAGAAAATCCCATCTTTTTAGAATTATTAATTAATCTTAACAATTCAGTATCATATGTAATACCATATTCTCCCCTAGTCTTATTTTTCTCAATATCACCTGCATTAATACAAAATATTATCTCTAAATCATTCTTAAGTTCTTTAAACATGCTTATTTTAGCATCATTTTTAAATCCAGGAAGTATTCTAGCTGCATGACTATCATCAAATAATTTACCACCTATCTCTAAATATAACTTATCAAATAGTTTAAATCTCTCTCTAATCTTAGCACTTTGTATTTTTACATATTTCTTATTATCAAAACCTTCTTTCATATCCTACCTCACTATTATAAGGATACCAAAAAAATTAAAAAAAGAATAGATAATTTTACTCTTTTGTATCAAAAATTTTATAATACTCTTTTGCCTTATCTATATCTTTTTCTATATTCAATTCTTTATTTCCATTTTCATAATAGTATTTAGCAAGATTATAATATGCATACTTACATCTTTCACTAAGAGGACACTCTATTGCTTTACTATAATATATGAATGCTCTTTTTAAATCACCTATTTTTCTATAATGTTCTCCCACTTTATTAAGAGCCCAACTTTCATTTAAATCAGCACTTATTAAGTAATAATTTAATGCTATATCACTTTTACCTTCACTTTCATATATCTTACCAAGATTATTAAAGGCATAAGCATATCCATGCTCACTAGCGATTAAAAAATATCTTTTAGCAATCTCTCTATCTTTAATATTATCTTTATTTATACCTCTTAAATAACATAATCCAAGAGTATTATATCCAGCAATACTACCAAGTTCAATAGACTTATTTAAATATTTCCACATAGTATCAAAATCAAATTTAACTCTTCCTGTAAGCATTAGATTAGCAACCATCCAACACCCTTTAGGATGTCCTTTATTCGCGGAAAGCATATAATATTCATACGACTTTTCATAATTTTTCTGTCCACTAATAAGTCCATCAAATTCTAAAGCACCAAGTTCAGCACAAGCATACATATTATTTTTTCTTGATAACTCAATTAATGAATTAATATAGCTTTCTCCAAAATAAAGTTTAACTTTCAAATAGTCATCAAGTTCTTCCTTATTAATTTTAATGTTAATATCTTGTGTATAAACAGGCTGTGTATTTTCAAGAACAGCATAATTTAATAATTCAATCATCTGATTAAATGAATCATTATTCTTTATATTTTCTATTCTTTCATTACTTATATGTTCATCATTATACGCAATTACAAGTAAATCACTGATTACTTCTTTAAGTTTGTTACTATTATTAATTATGCTAAGAGATTCATTATTTAATATATAAACTTTATCATCCAATATACTTAATATTTGTAATATAATCGGTATATATAATTCTCTATTTCCATCTTTTAAATCTTTATATATTTTCTTATATTCTATACCTATAGGTCTATATCCAATACAATAATTATTAACAGTAGTTACACTTACATTATTAATACCAAATATACATGAAAAAACTTCTATCTGCATAGCATTCTTATTACTAGATACTTTCTTAATAGTATTAATAATATTACCAAGAGATAGATAATTATCATTATTATTCATTTTAATATAACTCTTTTTCATGTCTAATATTATACCATATTATGTAAAGTTTTACATTTTTATTTTTATTTTATATTATTATATGTTATTATAAACTAAAGGAGAGCGTATGAAAAAAATTATTAACGGAAAAGAAATTGATGTTGATGTTATTGGCGGATTTGAAATACCAGACTTAGATAAAAAGTACATTTTATGTTCTTATGATGATGATAAATCTAGTGAAGATGCATTAGTAATGATTTATGAAATCGAAAATATAGATGGTATTGAAAATCTTGTATCAATAAAAGATGAAGAAAAAGAACTAGTATTAAAATTCTATGAATCATTTAAGGAATCTTTATTGGAGGGTGAAAATAATGAATGAATATCCTAATACTTTAGTAATTAAAGAAAATAAAAATACTATTAACGATATGAAAGCAAAAGCAGCTAAGAAAGAACAATTTTATTCTAAAATATATAAAATTGGAAAAGATTTATCTTCTACTTCTACTCCTATACTTATAGGATCACTTCTTTCACCATTTGATTTTGAAGGTCCACTTATTGAAATAGTGAGTGCTGTTACTTTAGGTGTTGGTCTTATAATGAAATCAGTTGGTAAAACAGGTCTTGAAGAATCAAAAGCAGTTTTAACAAATGGAAGTAGTACATATAGTAAGGCAAGTAAATTAATGACTGAAGATGAAGAAATAAGACTTAGTAACTTAGTTGAAACAATCAAAGCAAATAAAAAAGAAAAAACTACTAGTCATTCTCTATAAGAAGGTAAATTATGAATGAATATCCAAATACAATAATTGCTAAAGAAAAGAAAACTGATATTGAAAAACTTAAAAAAGAAATAAGAAAGAAGAAAGATTTTTATATTAAGCTATATCAAGGTTCAAGTTTAGTTTCTATAATAAGTGGTTCTATATTTGGTTGTTCTATAATGGCACCAGATGGATTTGGAACTACTGTTAATATAGCTTGTTTAGCAACAATTGGATTAGGTCTATTATTTAAGAAAATTTCATTAAATGAACTTAATAAAGCTGATGCTATACTTACTAAAAATGGTCTTACATATGACTGTATAGAAAAAGATTCAAAAGAATATACTGATGAAAACATAGCAAGCAAAGCAGAAAATATCAAAGATAACAAAAGAGGTCACACATTGTAACCTCTTTTAAAATGTATTATTTTCTCTCTAAATATTCTTCTTTAGTAAGCCCATATTCTTTCATATCTTGAATACCACCATAATAATAGAAATATGATTTTTCCCTTGTACCTTCATATTTAAGTCCTATATTTTCCATTACCTTCCATGTTCCAACATTATCTTTAGCACCGCATGATTCAATTCTATTAAGATCTAATGTTAAAAATGCAAATTCCATTATTTTTTTTGTTGCTTCAGTAGTGTAACCTTTTCCCCAGGCATCTTCTCTAATCCAGTAATCTATACCAGCAGTTCTAGCTTTTTCACTATGAAGATTTAAATATATAGTACCTAGAAATTTATTATCTTCTTTTCTTACAATACTCCATCTATAATATTCTATATCATCATACATAGATTCATTAAAATATTTCATACTCTTTTTTAAATTATTGCCGAGTTTATTCCCACCTAAAAACTTTCTTATTTTAGGATTCAATTGTAAATAAAATGCTTCTTCATAATCCTTCATAGTAGTTTTTCTTAAAATAAGTCTATCTGTTTCAAGTTCTATAGTACCAACATGATTTATTTTTGGGGCGTCTACTCCTTTATAATCTATAGTTTCATTTTCAAAATCATAGTGTTCATTTATATATTTAACATTACCATCTTCAATAACAATAAATGATTCATTAGGAAGTCCAGTTATCCTTTGTTCTTTACTCACTTCAAACATTTCTTTTAAATAATCTATATTATTAAAATCCATATGTGGATATATACATATATTAGTAAGACCTATTCCTTTATATTTAATAATTGTTTTATGCTCATCTTCATCCATATATATTGCATCTTTAGCCATATTTATACTACCAGCGGAAACTCCAATAGTTATACCATCTCTATCTCTTAATATATTAGATAAACCATATTCATTTATAGAATCCATTTCCTTTTTAGGATCCCCACCTACTATAAACACAATATCACTATTTTTAGCAATGTCTCTTGCTTCTTCTTTAGATATCCTCTTATCAATAATACTAATTTTATTAAATCTAATACTTATATCTTTAAAGAAACCTATAAGTCCATTTATAAAATAATCATTCTTTTCAAAATCATAAAAAGATGAAGCAATGAATGTTATAGATTTACCTGTTTCAATAATTCTAGTTAATTCTTTAGTTTGATCAAGTGTAAACCCTTTCTCCTTATCAATTCCACTAAACATAATAATCTTTTTCATAAATATTTCACCCATTTTATTGTATCAAAAGTAAGATTATATTAACATATTTTTTGAATTATATTGACATTTAAAAAAAGGAATGATAACATAATTAAGTAATAAATCTTTTATTGGAGGGTATTGTGAATTTTAATTATATGAAAGAAATGTTGTTGTCTGATTTACTTTGTTTATATCATTCTACTAATGAAAGTAAATATTTAAAAGAGATAAAAAACAGAATGCTATTTTGTGGTTATACAAATAATGAAATAGCCGAATTTATACAATTTGAAAATGATATTTTAAATTCTAAAGAAGAAAAATACAATAAAAAAATTATAGAAAAACATTATATAATAGGGAAAAATAAAAATAAATATATTTTCCAAAATCCAGAAATTTACATGTATAATCCTGATGGTAGCAATAAGAAAACACTTTTAATTTCTGAAACTATTGCAATAATAGATGAAGCAATATTTTTATCTTACTCAAAACTTTTAAACACATATAATGCAAGCAAAGAAATAATGTATTTGTCACAAGAAAATGAAAATAATTGGCTATATTTTGAATTTATGAATAGATTAGAATACATATGTAGGTGTGCTAATAAAATTTTTAATGGACCTAAAAAAGCATTATATTCTGAAAAAAGCGAAATATTATATGATAACGAAATGCAAATTTGTTTATCAAGATGGAACATTGACGTATCTTCAAAAAAATTTATTCCATATACTCAACAATATTTTGATTAGAAAGGAGTATTAGAATGTCAAACGAGTCAAAAATTAGAAAAGATAGAGAAACCGATAAACCTAAATATGACAAATTTGAAGATTATGGAAGCCGTCACACACATCAATGGGGCGGATATTCAAAAAGTACTGGAAAATACTATGAAGGTGGCCACGGAGAAAATATTGATAGCAATACTAAATCTGAATCAGGAAAAAGTTTTAGAAAATCTAGGGGCGATTAAATTTCTTATTAAAGTATAAAGTATATAAAAACCAACATTATATTTTTATTTAAACAAGAAATCAAAAGAAGTTATTAATCAATTAGTGTAACTTCTTTTTTATTTATTCCACTAAACATAATAATCTTTTTCATAAATATTTCACCTACTTTATTGTATCAAATTATTGAATAGATTAACATTTTAATTTTAATATGTTACAATTAAAGTGTATATAATAAAAGTGAAAGGAAAAAATAATGGGAAAAGTAAATGATTATATAAATAAATTAATTAGTTTTATTAAAAATGAAAAACCTATAAACAAAGAAAAGCCATGGCTTAAATACTATGGTGATGTTCCAGAAAGTTTAAATTATTTTAATGGAAGTATGTATGATTATTTAAAAGATACTGCTTCAAAAAATGAAAAAAGAAGTGCATATTCTTATTATGGTAATGAAGTAACATTTAAATCTTTTATGAAAAAGATAGATAGAGTTGCTTCTGCTTTAAAAGAATTTAATATTGTAGAAAATGAATGTGTTACGATATGTATGCCTAATACTCCAGAAAGTTTTGCATTAATATATGCGATTAACAAGATTGGAGCAATAGCAAATATCATACACCCTCTTTCTTCTACACAAGATATTGAAAGAGCACTACATGAAACAAATAGTTCTATTATATTTTGTAGTGATGTTGCAATGCCTAAAGCAAGATATATCAAAGTTAAACATTTTATAATGGTGCCAACTAGTGAAAGTTTAGGTACAATATTAAAGACATTATATAATATTAAATCGGCAATAAATATGAGCCTTGAAGAAGGTATGATTACATGGAAAGAATTTCTAAACTATGCGACTAGTGATGATGTGTATGTTAAAAGAGATGCAAATAGTCCAGCCGCTATAATATATAGTGGTGGTACAACTGGTAAACCAAAAGGAATAATTATTTCAAATGCTAACTTTAATGCTATGGCACTTCAAACAGCATCAGTATGTAAATATATTAGTCCTGGATATTCAGTATTATCAGCACTACCTATATTCCATGTATTTGGTCTTGCTCTTTGTACTCATACATGTTTAATTAATGGAATGAAATGTATAATAGTACCACAACTTAATACTAAAAAAATTAATAAGGAGTTAAAGAAATATAAACCTAGTGTTTATCCAGCAGTGCCTTCTCTATTAAAGATGTCTATTGATGGAAATGACCCTGGCATGAATGCTTTTAAAGACATTAAAGTTGTAGTTGTAGGTGGAGATTATTTATCACCTGAACTTAAAAAGAATTTTGAAAAATATTTAAAAGATCATGGAAGCGAAGCAGTTGTTAAAGTTGGTTATGGTCTTTCTGAAGCATGTGGATTTTGTTGTTGTACTGCAGCTATTGATGAAAAAGATGTTAGAAAAGGTACTCTTGGAATACCTAATCCAGATATGATAGTTAAAATATTTGAACCTAATAGTGATATAGAAAAATCAACAGGAGACGTTGGTGAAATATGTATTAATGGACCTACCCTTATGATGGGATATATTAATGAAAGCAAAGAAACAAAAAATACTTTAGTAGAACATCATGATGGTAAGATATGGCTTCACACAGGCGATCTTGGATATATGGATAAAGATGGATTTATATTCTATACATCAAGAATGAAAAGAATGATTATTTCAAATGGATATAACATTTATCCTATAGAACTTGAAGAAATAATTAATAAATGTAAATTAGTTGATTCATGCACAGTAATTGGAATACCACATAAAATAAAGAGTCAAACCCCTAAAGCAGTAATTGTTCTTAAAAAAGGTGTTGAAGACAATATGCAAACAAGAGAACAAGTAAGAAAATATTGTTATGATAATATTGCTAAATATGCAAGACCTAGTGAATATGAATTTAGAACTAGTCTTCCTAAAACAGCAGTAGGTAAAGTTGCTTATAAAGATTTAGAAAAGAAAAACTAAATCTTTTTTTGTGGACTCTTGTGGAATAAAATAGTATACTTTTATAAATATATTATATATACTTAAATAGGAGGCAAAACTATGAAAAAGTTTTTAAAAAATTATAAATCTACTTTAATACTTTTAGGTTCTATAATAATTGGTACTATTGTAGGACTTGTATTTAAAGAGAAAGCGAAAGTTCTCGCACCATTTGGAGATTTATTCTTAAATCTACTACTTGTAATAATCGTACCACTTATATTTTTAACCATTACTACTTCTATTGGTAAAATGAAACAACCTAAAAGAATTGGTAAAATACTTGTAACAATATTACTTGTATTTATATTTACATCACTAGTAAGTGTTGGTGTTGGTATAATTTCTACTAAAGCATTTAAACTTGTTGATGTAAAAGATACTGAAACAATAAAAGAAGTATTAAAAGATACTAAAGCAACTAACGAAAAGGTTAATTTTTTAGAAAGAACTGTTGAAACTATTACTGTAAGTGATTTTAGTAAACTTCTTACTCGTGATAATATGATCGCATTAATTATATTTTCAATATTGTTTGGTATAAGTATCAATCTTTCAAAAGGTAAAGGTGATAAACTTCTTGATGTACTTGAAAGCGCTAATGAGGTAGTTCAATCATTTATAAAAGTGATTATGTACTATGCACCTATAGGTCTTGGATGCTATTTTGCTGCACTTGTTGGTACATTTGGTGGTGAAATCGCAAGTGGATTTGGTAAAACATTCATAATTTATACAATTGTTTCAGTACTTTATTATTTCATTATGTATTCAGCTTATGCATTTATGGCTGGTGGTAAAAAAGGATTTATTAGTTATTGGAGAAATGTTCTTCCTGTAACATTAACTAGTCTAGCCACTTGTAGTAGTGCAGCATCAATTCCTGTAAATACTGCTTGTGCTAAAAACATAGGTGTTCCAGAAGATGTTGCTGATACAACTATTCCACTTGGAACTAGTTTTCATAAAGATGGTTCTATTATAGGTAGTGTATTTAAAATAATGTTCTTAGTATATTTATTTAATGCTGATGTTAGTACTCTTAAAGTTTTAGGAGTTGCTCTTGTAGCTACACTTCTAGTTACAGCTGTACCTATTGGTGGTGGAACTATATCAGAAATGTTAATATTAACAATGCTTGGATTCCCAGTTTCAGCATTACCTATATTAACTATTATTGCTACTATTATTGACCCACCTGCTACTATGTTAAATGTAGTTGGAGATACAGCATCAAGTATGATGGTTGCTCGTGTAACAGATGGTAAAAAATGGATGAAAGAAAAGAAGTTAATTTAATGTTAACTTCTTTTTTTATTCTATAAACTCATAAGTATTCTATAGTATTCACTTTTAAATTCATCTTTCTCAATTCCAAGTGATTCATAGAATTTATCAATATATTCTTTTCCATAATTTCTTTCAATAGATATTTCACATATTACTAAGTCAAAATATATATCACCTAAACCACATTCACTTACATCTAATAGTCCACTAAAATGCCCATCACATGCGAATATATTAGGAAGTGACATATCTCCATGAGTAAAGCCTATTATTTGTTTTGGCTTATTACCTTTTAAATATTTAAGGATATTTTCTTTAGTAATAAATCTATTCAATATTTTTTTATTTATATCTTCATTATTAATCTTACTAAATCTATCTTCAATTCTCTTTATCTTAGTATCAATAGTTTCATCAATTACACAATCACTATAATCAATATTATATAAATTATTAAATGCTTCAACTATAATATTTATTCCTTCAAGTGGATGACTAGAGTAATAATCATTACATAACATTTCACCTTTTAATGACTTTGTTAATATATATGATTTACCATTATATTTTTCATAAAATACTTTTTCAGGAACTAATATTTTATCTTGTAAATAATCAAGCCTTATTGACTCTTGAGATAAATGATCAGCAACTTTAAGAAAGAATACTTTACTCTTCTTTCTTATTTTATATACTTTAGTATTACTACATCCAATAGTAACTTCTTCTATCTTAGCGTCTTTTATAAATTCATTTAATCTATTACTTCCTTTAATGTTAATAACTTGTGGAATTTCTTTAATATTATTTTCTATTGCTGGAACAGTCTTTACTTTTAAACTGTCATAATTCCCCTCATAACTTACTAATTTCTTATTTTCTATTCTAACTATTCTAGTAGCTATTTTATTAATGAAATATCTATCATGTGATATAAACAATATTGTACCATCAAAATCTAATAATGCTTCTTCAAGTATTTCTCTTGTATCTATATCAATATGATTAGTTGGTTCATCAAGTATTAAAAAATTTGACTTAAGTAATATTAATTCTAAAAGTTTAATTCTTACTTTTTCTCCACCACTTATATTTTTAAGTTTCTTATCTATTTCTTCACTTCCAAAATAGAATCTATTTAGTTTACTTCTAAGTTCACTTTCACTTCCTACAAAAATCTTTCTCATGTGTTCATAAATTGTCAACTCTTCATTGTCAAATCTTATCTCTTGTGGAATATAACCTATCTTAATATTTGTACCTAATATAATATTATCATGTGTATTATTTATTATATTTTTAATAAGTGTTGTTTTACCTGTACCATTACGTCCCATCAAACAGACTCTATCTTGATAATATATTTCCATATTAGATGAAACTAATAATTCACGAGAACCAATATTTAAATCTAAATTCTTAATCTTAAGTACTTCATTACCACTTCTATCAGTTGTTACAAAGTTTACTTTAAGTTCACTTTTTTCTACTGGTTTATCTATTAGTTCCATTCTGTCTAATCTTTTTTGCATAGCCGCAGCACGTCTAAAAAACATAGGATTATCACTTTTAGTTCCCCACTCTTTAAGTCTCACTATTGCTTCTTTTATAGCAGCAATTTCTTTTTGCTGATTTTTATAACTTTGAAATTGTAATAAGAATCTCTTTTCACTCTCTTTTAAATAATAGCTATAATTTCCATAGTATACTTCTTCTTTACAATTCTTTATTTCAACTATTTTATTAATTACTCTATCTAAAAAATATCTATCATGACTTACTATTAAACAAGAACCTTTATAATTATTTAGATATTCTTCAAACCATTCTAATGTTTCAATATCTAAATGATTAGTTGGTTCATCAAGTAAAAGTACATCAACTTCACTAAGTACAAGTGATGCTAAATTAATAATAGTTTTTTCTCCACCTGATAAATTATTGTATTCTGTATCAAGTAATTCATCACTTAATTTAAAGCCATTCTTAATCTTGTTAATTCTTTCATTAAGTTGATATCCACCTTTTATTCTAAATTCTTCTTGTAATCTATCTAATGCTTTAATAGATTTCTCACTTGAATTCATATTTTTAACAAATTCATTTATATTGTTTTCAAGTTCTATTAATTCCTTAACTCCTCTATAAAATACTTCTTTTGCTTTAACATTATCTTTTTCTTTATTTGGTATTTGGGATAAATAGCCTATTCTAGCACCTTTTCTTATGTTTATAGAACCACTATCTATATCTTCTCCCATAATAATTCTAAGTGTAGTTGTTTTACCACAACCATTAGGCCCAATTAAAGCAATTCTTTCACCGCTCTTTATTTCAAATGAAAAATCTTTAAGTATAGGATTAAACCCATAACTTTTATTTATTTTATTTAAACTTATCTCTATCATTTCTTACTCCTTATTTTATTGCATGCTAAAAAAATCACACTTTGCTACTCTGAAAGGAATAAGCGAAGTGTGATATCACTACTATACATAATTCTTGTACCAATGTATTTCATAATATCACCTTTCAGTGGTATTATAACACATTATAAATAAATTTTACAATATTAAAAGACAAGTATTATTGCTTGTCTTCTTTCAAATAATTATTAACTACTTCAATAATTCTATTGTATTCTTTTTCAAGTTCATTAAAGTTATCTTTAACAAATTCTTTATTATCTTCTTTACTCTTAAGTTCATGCTCATATGATATTCTAGCTAGTTCAGTAAATCCAAAGTATTTAGAATCACTTTTTAGTGAATGTACATCTATACTATAGTTTTTCATATCATTCTTATTCTTACTTGAAACAATTCTATTCCATTTATCAGTTACTTCAAGTAACCAATCTTTCATCATTTCTTTATAAGTATTAATATCACCAAAGTTATCTAAGCCTATAGTATAATCTATACCATTATTCTTAAGATATTGTTCACTATTAGTATCATTAGATTCACTTTCATTTATTACATCTTTAAGTTCTTCATTTTTAATTATTATTTCATTATCAAGAGGTTCAATACTTCCAAATTCATGTTTAGGAGCATTCCTAAGTTCAGTATCTAAATTATCAAACTTATTATCAATTTCCTTTTCTGATTTATTTTTTAAAATGTTATCTAATTTCATTTTAATAGTATCTTTACTAAATGGCTTAGCAACATAAGCAATAAATCCAAGTGATTTATATTTCTCTTCACTACCACTTATTGCATCAGCAGTTAAAGCAATTACTGGTGTATTAAATCCATCTATTTCTTGAAGTTTCTTTAAAGCTTCTTCACCATTCATAACAGGCATCATTATATCCATCAAAATACAATCGTACTTTTTACCACTATTTATTTTATCTAAACATTCTTGTCCGTTATAACATGTGTCTATCTCTTTAAAATTAAGAGGTTCAAGACTACGAAGAGCAACTTTAATATTAAGTTTATTATCATCAACTACTAATATTGTCTTATTACTATAATCTACTTTAAATTTATTTTTTTCATTTTTATTATGTTCACTTAATGGCTTAGACATTTTACTTATTTTTTGAGGTATTGTAACCATAAATATAGAACCACTTTTATATATACTTTGAACATTTATTTTTCCGCCTAACATTTCTACAAGATGTTTAGTAATAGCAAGGCCAAGTCCTGTTCCTTCAGTAGTCGTATTCTTTTCAACATCAAGCCTTTCAAACTTTGTGAATAACTTGTCAATATCTTCTTTTTTAATACCACGTCCAGTATCTTGTACAGTTATAAATAATGTACATGTATCATCTTTATTAATACATCTTATATTTAAATTAATATTTCCTTTTTCGGTATACTTTATTGCATTAGTCAACAGATTATTAACAATTTGTTTTATATGAACTTTATCACCAAACAACTCATGTGGGATATCTTCAGCTATATTAAGATGAAATTCAATTGGTTTATTTCCTATTCTAGTACAACATATTCTAGTTAATGATTCTATTTCTTCTTTAAAGTTATATGGTACTTCAACAACTTCCATTTTTTCACTTTCTATTTTATTTATATCTATTATATTACCAACTATCTCAAGTAAAGTTTTTGATGCTGAAACTACATCTTCAAGATCTTGTTTCATATCATCAGGACAATTATTTCTACTTTGCATATCTTCTGAAAGACCAACTATCGCATTAAGAGGTGTTCTTATTTCATGAGACATACTACTTAAGAAATCACTCTTAGCTCTATTTGCTTTCTCTACTTGTTCTTTTGCAGAATTCAAAGCATCTATTGTTTTCAAATCTGGATTTTCTATTGTGAAATACATAAGACATGTAATAAAACATTCAGTACTTGTTATTAACAAAATTGCAGGATTATAATACTGAATTAGCATCACAATACCACCTAAAACTAGAAACGATATTAAAGGTAACTTTTGATTTAGTTTTAATTTTTTACGATTTATTATCATTCTTGCTATTATGTATAAAATATAAATGGTTACTATAGAATACAAAATTTTTACAGCTATTCCACTTGAATATATTTTTTCACCATTCTTAACTATTTCCAATGGTAAGAACAAATCTATAAAAGAAAACAACAAGCATATTATTAATGATAAAGTATGTGAAATATTGATCTCTTGTTCATTTTTTGCTGTAATACACACTATATATGTTTTAAATGTGCCTATCCAAAGGACAAAATATATTAGGTACATTTTTGAAATACTAATATTTAACATATCCGCTGTATCATCAATAATATTTAAACATATATACCCTATCACATCTAGAAATAACCCTAAAAATGATATTAAAATCAATCTTTTATATATTTTATTTTCGTAACTATCTATTTTTTTCTTAGTGAAATAAAATACCGATACTAATGTTAAGAAAACTATACAGGCTATATTAAAAGAAAAACTAAACATAATTAACACCTATCCTTATAGATTAATTATATCATAAAAAAGAATAATGTATAATATTACATTATTCTTCTTAATTGTTTTTGATTTTTTATGTTTTCTAGATAATTCTTTTTTATTTCTTTTTTATTGATTTTTCTCGCACCTGTTCTTGGAATTTCTTCAAGCATAACACTGGCTTTTGGTATTTCAACCTCTGATAATATTCCACTTTGATAAATACTTTGTAATTCTTCTTCTAGCTTAGATTCGTATTCTTCATATTCTTTTTTTAATTTATAGAAGAATACAGGAACATTTCTCTCGATATCATCCGGAACTCCAATGACAATACCATCTTCAATCATATATCCTATTTTATCCTGTAATATTTTGTTTACTTTTTTTGGTGATACTTTAAAACCATTTCTAAATATTAAATCTTTAATCCTATCTGTTATATATAAATAACCATCTTTATCTATATATCCAATATCACCAGTATGCAACCAAATTTTTCCGTCTCTATGTTGTTTTAACACTAATGATGTTTCTTCACTATTATTTAAATATTCTTTCATTACAATTGGAGAAGAAACACATATTTCGCCTTCATTTCCAGTTCTTACTTCCTCATCTGTTGTATAATCATCTTTTTCTTCATCATATTTAAATATACCTATTGTAGTAAGTATGTGAGGAATTCCTAAGCTTCCTTCTTTAATAAAACCATTATGGTTACATACAGCAGCCCCAAAACATTCAGACATTCCATAGCCTTGCTCTACTTCTACATTTGCTTTGTTTCTTTTTAATTTTTCATTAGCTGCCCTTTCAAGTCCAATTGACATAGTATCTCCACCAGTAACTGCATTTTTTAAAAAACTCCAATTTCTACTTTTCTTATCAGCAGTTATAAATTCTAAATGAAGTGGTCCCATCATTATGTGATTAGGTTTAAATTTTGATATTTTCTTTAATATATCTTTCTTAACTAATGTTGGTATCATATAATTTTTAATACCATTCGTTAAAGTCAAATGTTCAAATGATGCACCATAAGATATTGATGGTAAAAGTATGTCTAATAAACTGTCCCCAGCTTGAAAATTAAATTCTCCATTTGATAACTGAAAATTTGATGCATAGACATTTCCATTTGTTATTGATACTCCTTTTGTTGTATAAGCTGTTGTTCCACCAGTTTGTTCAATTAAAGCTATATCTTCACTTTTTCTTTCAACCAATGTTGCAGTTGTACCTGTCCCTTTTTGTAAATATTTATCATACTCACTTATTTTTCCTTTGCTTTTGATTCTACCAGCTATTTTAAGTATACCGGCTGATGTTCTAATTGGACTTATTTCCACTACATTTTCTCTTGGAATATTGTGTTCTTCTAATAATTTCGAATATTTTTCAGTTAATCCCTCCATCAAAAATAAGTGTTTTGAATTAGTATTCTTTAAAATTGCTTCAAAGTCTAATTCACTTGTAGTTGGCATTATTGGATTTGCTATTGCCCCTATTTTACTACAAGCATAAATCAAATATCTAGCTTCTGGCATATTAGGTAAATCAATTATTACAATATCATTCTCTTTAATATTTGATGCACCTAGTGCATTGGCCATTCTATCTATATTATATAAAAGCTGCTTATAAGTACACTTCACACCCAGGTACTCAAAAGCAACATCTTCTAAATGTTTTGATGCATATTTGTAGAGTGTTTCATACATACTCTCATCTTTTACTTCAAAATTGATCATTTTATCAATTGTTTCTTCACTATAATGTTTTAACCATTGTAAATCAATTGAACTATATCCAGTTAAAGGTCCTAATTGCTTTCCTGTGACTAATTCCCATTGATTTTTTATTCTTTTTTTTCTATCTTCTTCCGACATGTTTTTTAGTTCGCTTTTATAAATATTTATGTCCATAATCCTACCCCTCTTATTTGTCTAGATTATACCACATTTCTTATTTTTATCAAAACAAAATGTAACATTTATGATACATTAATGCAATATAAAAACACCATAAGGTGCTTCTATATTTTATTCAGATACTATCATAATGAATTTTGTAGTTCCGTCTGTATTATTATCTTTAGAACTAAATGAGTTATATGAATTTCCTAAATCTATTAATTTTTCTACTTTTTTAGATGTAGTTTTTAATTTTCCATTAACAATATTTGTTATTTTTGAAATACCTTCTTTATTAAATTTATTTAATCCTTCATTAAGTGAAGTTGCTCCTTCTAATAATAATTTACTTGATGTATTAAATTCATTTGATACTGTATTTATATATTTAACACTTGTATTTAATTCAACAACACCATCATTAAATTTATTACTATTTTCAGCTAAATATTTTACTGATGGAGATAATTTATCTATTTCAGTACATAATGGTTTAGAAGCTTCTGCAAGTCCTGTCATATTTTTATTTAATGAACTAACACCTCCATTAAGAGAAGTTATTGTAGTAGATAAACCACTTAATGTTTTAACATCAACACTCTTTTGTAATGAAACTATTTCTTCTTCTAATAATTTTTTAGTTTCTTCATCAGTAGTATTTTCTTTTATTTGATTTAATACTTCAATATGTTTCATAATAGCAGTAACACTATCATTAATTGTTGAAGTCATTTTTTCACTTGAATTAGCAAGTTCTTTAGTTTTAACATTTAAATTATTTATACCAACTGCAAGATCTTTTATTGATGAAGTGTATTTACCTAAATCTTCTACATTCTTATTTAAACTTTGAACGCCAGCATTAATCTTAGAATAACTTTCCATCATATATACAGTTTTACTATCAAGTGTCTTAAGTCCATCATTAAATTCATTATACTTTTCACTATATTTAGCAAGATTTTCTTTTAAATTTTTACTTCCGTTTACTAATTTATTTGTTGAATCACTTAATTTATTAACACTACTATATATTTTATTTAACTCACTAAATGAATTATTATTTTCATCAAATAAATTAGATGAAGCAGCCATATAAACTGATGCAAATTTATAAGATGTAGTTTTATATTCAATAGTTATTGTATCCATTCCTTTTAATTCATCTATTTTTAAACTTTCATAAAGTCCAGGAACACTATAACCTGCTATCATATAATTAATACCATTATCAATGATTTTAGCATTATCAACTTTTAAATCACTTACATTATCTTTATCAAGCATCATAAATGATGTTACTAAGAAAGGTGTATATAATGTTGTTTTTTTACCATTTATATATTCTTTACTTGAAGAATTATTTTTATATTTGATAACTATTTTAACATTACCACTTTTACCATCTAATTCTTTATTACTTATTTCTTCATCATTTAAATAATATTTTATAGTTGTTTCTATTGGTAAAGCTTTTTCACTTGTTCCTTTGTAAAAAATATCTTTTCCATCAGTATTCCATACTAATTTATTATTTGTTAAATTATATTTTTCATTTCCATTAACATTAATTATATTTGTTAAATTAGTTTTATCATTATAATTACCTTTATTTAAATTTGATAGGTGATTACTTACTATTGTTTTAGAAACAGATCCATCACTTTCAAGTCTTGAATAAACTGTTTCATCTTTAGTCGCTCCAAAAACTGTTAATGGTAACATTGTTGTAATTAATAATCCAGCTAAAACTTTCTTTTTCATTTTTAATTCCTTCTTTCCTTTACCTTTATATGTAGTTTTCATAATTATGCCATCAAATAACATAAGTAATGATGGTAATATTAATATAACTACTAACATACTAATAATTGCTCCTCTTGAAATTAATGTACATATTGAACCTATTAAATCTATATCAGTATAAACGCCTACCCCAAATGTTGCAGCAAAGAAACACATACCACTTACGAATACTGAACTTACACAAGTATCTAATGTTTCCCTCATAGCATCATGTTTATCTTTTCCATTATTTCTAAGTTCTAAATATTTAGTTGTCATAAGAATAGCATAATCTATTGTAGCTCCTAGTTGTATTGTTCCAATTACTATTGATGCAATAAATGGAAGTGTTACTCCTGTATAATAAGATATAGCTACATTTACAAATATTGCAAATTCTATTGCTGATATTAATAATACAGGTAATGACAATGATTTTAATACGATAAACATAATTACAAATATTATTCCTATTGAAACATAATTAACATTTTTGAAGTCCTTATCACTAATTTTAATTAAGTCATTAGTAAGAGGTCCTTCTCCAGCAATTATTGCATTCTTATCATATTTATGTACTAAGTTATTTACTACTTCTAATTGACTAGTTAATTCAGGAGATGCAACTTCATAACTTGAATTAATAAATAACATTTGATAATTATCATTTTCAAAAATACTAGTTACTTCATCATCTAATACTTCAAGTGGAAATCCATATTTAGTAAGTTCACTTGAACTAAGTACTAAGTCAATTCCTTTTGTATTTTTTAATTCATCTACTAAAGACGATACTTCATTTATTTTTAAATCTTTATTTAGTAATACTATTTCTGGTGAAACAATATTAAATTCTTTTTTAAGTTCTTCATTTGCTTTAACACTCTCTAATGTTTTAGGAAGTGATTTATCTAAGTTGTAATAAACATTTATATTATGGTTACCAATATAAGCAGGTATTAATAATATTAAGAATGCAATGAATATTGGTTTATAATGTTCTAAACTAAATTTCTTTATGTGATTAAATTTAGGTAATAATGATTTATGTTTTGTTTTATTAATATATTTATCTAATATAAGTAACATTGCTGGGAATATTGTTACTACACATATAAGTCCAAATATAACACCTTTTGCCATTACAAGTCCTATATCTTTTCCAAGTGTTAAGTTCATACTACAAAGTGCTAAGAATCCAGCAACTGTTGTGAATGCACTACCAAGTACTGATACAAGTGTTTCTTCTATAGACGCAGCCATTGCTTTATTTCTATCACTTATTTTTTCTAAATTACTTTGATATTTATGGTACAAGAATATTGAGAAATCTGTTGTAACGCCAAGTTGAAGTACTGCACTTATTGCTTTTGTTATATATGATATTTCACCAAACATAATATTAGTTCCCATATTATATATTATTGCTATACCAATATTGCCAAGTAATATAAATGGTACAATATATGAATCAAGTGAAACAGTTAATACAACTAAACAAAGTACTACTGCTATTACTACATATATAAGAACCTCTTTATTTGATAAGTCCATTGTATCTTTAACAATAGCGCTCATTCCACCAATATTTGCTTTATCATCCATTATTTCTCTTATTTCAGTAATCGCATTTAAAGTTTTTTCATGTGATGTTGTTTCTTCAAATGTAACCATCATAAGAGTTTTATCACCATTTTTTACTTTTTCAAGTAATTCATCCGGTAATATTTCAAGTGGTATAACTGTACCTGTAATATCATTTATAGATATTACTTTGTTTACTGATTCTATCTTTCTTATTTCTTTTTCACATTCTAGAATCTCTTTTGCATTACTATTATCTACAGATATTATAGTGAAAGCTCCCATGCCAAATTCTTCTTTTAAAATATTTTGACCTTTCATTGTTTCAATATCTTCAGGTAGATATACTAATATATCATAATTAATTTTAGTATTCGCATACCCAATAAATGCTGGTATTAAAAGTAATAATGATATTATAAGTATTGCAATTTTGTTTTTACAAATAAAATCTCCAAATTTCTTCATATAACCTCCATTATGACCAACGGTCAATATGCAATATACAACAAAACTGACCAATAGTCAATACTTTTATTTAAATTTATTGACTTTTAGTCATTTTTATATTAATATTTATGTAATGGATGGTGATATTATGATTAATATTGAAAACACACTTTCTAAAATTGAAGAAAAAAAACAAATAAAAAAAGAGAATTTACTCTCTTCCGCTTATAATTTATTTGTTAAAAAAGGTATCAATGATACATCAATTAGTGATATTGTAAATGAAGCTGGTGTTGCGAAAGGTACATTTTATTTATATTTTAAAGATAAATGGGAAATACATGAAGCAGTCATTATAGAAAAATCTAAAAAGTTATTTAATGAAGCAATAGATAAAACTAATAAAAAGAACTTAAAATCCTTCCCAGATAAACTTATCAGTATTATTGACTATATAATTGATGTACTTAGTAATAACAAAGACCTAATAAAACTTATCAACAAAAATTTATCACTTGGTCTTTATAATAAAAACATAATTAAGATTATTGATGAAGAATATAAAGATTTAAAAGATAAATTTATTGATGAAATAACTAAATATTCTAAAAGTATAAAGAATCCTAATGTTACATTATTCATGATTATAGAGCTTGTCGGTAGTACTTGTTATAATTCTATATTAAATAATGAACCACTACCTATTAATGAATTTAAGCCATATTTATACGATGAGATTAAGAAGATGATTAACTAAAAAAAGACCTAATTAAGGTCTTTTTTGTTTAGCTAATTCATATGAACAACATATTCCTTTTTCTATATCTAATACACTTGTAGCATTCAATATTTCATTATATTTTCTATTGTGGGAAATACTTATTATTGTTCCATTATAAGAACTTACTAATTCATATATTAAATTTAAAGCATCAATATCTAAATGGTTAGTAACTTCATCTAATATTAGTACATTTATTTTATTAAGTGCAAGTTTTACTAAGTTTACTCTCGTTCTCTCTCCTGGAGATAAAGTTGAATATTTTTTATCTTTATCTTCATATGAAATACCAAACTTATCTAGCATAGTAAATATCATAGAATAGTCAACATCAGAAGAATCTTTTGTAATATAATCAATAATTGATTCATCATTATTATCTGTTAAAGTATCTTGTGAAATATATCCTATTCTAACATTGTTTCCCATTTCAATTGTACCTGAAATTGGACTAATAATTCCCATTATTGTTTTTATAAGTGTTGTTTTTCCACTACCATTTCCACCTTCAATTTGTATTTTAGAACCGTACTTAATATTTAAATTTATTGGTAATGTCTGAAACTTATCATAACCACAAACTAAATCATTTAAGATAATATCTTTATTTCCTTTGGAATCATCAAGTTCAAAAAAGAAATTAATACTCTCTTTCTCTTCAAATTTTGGAATAACTACCTTATCTAATGCTTTTGAAATTTTAGAAACATTAGAACTATTAGTTCTCTCACGAGCATAATTATTTGATAACTTATCATTGTCATTATGAGCTTTACCGCTTGTTCCTTTATCTTTCCAACTAGTTGCTTTAACTAATTGTTTCTTTAATTTATCCTTTTCTGCTTTAGCATTTTCATATTCTTGTTTACTTCTATTATATTCAATTTCCTTTTGAGTTAAATATTCTTTATAACTCATATTATATACTTTTATATTTCCATCTCTAAGTTCAAAAATTCTATTTACAATAGTATCAAGAAAAACTTCATCATGTGAAACAATAATCATTTTTTTGTTGGTGCTTTTTAAATAATTTTCTAGCCACTTTATAGCTTCAATATCTAAATTATTAGTTGGTTCATCAAGTAATAAAATGTCAGCATTTTGAAGTAATAAAATTGATAACAATACTTTTATTTTTTCTCCACCTGATAATTCAGATACTTTACTATCTAAACCATTTTTAAAATGAAGTCCACTTAGAATAGATTTTAAATTTTCTTCAAAGTTATAACCATCTAATATTAAAAATTCATTAAGAATATCACTATATAATTCCATATTAGATTCATTTAAATCGTTTTCTAATTCATGTAATTTGTCTTCAAGATATTTTATATGTGTAACTTCTTTAATATAATCAATTACGCTATAATTATAATATTTTATTGGAATTTCTTGTTCAAGATAACTAATAGTTTCATCATTTAATTTAACTGAATTTGAATCTTTATTAGATAGTGCTTTCAAAAGTGTACTTTTACCAGCACCATTAATTCCAACTAAACCAACTTTATCATTATCATTTAGTATAAATGATATATTATTTAATATTACTCTACCACCAATTTCTGTTCTTAAATTAGTTACTTGCATACTTTACTCCTTAATAATAATAAAACTACACCAATTATATCACATTGATGTAGTTATTTTTCTATTTTAACTTATTATAAACAAGTTCATATTCTTCGTTAGATAAGTTTTCCATTAATTTATTTAATGTTTCTTTTGGTATTTCATATTCTTCTATTATTTGTTTGCTTTCTTTTTTAGTCAACTTTTGATCATGCATTTTAGAAAATTCAATTAGTGCTTCCATTAAATTATTCTTAAGTTTTTTATCTCTATGAAAGAACATTTCTCTAAATATAAATCTTTTAAAACTATATTTTAAATCTTCTTTTTTAATTGGAACTAATTTTATCATTGATGACATTACTCTAGGAGCCGGATCAAATGCTTCTGGTTCTATATCCATTATCTTAGTTACATTAAAGAATGAATTAGTAAGTAGTGCAAGCTTTGTTAATGACTTATTTATAACTGCATCAGCATACTTTTTACCTACGATTAATGTACATTCCTTAAATTCACATCTAAGTAATTTTTCAATAAAAGGTTCAGTAATCGAATATGGTAAAGCAGATATAATCTTATCACATGGTGGTATATATACATTTAATGCATTTCCATAAATAACATCAACATTATCATGTTTATCCTTTAGTACATTAATAAAATGCTCCAAATTTCTATCTATTTCAATACATGTTAAATGATTTACTCTTCTAGCAATAGTATCACTTATTTCACATTTTCCTGGTCCAATCTCAATAACATCCTCTGTTACTTTTAAATCAGCCGCATCAACAAAAGCATTGATAACACTTTTATCAACTAAAAAATGTTGATCTAAATAATTAATATCATTATTAAATTCCATATCCATATCATTCACCTATTTTATTATATAATATTTTTCTTATTTTTAAATGTATTTTTATAAAGTTTACATAATTTAAAAAGTTTAAGATTACTTAAACTTAATTTTTGACTTTATTATTTGATTATATTTCTTTATATTTCTTCTCCTACTAGCATCTGTAAAGAATATAGCATACGCTACTTCCCATAAAGCAACCCATCCAAATATTGTAAACACTTCAACAAGTACTTCTCCAAATATATGATTTAAAAAGTAAGCCGCTACTATAAACAGCATTCCTATAGTAAAAAGTATTACTTTTTTAACATTACTTTCTGCTATCTCTAAAAACAATTCGTCTTTACTTTCTTTAAATTCTTTTATAATTATCTTTTTATATTTATCTTTCTCTTCATCTGTAAGTTCAAATTTACAGTCTATATTTAAATTAATCTTAGAATTTATATCATAACCTGCTATTTCATTTAATAAATATTTTTTTAATGATGGTGATAGTGTATTATCATTATATTCACTCACAAAATCATTTTTATTTCTTATATCAACTTCTATATTTAATTCTTTTTTCATGTTTCTCCTACTTAAATATGTTAAATGGATACCTATTAGGTAATTCAAGTTCAAAAGACATATTTTCTTTTGTAACCGGATGGATAAATTCTATCTTTTTAGCAAACAAAGCTATTTGTTCTCCTACTTTAGCGGTTTTATTATATTTTTGATCGCCAAAAAGAGGATATCCATAGTTAGACATTTGTACTCTTATTTGATGACTCCTACCTGTTTCTAAATTTATTTCTACAAGCGACATATTATTTTTATAATTTAGTTTTTTATAATAAAGTATTGCCTCTTTACCATTTTTATCTACTTTAACTATATTTCTTTTTTCATCTTTTAATAAGTAGTCATGTAATTTACCACTTTCATTAATGTTACCTATCACAACTGCATTATATGTTTTTTTAAAGGTCTTATTTCTTACTTGTTCAGATAGTCTACCAGCTGCTTTAGATGTTTTAGCAAACACCATTATTCCACCAACAGGTCTATCTAATCTATGTATAAGTCCTAAATATACATTACCAGGCTTATTATATTTTTCTTTTAGATATCCTTTTAACATTGAAAGTAAATCTTTATCATTAGTATTATCCTTTTGAACAATTATATTCACTGGCTTTTCTACTACTAAAAGATGATTATCTTCATATACAATATTAATCATTTACAGTTTGTGTTTTAGGAGCATCCACTACTTTAAGACCATGTTCTATTAATGAATTTATTGATACTTTTCCACTTTTTAAATCTTCCATCATATTAGTTTGTGATCCATCACTCCAACTTAATATAATTTTGTCACTTTTAGCGCAACTTAAACAATAATCTTTTTTACCATCATTATAGAAGCATTCTACCACTTCAGCGCATATTCCATTATAATCAATAATTTGATAATCTTTTACCATATCTTCTGGATTAATTGTTTCAACATTATTTAAGCTTGAAAACGCTATTATTGATAATGCCACTAACAATAATGCTATTCCTGTAAATAATATACTTTTTAATACAATTTTTAATTTCATATTTTCTCCCACCTTCCATATATTCCACATGGTAATACCATGTTAGATTCTGTAATTTTAAGTCCTATTTCATCTGTACTAATTTTACCACCTAATAATTTATCTTTTGTACTTGTTTCTAAAATATTTTTTAAAATCTCTGGTGTTATTCCTTTTGTATACGAACTTATAAGTAAGAACAACGGATCATCACTTAATATATCTATACATGAATCAATTAGTTTATTTAAGCTATCTTCAAATCTCCATAGTTCTTTTGATGGCCCACGTCCATAAGTTGGCGGGTCCATTATAATCGCATCATATTTATTTCCTCTTCTTTTTTCTCTTTCGACGAATTTTAAACAATCATCACAAATATATCTTATTCTGTTGTTTTCAAGTCCAGATAATTTAGCATTTTCTTTAGCCCATTCATTCATTCCAAGTGAAGCATCTACATGTACTACTTCTACTGCTCCTGCATAAGATGCTGCCATTGTTGCACCTCCTGTATAAGCAAATAAATTTAAAACTTTAATTTTTCTATTAGTATTTTTTATTTTATCAATAATAAAATCCCAATTAGCAGCTTGTTCTGGAAAAAGGCCTGTATGTTTAAATCCAGTTGGACTTACTTTAAATTTTAAGTCTTTATAATTGATTGTCCAAAATTCTGGAAATTTACGTACATTTTCCCAATAACCACCGCCTTTATCACTTCTATGATAAACTGCATGATAATTATTCCATATATTACTATCCTTATGTGTCCATAATGCCCATGGATCTGGTCTTCTAAGTATAACATTTCCCCAACGTTCTAACTTTTCTCCATTACCAGCATCAATACACTCATAATCTTTCCAATCATTACTTACAAGCATATTATTCCTCCTAGTCAAATCTATTATATCATAGTTTTTTATTTTTATATCCACTTGCGATTAAAAAAGTTTCATTAAGTAAAGTATTATCACATTCATTATTTTCACATATATCGAAATGTAAGCTACTATCCACATCAAATGGATAACTATTTATATTAAATCCCTTATGATGACTAATAATCCTCAAAAAAGTTCTTATAAACTTCTCAGTTAAATTAGATTGAATCAAAATATGTTTTTCTTGCTCATTATTTACATATTCTTCTTTATCTAATCCTCTTCTCTCAAAACTACTACCTTTATCAGCTATAAGTCTCTCTTTACCAATCCATCTTTCAACAAGTATAGATGGAACTTCAACTTTAGTAATACCTTTTTCTAAAAGTAATCCTAAAAATATATTTGAAGCAACCACAAAAGATGAAGTAACATCTTTTAAATTACCAACCCCATATATTTCTTCATTATCTTTACTACTATCAAAGTTCTCATTTACTTTAAATAGTTTTCTATTAGTTTTCTTTTTAATATTTTCATCACTTTCAATTTCATTTTGAAGAGCATATATATAACAAACTTCTCCATCTATTCCATATCTTATTCTAGGAAAATAATAATTTTCATTACCATCAGTAAATATTATTTGTATACTATTAGGTGTTTCATTCATAATACTTTCTTTAATATTTTGTACCTTAATTTCTCCACCTAATATTTCACTATAACCAATTGTTTCTCCATTTACAAACTCACTAAACAAATCATTATCTAAAAAAGCTATCTGTTTTCTTAAAAAACTAATCGGATCATTAAAATCTTCATATGTCGCATTAGACCATAAAAGTGTCATTATCATTTTATTTATATTATATTCTTTATCTTCATCAATAGATTTTTCATACTTACTTAAATCATAATAATTTCTTGCTTTATTAACATATGAAATCAATAAAGAATTAAATAATTCTTTATTTGTTATATTTAATACAGGAACAATACCATCATCATTATAATTCATTAAATTATTATAAAAATGAATATTAAAACTAAAGTAACAATCTACTTTACCATCCATCGCTTCTTTTAAAATATCATTATAAAATATATCTATTATTTCCATGTATTTATTATATAATATATTTATAGAAAAGAGAAATAAATTATGAAGAATAAAATTATTAAACCCAAAATTAATCATACATCATATTTTATAAATGATGATTTTGAATATAGCATAGATAATAAAGAATTTGATCAAAATAACATTATAAATTTAGATTCTATCACATTAAATAGTTGCATATTCAATAATGTAGATTTTAGTAATATAGACTTTAGCAATATTGAATTACTTGATTGTATATTTAATAACTGTGATTTATCCAATAAATCTTTTGATAAGAATGGTATTATTAGATGTACATTTAATAATTGTAAACTATTAGGTATTTCATTTGATAATGCTTCTTTAAAAAATGTTATATTCAATAATTGTATTTTAAGATATTCTAATTTTTATGAATCAAAGCTAGAAAATATATTATTTAATGAAACAAATCTAGATGAAGGATATTTTCAAGAATTAAACATCAAAAATATTATATTAGATAAATGTTCTCTAAAGAAATTCTCATTTTTACATACAAAACATGAAATAATTGATTTATCTAATTGCATAATTGATAATATTAATTTTGATTTAATATCACTTAAAAATATTAAAGTTGATACATTTAAAGCAGCAATATTATCAAGATATTTAGGCGTTATTGTTAGCGATTAAGATATTTAAAAAAGACAATTTTATTATTAATTGTCTTTTTTCTCTTTGACTGATTTTATATTTTGTAATTCAAATCTATATTTTTGTGTAACTTCTGGATATTTAACATGATCCACTTCTGAAGTAAACATATCATATGGTCTTATATACAAATCATTATTTCCATATAAAGCTCTATATACTACATATTTTTCTCCTGTTTCACTATGTATTGCTATATCCTCTATAAAATATAAATCCCCTTTAAAATGTTTATATATCTTTTTTACTTTTATTTCCATAACTATTCCTTTCTATCAAATATCATCCGTACAATAATAACCCTTTAATATCGAATGTTTTTTAGTATCTAAATTATTTAATACATCTATTGGATTATTCCAATTTCCTGTATATGCATGCCATAAAGTGTTTTTAGGTACAACTGTCATTACACCACAAGTGCTTATAGAAGCACATGTCGTATTATAAATATCATATTTTATTGTAACAAAATTATTAACTTTTACATTTTTAACATATACGCCTTGTGGACATGCACAATTATTATTAATGTCAACAAAAATATCATTAGTAGTAAGATCGTATTTAAAATCATCCATATTATATGTTATAGCTTTAAAAGCTGTTAATTCTTTCTCATTAGTAATTCTAAATTTTCCACGACAATAACCTGAAAAAATCAATTTTGAATGAGTTTTATCAGTTATATCTCCCCCAAAAACATTATACACAATAAAAATAGAAATCACAAAAATAAGAAACACCTTAATTACATTTATAATTTTTATTTTTCCTTTTTTCATATTCACACCAACACTAATTTATATCTTTCATATTTTATTTTACCAAGCCATACACATCATCCTTTACTTATTAATTTATTTAATCGTAATATATTATCTTCTACTATTCCATTCAACTAAAAAATTTCTATCTTCTCTTTCTTTATTATTTTCATAATATAAAGATTCTTTATCATAATCATCATCACCATACAATGCATTATAATTTGGATTAAATAATCTATCAAATTTTTGCAAGTAATATGGCGTTGTATTTTTTATCCTTTCACGTACTTTTTCTAATAATTTGCCCATTTCATACATAGTAGGTGGAAATTTACTATGCATTCTATTATGGCAATTTCCGCATAAACATACAGTATTGTAAATATTATCTATTCCACCAGCTGATAAAGGAATAATATGATGCGTTTCAAAATTTCTAGTATCAAAACTCGTAAATTCACCACACATATCACAATGCATCGCTCCATGTTCATCTTTAGTTCTAAGTTTCGTAAAAAGTGAAACTTTTGGATTTCTAGTAGCTGTTGAAGTAACCGATGAATCATTAATAGCTAAAAAATCATTTGATTCTTTTACTTCATCAGCAATTTTTTCTTCCTCTTCATCTAATAATTCTTTAGCGCATTCAGATGAAACATTACTTCTTATTTCTTCATCAATCTCTTCATATCTTTGTTTTCTTTCAATTTCTTTTTCTTTTATTTCTTCTTGTAAATATTCATTACCTCTATATTTTTCTTTCAACGTTTCTAAACCATTATCACTAATAGGTAAAGATATATCTTTAACACTTTCTAAAACGCTTATTTCATCATTTGTTATTTCATGATTATTAATATACATTTTTGCTATATCTTTCCAATTTGTCTTTCTATGACTGATACATCTTACACCCAAAATATTTCTAACTTCATACAAATCCTTGATATTATCATTTTTTAAAATAGTTAAATAAACCATAATTGGCATTACATACATCAAACCATATTCACCATTAAGTTTATCTAATGCAACCATTCCATTTTTATAATAAAGTACATGAAAATTTTTAAACTTACCTGCTCCCTCTTGAACTTTAAAAGGTTGTAAATAGTGTAGAAAAGTATCAACTCTTTCTATAAAAGATTTTAATTTTAATTGTCTTTCCTTATTATTAGAAGTCTTTAATTCCTGTAAAGCATTATTTTTTAAATCAACTAAATTTACGTCTTCTAGACCCATCTCTGATGAGGATTTTAAGGCACTTTGAATTAAAGAACTTATTTTTTCATACACATCTTGAATATTTTTATTCTCAAAATCTTTATTTGAATATTTTAATAAAACTTCTACATTTTTATGTATATCTTCATATTTTGAAAACTTATCAATAAGCGACAAAGGTAATTTTAAATCAACTCTTTTATAAAATACTCTAGAGAGACTATCATCATTTTCTCTTGGAGAAAGTTCCCAAAACTCCACATCATTTATATAAACATTTTTATTCTTAATAGATTTGACTAATTCAATGGAATTTCTAATTAAAATGCTTCTATAAGGATCATTTAAAGCAACAGCTAAATTTAAAAATTGAATAGCAAAAAAGAGTTTTGTTTTATCTTCATTAATTTCAGAAAAAAGTGAAAATGATAATGGCTTAGTTAACTCACTAATAAAAGTTTCGAGCCACATTCGTAATCTTGAAATTCGTTCAATATCTAATTCCATTTCTGTTTGAAGAAAATTATTCCAATGCAAAATTGATATTATATCATTTTCTTTAACACGATCATTATAACCCATCATGTAACTTTCATATAGACTATTAGAAATTTGTTTTAGCTGTGATACTTCGGTAACATTACGCATTTCATTGATTTTACCTCTTAAAAAATCTTTAAGTTTTTTAAGTTCAGCATTTAATTTTTCTTTTTCTTCAAGAGCAAAGTTTACATCATTACTATATTCATAATCAGTATTAAAATATTTATATATTGACTGAATAATCGTATATTCATCCATTGCTATTATTTTTTGTCCATCTTTAAATTTTATAGTAAAATCCATTGAAATGCCAAGATTTAAAGATTCATCTAAACCAATACTTTCAGTGACTTTATCAAACATTTTTCTAATAGTCAAATACAAATTATCATATGCATCACGATTTAGCAAAGACCTTAAAGTTTTTAATGATATTTCAAAGCCAATATCATTAGGTAAACCAAGATTATTTAGTATTTCATCCATATCTATCACCTATATAATATAATTATAACATTTCTTTAATACATAATCTATTTATTTTAACTGTAAAATATAGAAGTAAAAATAAAAATATTATCAATTGATTTTATCACTTTTTGACCATCATTATTTTTTGTATTAAAAAATCTAACTAAAAAGTTCGACTAAATAATCAATCTATAGCAGGTGAGCAACAAATTACGAACTATGTTTCATTTCTAAAATTATTATATATAATTTATTATTTAAATACCACGAAAATATGGAGAATTTTGTTAATTTATAGTATAATAATTATAATTTAAATTTCTAGAGTCAAAATTATGTCGGTGGTAAATTTGTACTTATTAAATGAAAAAGAAAAATTATCTAGAAAAAAATATAAGGAAAAAATCAACTTGGATTGAATGCTAAATTGCAAAAGATTGTGTGAAGCCTGTTTACAATGTAAGGACGTGAAAAAATGAAAAAATATTATGATAATTTAAATACAGAAATAAAAGATTATTTTAAAATTTTAGAACCAAATTTTCCAGAATGGTTAAATGAATATATAGACACAAAGGAATTGTTATCACAACAATATATTAGTGTTACTTGTGGCACTATTTATTCAGACTTATTTGAAAGTGATTTTTTCTTTTCAAGTTTAGATCATTCTGTTGCAGTTGCTTTAATTGTTTGGCATTTTACACATGATAAAAAGCAAACTTTGTCTGGATTATTTCACGATATAGCAACACCTGCATTTAAGCATTGTGTGGATTTTCTTAATGGAGATTATATGACTCAAGAATCAACAGAAGATTTAACAACAGAAATTATAAAAAAATCTAAAGAAATAATGAAATTATTAAAAAGGGATAATATTGAAATATCAGAAATTGATAATTACCATTTATATCCTATTGCTGATAATAACACACCTAAATTATCTGCTGATAGATTGGAATATTCATTATCAAATGCTCTGTTTACATATAGGCTATTGGATCTAGCAAGTATTAAAGAAATATATGATGATATTGAGATACAAACTAATGAAGAAAAAGAAATAGAATTAGGATTTAAAACTAAAAAAAATGCTAGAAACTTTGTTAAGGTTACAAGTAGATTATCTGTTATATATCGTGAGGATAGAACTAGATATTCTATGCAATTAATTGCTGATATTCTAAAAAGATTAAGCGATGAAAACAAAATATCTAGAAAAGATTTATATGAATTAAAGGAAAGTGAAGTAATAAATATTATAGAATCTTCTAAATATAATGACATATTCAATATCTGGAAAAATGCTAAGAAAGTAAAAATATCAAAAGAAAAACCAAAAAACATCTATTATGTGCATCATGGGGCAAAGATTAGATATATTGATCCATTATTTAATGGTAAAAGAATTTCAAAATGTTGCAAACTTGCTAACAAAATGATAAAAAACAATTTATCTTACAATATGGATAATTATGTATATTTAAATTTTAATTTTTAATAATATGAGGATTAAATTTTCTATAGTAGAATTTGTGTGGAAGTACAAATTCAGTGCTGGCTAGACGAAAATTTTAATCCCAAATTTAAAAATATATAAAAAGAGGATGAAATTATTTTGATATTTTTTCTCTTTTTTTATAGTATTTGTATAAAATAAAAAACTCACGAACTTTTCAGTCCGTAAGTCGATTTCAATTGGAGCCCTTATGGTTCTGGTAAAACAACCATTAAAAGCAATAATTATAGGCAGTAATAACTACTAACTAAAATTAGTATAACATGATCTCAGTAAAATTAACCAACATTTTAATATTTTAAGTAAATAAAATGATATAATATAAACTGAAAGACAAATAGTAAGTTTGTAGAAATGGAGGATTGATTATGAAAAAGAATATTAAAGAAATTATAATAGGTATTTTACAATTATTATTATTTTATGTTTTACCATTATTTGCAGGACCAACAGATGCAATGGGAATGGTGTTTTTAATAATTGTTGGAACATTTATATTATCATTACTTATTGGAATTTTATCTAATAATAAAATTAAATATTTCTATTCAGTATTTACTTCAATAATATTTATACCATCAGTTTTTATCTATTATAATGAATCGGCTTTAATTCATTCTGTATGGTATTTAGTTGTTGCAAGTATTGGATTATTTATTGGAAGTTCAATATGCAAATCATTAAATAGAAAGTAATGCAAATAACAATTTGAAAGTGAGATGAAATATGAAAAAGAAGATAAATTTGATAGTTAGTATAATTACTTATTTATTGTCAGCAATAATATTAATCTATTATTTTAGTTTACAATTTAATAAACTATTCCACTTAAGCCCTAGTGGAAGAATAATATTATTATCAGCAAGTTGTTTGCTAATGTATTTAGGGGGATTCTTCTTAACTAAATATGTTGATAAGAAATATAAAGAGAAAATTTTCAAAATCAATATTTCAATATGGTTATTGTTATATATAATACTACTCTCAACACTTACTTTATTTGATGATTACTTTTACAGAGGTAATTTTAATATATTAAATTGGGACAATGAAATATTTAAAAACTATTTATCTAATTCACTTAATCTTGTTCCTTTCAAAACGATTATCTCTTATGTTACAAAGTTTGTTAGTGGCAATATAGCACCTTATATTTTTATCTATAATATATTAGGTAATGTTATTGCATTAATGCCTTTTGCTTTCTTCTTGCCATTACTATTTAAGAAACAAAATAATTTTAAAACTTTTCTATTAACTATGATTTGTATAGTGACTGGAATTGAATTATTGCAGTTTATTACTATGTCTGGATCTTGTGATATTGATGATGTAATTTTAAATGTATCTGGCTCTTTAATAATGTATGAAATATTGCATATAAAATCTATTAATGAGTTATTGAAAAATATATTTCTTTTAGAAAAAAACAAGATTAATTATAAAGATTTATTTAGGAAGATTATAATTATAGTTATACCTATTATTCTTGTTATTGGAGTAGTATTGATAAGTGAAAAAAATTATATAAATAAAAATAATCAGCCATTTACTCATTTAAAAATAATCGATAAAGTAAAAGAAGAAAATATCGCTTGTGCTGAAGCATTGGAACAGTTTTATGAAGATAAAGAATTTATTTATTATTTTCCTTGTATCAAAAGTAAAAATGTAATTGTTATTTATTCTAATGGTTATCAAGAAACAGTTGCAACATCTTTAGAATATGGCGATATTACTATTGAAGATTTAGAAAGAAATAATATTGAATTTATAAAACACAAAAAAGATATGTAAGTAATTGAAAAATTACAATCTATGGAACAGTTCAATTATAGAATTACTTTTTGTGGTATAATATTTGTTAGTTAATATGTTTGGTGGTGCTTTAATGAAAAAAGTTTTAATAATAGAAGATGATAAAAATATAAATGAAATGTTGCAAGAATTATTATCAAATAATGGATATAATGTTAGTTCTGCATATTCTGGAACTGAAGCATTGTTGATTCATAATAAACAAATTGATTTAATAGTTTTAGATTTAATGTTACCTGGGAAAAATGGTGAAGAAATTATCAAAAAATTGAAAACTATTAATGATGTTCCTATTATCATAACTACAGCAATTAATGATATAGACAAAAAATTAGATTTATTTGAATTAGGTGCTGATGATTATATTACTAAACCATTTAATAATGCCGAATTACTTGCCAGAATAAAAGTTCATTTGAGAAAAACAAATACAGATAGTAAAGATATAATAACTATTGATGATGTAGAAATTAATAAGAAGTCATATAGTGTTGTTTGTAATAATAAGAATATTAATCTTTCTAAAATAGAATTTGACATATTAAAACTACTTATGGAAAATAATAATCAAGTAGTAACAAAAAGTATTTTATTTGATAATGTACGGGGCAATATTGATTCTGCTGATGAAAATACTTTGAATGTTCATATAAGTAAAATTAGAAATAAACTAAAAAAAGCAAATCCAAACAAAGACTATATAGAAACTATATGGAGTATTGGATATAAGTTCAAAAATTAAGGAAAATTTAAGGATTGTGTTAAGAAATTTTTAACACTTTTTTTGTATAATTAATTTGAAAGGAATGATTATATGAAAGAAGTTGTATTAAAAACAAATAATTTAACAAAACAATATAATAAAAATGTAGTATTAGATAATGTTAATATAACAATTAAAAAGGGGGATATTTATGGTTTAATTGGTCGCAATGGTGCTGGTAAAACAACATTAATGAAAATAATAACAACGCTAGCATCTCCTACAAGTGGAACATTTGAATTGTTTAACACTTGCAGTGAAAATGATGAACTTTTTGATAATAAAAAAAGAGTTGGATCATTAATTGAATATCCAGCGTTTTATCCAAATTTATCGGCTTATGATAATTTAAAATATTATACTATTCAAAGAGGTATTGTAGATAAAAACCAAATTAATAAAGTATTAGAGTTAGTAAATCTAACAGGCACAGGTAAGAAAAAAGTTAAAACATTTTCACTAGGAATGAAACAAAGATTAGGAATAGCATTAGCAATATTAAATAGTCCTGATTTTGTTATATTAGATGAGCCAATAAATGGATTAGATCCAATAGATATTAGTGAACTTAGAGACACATTTAAGAAGTTATCAGATAATGGAATAACTCTACTTATTTCTAGTCACATATTATCAGAATTATACCTTTTAGCAAATGAATTTGGTTTTCTTGAAAATGGAAAATTAATTAAGGAATTATCAAAAGAAGAATTAGATTTAGAATGTTCTAAATGTCTAGTAATTAAAACAGATGATTCAAAAAAAGTAAGTGTTTTATTAGAAAAAGAACTAAATACAAATAATTATAAAGTGATAAATAATGAAGAAATTAGAGTATATGATTACACAGATGATTCTGATAAAGTAAGTGATGTTTTAGTAAACAATAAAATAAAAATAAAAGGATTCTATGAATCAGGTATTTCACTAGAAGAATACTTCAAAGAGATTATTAAGGAGGCTAAATAATGTTAAATATAATAAAAGCAGATTTATTTAGAATACTAAAAGGAAAAGGTATTTATATAATTATAATTCTTTTATTTCTCTTATCACTTATGTCTGCATACACTGTATCTCCTCTTAATGTAGGGCTTAATGTATCTGGAGATACAACTGAAAATTATGGACTAAGCGATGAATGGTTGGAAAAATTATATAGTGTTAAAAGTATGAGTGAAACAAGAGATATACTTATTAATCATGGACATTATGAAGTTGATGTAGCAAATGTTGTTCATAATAACAATATGTATTATTTTTTTATATAGCGGTAGTAGTATTTGTTTTATGTTGTGATTTTTCAAACGGAACAATCAAAAATACGGTATCTACAAATATATCAAAAAAGAAGTATTATTTTTCTAAATTACTTCTTGCGATTGGACTTGGAACTATTATTACTTTTCTAAATGTTTATTTTGCTTATTTTTCTAATTTATTTATGAATGGTAATAACTTTGTATCATCACTTTCTAATAAAAGACTGGATACTGCTTCCTTTATTGGTTTTATATTGTATC